>Ga0196972_1000211_pt1 | contig 43393 bp, 40 predicted proteins | sample S1v_2013CmetaG_FD_148618 | JGI IMG/M metagenome (GOLD analysis project Ga0196972, IMG submission 148618) | Soil microbial communities from Anza Borrego desert, Southern California, United States - S1+v_20-13C | ecosystem: Environmental > Terrestrial > Soil > Desert | place: USA: California...
GGTCCTCGGGCAGCTGGGCCTGCGGGCATCGCCGCTGGACGAGGCAGGGTTCGGCGAGGATCCGCAGCAGTGCATGCAGGCCCTGTTCGACGCCTGCCGCCCCGACCTGGTGCTGTCGGGCTCGGGGCCCGCCCGGGGCCGGCCGCCGGAGTCGCCCGAGCAGTTCGCCATCCTGGAGTCGCGGCGGCGCGGTTTGCCGTCGGTAGCGGTGCAGGACTTCTGGGGCATGTACGTCGAGCGCTTCTCGCGCGACGGCGCGTCGCTGGCCGAGGACCTGCTCCCGGATCGCCTGTGCGTGCTCGACCGCCGCGCCCTGTCGGAACTGCAGGCCTTCGGCGTGCCGGCCGACCGCATGGCGGTCACGCACAACCCCTGGCTGGACGCCCTGGTGGCGCAGGCCGAGGTACCCGTACCCGATGCCGCCCGGGCGCACCCGGGCGCGATCCGCGTGGTGCTGGCCTCGCAGCCCCTGTCCGCGATGCGCGAGGTTCGCAACTGGCCCTACGACCAGTTCACCCTGTTCGAGCAACTGCTCGCCGCCATGCCGGCCCCGGCCGCCGGCGGCGGGCCCTCGGCCATCGACGTGGTGCCACACCCTTCGGAAGACCTTGCCCGCTGGCACGACCGGCTTGCGGCACCGCGCCGGCCGGACGTCGCCGTCGAACTGCACGGGGGCAGCACGCGCGAGCTGCTGCGCACGGCGGATTTCCTGGTCACCAGCCATTCGACCCTGGCCTACGAGGCCCTGTATCTCGGGACGCCCTGCATCTCGCTGCGGCCGGCCGACCGCCCGGTGATGCGCCTGTGGATCGACGACGCCGGCCTGTCGACCGAGTTCCGTGACGCGCAAGCCTTGCGCGACTACCTCCTGCGCGCCGACCCCGCTGCCGAACGCCGGCGAGTGCTGGCGCTCAAGCGCGAGCTGGGCGCGGCCGGCCTGTTCTTCTCCGACGGCGGCGCCACCGCCCGCGTGCAGCGGGAAGTCGAGCGGCTCCTCTCCGGCGGCACAACGACATGACGACCATGAACCGGATTGCCCTGCTGACGTCCAACCACCGCCGCCATCGCTGGGTGGCTGCGCAGCTGGCCGCGGTCGCCGAGCTGGCCGTGGTGCTCACCGAATCGAAGCCGGCCCAGAACCAGGGCTCCTCGGCCGCCGAGGGGGCCGAGATCCGCGACTACTTCGAGGCCCGCGACCGCAGCGAGGCCCGCTGGTTCCGCGACGCCCCGGAGCATTTCGCCGACGTGGCGGCGCACGTGGCCGAGCTGCCCTGGCAGGGGTCCAACTCGCCCGAGGCCTTCCAGCAGCTGCGCGACAGCGGGGTGGACCGCGTCTTCCTGTTCGGGTCCTCCATCATCCGGGACCCGCTGCTCTCGCATTTCGAGGGTCGCATCGTGAACATGCACCTGGGCCTGTCCCCCTACTACCGCGGCAGCGCGACCAACTACTGGCCGCTCGTCCACGGCCTGCCGGAATGCGTGGGGGTCACCATCCACCACGCGACGGCCGTGGTCGATGGCGGCGGCATCCTGGCGCAGGCCCGACCGGCCATCGAAGCCGGCGACAGCGTGCACGACATCGGATGCAAGACCCTCATGGCCGGCACCGCCCTTCTGCAACACTATGGCGCCGCCGGCCTGCCGCTGCCCCCCGGCGTACGGCAGAGCGGCCAGGGCAGGCTGTGCCGGCGCGCCGACTTCGGCGTCGACTCGCTGCACGAGCTCGAGTCCCGCATGCGGTCCGGCATGCTGCACGACTACCTGCTGCACAAGGCGGCTCGCGATGCCGCCTACCCCATCGTCCCGCTACCGACGTCCCCTTCCAAGCACTGAACGGAGTTCCGCATGGCCACCATCTCGGTCCTGATCAACGCCCGCACCCGATCCACCCGCCTGCCGCGCAAGCTGGTGCTGCCCTTCGCCGGCACCACGCTGATCGACGTGGCGCTGGAGAAGCTCGATCGCATGGATTTCTTCGCCCATCGCTACTTCGCGGTGGCCGAGCCCGAGTTGCGCGAGAAGGCCGTCGGCCTGCGCAACGTGGAGATCCTGGATCGCGACCCCGACGCCGTGCTCCCCGGCTACAACGACCACCGCAAGGTGTTCGCGCACTACGAGCGGGTGGACTCGGACTACATCATGTGGCTGAACCCCTGCCACCCCCTGCTGAGCCTGGACACCCTGCGCCGGGCGGTCGACCACGTGCTGGCCACGGGGCACAACAGCTACACCTCGGTGATCCCCACCACCGACTGGATCTTCGACGAGGAGGGCAACGCCGTGACCAACACCCGGGCCACGATGCTGTCGACCGCGCACTCGCAGAAGTTCTTCAAGGTGGCGCACGCCTTCCACGTCATCCGCAAGGCGTTCTTCCTCCAGGAGTACCAGTACTGGACGCTGACGAAGAACGATCCCGCGCTGATCGAGATCCCGGAAGAGGAAAGCTACGACGTCAACACCCCGATGGAGTTCGAGATCGCCGAGGCCGCCTACAAGCGGGCCCTGCAGGCCTCCCGTTGACCCGCGCCCCCGCAGCGCCATGAAGCAGGCCCGAACCCTCATCGTCAACTACCACTACTGCGTCAGCGAGGCGGACAACCCGTGGCTCGCGCGCACGGCGGTGGCCCCGGACCGTTTCGAGCAGCAGGTGCAGCAACTCGCGCGCCTGGAGGCCGAGCGCGGGATCGTGCCGCTGGTGACCTTCGACGACGGGACCAGGGACATCTGGCGCAACGCCGTGCCGGTGCTGCGGCGCCACGGCGTGCCCGGCATCCTGTTCGTCTGCAGCATGCCCCTGCTGGAGCAGCGGCTGCTGAACGTGACCAAGGTCCACCTGCTGCAGGCCAGGCTGGGGCCGCAGGCCTTCCGGGAGCGCTTCATGGCGGCGCTGGAGGCGATCGGGGAGCCGATCGAGCTCGACGACCCGGCCCGCTTCGGGCTGGGCCGCATCTACCGCTACGACGGCCCCGAGGTGCGCGAATTCAAGCTCCTGCTCAATGCGAAGCTGCCCTACCCCATCGTGACGCAGTTGCTGGACGGCCTGTTCAGCACCGAGTTCGGCGACCAGGCCGCTGCGGCCGCCTCGCTGTACATGTCAGCCGACGAGGTCAAGGGCGCGCAGGATGCCGGCCTGCGCATCGGGCTGCACACCCACAGCCACTTCATGCTGGGGCGGCTGCCGGCCCCGGCGCAGGAGGCCGAGATCGCGCGCGGCCACCGCTATTTCTCCGACCTGCTGGGGCAGGCCCCGGCCGATCTCTCCTATCCCTACGGCGTGCCGGGCACCTGGAACGCCGACACCAAGTCCATCCTGTCGCGCCTGGGTATCCCGCGCGCTTACACCCTGGGCCGGGAAATCCACGACCCCCAGGTGCACGGCGACGCGCTGGAGATCCCGCGCTTCGACGTGAACGACGTCTTCGAACGCGACGGGCGACTCAAGCAGGACCTGGCTGGATGAAGGAATACGACCTCATCCTGGTCGTCGGCTACTTCAGGACGGCAGCGTCGTTCCTGTCGGTGGCGCGCGCGCTCGGCCGCTCGCTGCGGCTGGCCGTCGTGCCGGCCGATGCGGACCCCGCCATGAAGAGCAAGACCGGGGAGGCCCACGAGACCTTCATCGACCTGTGCCGGGGCTGGGGTGCCGACATCCTGGCGCCGGGGGAGCCGGCGCGCTGCGCGCTGATGGTGGTCCAGCAGTTCCCCTACGGCAACGAACTGGCGGCCACCCTCCGGCGCAGCATCGATGCCCGGCGCCAGGTGGCGCTGATGACCCTGGCCATGGCCGGCCTCGACAAGCACGACGCCTTCCTGGCCCAGTTCGACATCCGCAAGGCCTACGTGCCCAGCCGGCGTTTCATGCAGTTCCTGCTGGAGCGGCGAGGCGCGCAGGCGCGCTGGCGCGGCGTGGAGGTCGAGGAGGTCGGCCTTCCGTTCGCACGCCACCGCGTGTTTCCCGATTTCGGCGCCGACTGGCTGATCGCGGCACCGACCCTGTTCAGCTTCCATTCCGAGGCCGGCAAGCAGCAGTTCCTGCAGACGGTGCTGCAGTTGCTGGAGCAACTGCCGCCGCAGGACGTGGTCGTCTACAAGTCCCACAACGGCAACAGCCTCGACTACTTCGCGCCGCGCGTGCACCACCGGCTGGCCGGCCTGGTGGGGCGCATCCCCGGCGGCGGGCACCTGCTGCAGGGGCTGCGCAAGCTGCCGTCGGCCTGGCTGCGCCGCCAGGCGGACCGGGTGAGGACCTGCCTCCTGCACCGTGCCGTCCTGCGGCGTGCGGTGCCGATGGCAGATCTCACGCCCCATGCGGGCATGTCGCTGGAGGCCTTCCTCCCCGGCGTGCGCAAGGGCGTCATCGGCGGCCTGTCCAACACGATCTGGGGCGCGGCGTACTTCGACCTGCCGTACTACAACTGCGTGGACCCGTCGCTCCGGCAAGGCGCCTCGGAACTGCTGAACAAGCGCTCGGATGCCCTGCTCGACCTGAACCTGCAGTATTTCGGGGTGCCCTTCTGCGATGGCGACCTCCGCATGGATACCCGCCAGCTGCAGATCGTCCGGCCCGACGAGCGCCGCGGCGACCTGGTAGCCGCCCTCCTCGGCGACCTCGAACTGGCGCGCGAAGCCGCCACCGCACAGGCATGACCGGGGTGTCGCTGTCACGGCTGACCGCATGGCTGATCGCGGCCTACGCGCTGGACGTGCTCGTCCCCATCATCGACATCTTCGGACTCCCGGTGCCGAGGTACGTCGCGTCGATGTCGCTGTCGTCGGGCTTCATCCTGCTGGCGCTCGCGGCGCTGGTTCCGCTGGCGCGGCGCCAGCGCGTGCCCTTGCTGGGCCGGATCGAACTCGCTTTGGCCGGGGTGATCGCCTTCTGGGCCGGGCTGGAGAACCTGGCGGCGACCCGCATGGCGGGGAGTGCCGACTACTCGCAGGTGCTCGACTTCGTCCCGCCGCTGCTGGTGATCGCCGCCACGCGCCTGCACCATCGGCTGTTCGGCGAGCGGGACACCCTGGTGGAGGCCTTCGTCGCGCTCTCCGCCGCCATGGTGGCGGCGCATACGGCGCTGCTGGTGGCCATGACGCTGAACCTGCCCCTCCCCATGGTCCGGTTCGGCGAGCTGCGGGGCCGCAACGCCATGGCCCAGCTGATGCCTCTCTGCCTGTGGCTGCTGGCCTTCTTCCCGCTCCGGGACTGGCCCGTCCTCGGGCGCCGGTACGGGATGCTGGTCGTGCTGGGGCTGCTCAACCTGTGGCTCACGTCCACCCGGTCGGCGGTGCTGGTCATGGCCTGGTGCGTCCTGGTGGGGGTGATCCAGTGGTTCCCCGCCTGGCGGCAGCTGCTGTACGCGGCCCTGCTGCCCGCCGGGCTGCTGCTGGTGGCCCTGGCCGCGCTGGCCTATCCGATCGCCATGGGCCTGGGGGACGAGGTCCAGCAGTTCGTCGGCCACGGCGACAACGCACTCAGCTTCTGGTCCCGGGCACGCACCAACTTCATGCTGCTGGAAAAGCTGGCGGAGGATCCCATCCTCGGCCTCGGCTGGCGCGAAGTGGCCGCCACCCGGATCTATGGCTACATGGGCCACACGCTGTACGTGAACGTGCTGGCGGCCTACGGCTGGATAGGAGCGCTGCCGGTGCTGCTGCTGGCCGGCGCCTGGCTGTCCGGGCTGCGGCCCCGCGGCCGCGAGGCCGCCGCGCACTTCATCGTCCTCGCGCTGATGATCGAGAGCGTATTCAACAACGTGTTCGCCTTCTTCGGGGTGCCGCTCGCCCTGCTCGGGGCGGCACGCCTGCAGCATCTCCCGGAACTCCAAGAACATGGCTCAAAAGAAATCGCTCATCGCACCTGACGGATCGGCCCGGCGCTGGGCCGCCGCGATCCTGGTCTCCGTGCTGGCCTTCGGCCTGATGGCCTACGGCCTCGGGCTGCGGCCGGCCTACGTCTCCAGCGCCACGGTCCGCATCGGCGGCATCCTGGACAGCGGCACCGGCGGCATCCCGCACTTCGTGGCCTTCGATGGCGCCAACGAGGTCGAATACTTCTATTCCAACGAGGTGTTCTCCGGCATGCCCGAGGTGGCCAGCAACTGCACGGTCAACTCCAGGTACTCGCCGGACGGTGGGCGCGTGCAGTTCAGCTGCAAGGCCGGTACCGAGGAGCGGGCGCGCGAGCTGACCGAGACGGCCCTCAAGCCGATGCTCGATCGCCACGCCCGCAAGTCCGAGATCGCCGAGGAAATCGATGCGCATCGCAGGACGCTGATCGAGCAGCAGGCACGGGGCTACCAGCAGTCGCTGGACATCCTGCTGCAGGCGCCCGTCTCGGCGTTGACGAAGGTGCAGATCATCGAGTACCAGCTCAAGCTGGAAGCCCTTCGGGAGCGGCAGATCCTGGACCGGGCGCTCGGCCAGCGCGTCCGCCGCAGCGGCCTGGAAGGATCGACGATCTCGGTGACCGACCGGCGCCCGACCACCCGGACCTGGGCCCTGGTCGCGGCCCTGGCCCTCTTCGCAGGTCTCTTCGTGGCCAGTTTCTCCTGGATCCTCAAGCGCCTCGGCTATGACCCCGCTCGACACGACGCGTGATCGCCTGGCCGCCTTCGCGCGTGCCTGCGAGGCCGGCCAGGACGCCTTCCGCCTGACGCCGCAGGCGGAGCCCACGCCCTATGCGCGCTGCTTCGCCGTCTTCGTCTGGCGCCTGCTGAAGGATCCGCAGCTGCCGCAGCGCTCGGCGACGCTGGCCCGAGCCATCGTGGACGACATGCGCGCCTTCCGGGCCCGCCCGGGAATGGACGTGAAGGGCAAGCCCTACCGCCAGCTGCTGACCTTCTCGCTGAGCGCGCTGGCCGCCCTGCCGGGGTCATCGCCGGGCCTGCTCGACGACCTCGTCGCCGAGCAGCTGGCGGGCGATCCGGTGAGCGACCTCGAGGCCCTGGGTTGCCTGGCCGGCCGAGCCGGCAGCGGCAACCAGGCCATGTTCATCGCGATCTTCCTGCTGCACGGGCGCGACCGCCTGGGCCAGGCCACCCAGCCGCACATCGATCGCTGGGTCGACCGGCACCTGCGTCACATGAACCGGTTCGGCTTCTGGGGGCCGGACCGGCACATGACCCACCTGCAGTTCCAGAACGGCTACCACCAGCACGAGGTGCTGGAGTACCTCGGCGTCGACCACCCGCGCATCGCCGATGCGGTGGCTGCGGTCAGGGGCCTGGCCGACGCCAAGGGGCATTTCGCGCCCTACCCGGGCGGCGGCGGGTGCTTCGACTACGACGCCGTGTTCATGCTCACGCCGCATGGCCGGGTGCCGGACGAGGCCACGCGGGCCCAGCTGCTCAGGACCGCTTCCACGATCGCCTCCGAGCAGCGGCCGGACGGCGGCTTTGCCGAATCGGTGCACGTGCGCCCGCGCTCGCCGGCCAGCCTGCGCGGCTTCGCCACCCACATCCTGCAGGCGCGCGGCAACCGCGCCCTGTTCGCCGAGCGCCTGCGCCAGGGCCTGACCCTGCAGCGCCCCAAGCACGATCGCATCCACACCCACTGGAGCCGCTACTCTCGGCGCTGGGACGAGGCCGACCTGTGGGACAGCTGGTTCCGCATGCTGGCCCTGGCCCGCATCGAAGTGGCCATGGACCCGCAGCGTGCAGGCGACTGGGGCTTCATCGACTACCCCGGCATCGGCTACCACCCCTCGCTGGCCGCCGGCCAGGTCCCACACTGATGCGCTTCCACTACATCTCGCCCTCGACGCTGCCGTCGCGGGCGGCCAACTCGGTGCACGTCGTCTGGCAATGCGAAGGCCTGTGCCGCGCCGGGGCCGAGGTCAGCCTGTATGCGAAGCGCGCCATGGCGGACGCCGGGCAGCTGCGCGCCGCCTTGCGCGATGCCTACGGCGTCGACCACGCGGCGCTGCACCTGGACACGGTCCACAGCGACTCGTCGCGCGGCGACAACCTGCGCATCGCGCGCCATGCCGTGGCGGCCGTGCGGCGCGCCGGGCGGGGCGAACCCATCCTGTCGCGCAACCTGTACGCGGCCTTCGTGCTGGCGGTGCTGTACCGGACCCCGCTGCTGTTCGAAACCCACCAGCTCGAGACCGGCCTGCGCAAGCGGATGCAGCAGGCGGTGATGCGCAGCCCCTGGGTGACCACCATCGCGATCTCGGACCACCTGGTCGACTGCCTGGCGCAGCACCACGGCGTGGCGCCGCGCCGCTCCATCGTGCTGCACGACGCCGCGCCCGCGGGCATCCAGCCGGTCCCGGCCGCACAGCGGCGCACCCGGCTGGCCGCGCTGGCACCGCAGGCCGAGGGGTCCTGGAAGCGCGTCTGCGGCTACTTCGGCCACCTCTATCCGGGCCGCGGCATCGAGCAGGTCGAGGCCATGGCGGCCGGCCGCCCCGACTGCCTGTTCCTGGTGTACGGCGGCACCGAGGCCGACCTGGCCGCCCGCCGGGCGGCCAACCGGCTGCCCAACCTGCACTTCATGGGCCACGTGCCGCACCCGGTGGCGCGCGAGCTGATGGGCGTGGTCGACGTGCTGCTGATGCCGTACCAGGAGAGCGTCTCCATCGGGGTCGCCGGACACGACACGGCCCGCTGGATGTCGCCGATGAAGATGTTCGAGTACCTGGGTGCCGGCGTGCCCATCATCTCGTCGGACCTGCCGGTGCTGCGCGAGGTCCTGCAGGACGGCGACAACTGCCTGCTGGCCGCGCCGGCCGATGCCGGCGACTGGCTGGCGGCGCTGCAGCGCCTCGATGCCGATCCGGAACTGGCGGCGCGCATCGGCACCAACGCGCACGCACAGTACGAACGCAGCCACACCTGGACCCGCCGCGCCGAACGGATACTTGCCGCCGCCCGCGAACTGTGATGCGCACCGTCTTCATCCTCGTGCCCGCCCCGCGCCCGACCGGCCCGGTCAAGGGCGCCTATGCGCTCGCCAATGCACTGGCGCCGGCGCGGCCCGTGCGCCTGGTGTTCCTCAAGCCCGGGCCGGGCGTGGACGCGCCGCTGGATCCGCGCGTGCAGGTGATCTCGCTCGCGCAGGCGCCGGGCGGCTGGCGCGGCCGGCTGGCCGCCTATCGCGACTTGCTGCGCGGCGCCGGTGGGCGGCAGCAGGTCGGCTCCATCTCCATGTGCCTGTCGGCCGACTGGCTCAACCGCTTCTGCCGGGCCGAGGCGGTCACCTGCGCCAGCGTGCGCGGCAACCTGCCGCAGAACTACCGGCACGACTACGGCTGGACCGGCTCGTTCCTGGCGATCGCCCACCTGCTGGCGCTGCGGGCCTTCGACCACGTGGTGGGCATGACCGAGGCGATGGCGCGGCAGATCCGCTCCATTGCCGCCGTGCGCCCCCGTGTCATCGGCAACTTCGTGGACGAGGCGGCGCTGGACCCATACCGCCGGCCAGCGCCGGGCGACGGTCCGCTGCGCTTCGTCTTCGTGGGCTCGCTCGGTCCGCGCAAGCAGCCAGAGCTGGTGGTCCGGGCCATGGAGGCGCTGGCCGGCCACGACGTCCGCCTGGACGTGATCGGCGACGGCCCCCTGCGCCAGGCCATCGAGGCGTCGCTGCCGGCCCGCGGCCTGCAGGACCGGGTGCGCTTCCACGGCCAGCTGGCCGACCCGTATCCGCTGGTGGCCGCCGCCGATGCCTTCGTGCTGCCCTCGCGCTCCGAAGGCGTCTCGCGGGCCGCGCTGGAGGCGCTGCACCTGGGCGTGCCCTGCGTGCTCAGGGACGTGGACGGCAACGGGGAACTGCTCGCCGACCCGGCCGCCGGCACGCTGTTCATGCGCGAGGACGAGCTGGCGAATGCCATGATCCAGACCGCCACCCGTTCGCGGACGCGCGCCAGCCGTGCCAGCCTGCTGCCGGATGCCTTCCGGCAGGCCACCGCCGCCACCCAGTACCTGGCCCTCCTGGAAGGGACTGCATGACCGCCCCGGACAACTACTACGAATACCTCAAGGGACGCAGCCGCCTGGGCCTCTGGTACCGCCGCCATTGGCTGTACCCGCGCCTGTGCCGCCACGTGAAGGGCCAGGCCCTGGACGTCGGCTGCGGCATCGGCGACTTCCTGCGCCACCGGCCGGGCACGGTCGGCGTGGACATCAACCCGGCCACGGTCGAGTGGTGCCGGCAGCAGGGGCTGGACGCGCGCCTCATGTCGCCGGACCGGCTTCCGTTCGACGATGCATCCTTCGACAGCGTGGTGCTCGACAACGTGCTCGAACACCTGGAGGCCCCCGGCCCGCTGCTGGCCGAGATCCGCCGCGTGCTGCGGCCGGACGGCGTGCTGGTGGTGGGCGTGCCGGGCCGGCGCGGCTATGCGAGCGATCCGGACCACAAGGTGTTCTACGACGCACCGGCCCTGGTTGCGGCGATGGCGCAGGCCCGGTTGGCGTCGAAGCGCCTGTTCTTCACGCCGTTCCGCTCGGCCTGGCTGGACGGGCACATGCGCCAGTACTGCGTCTACGGGGTGTTCCGCCGTGACTGAGGCGGCCCGCCCATCGATCGCCGTGTCCGTGGTCAGCCATGGACAGGGCCGGCTGGTGGCCGACCTGCTGCGCGACCTGGTGCTATGCCCCGAAGTCGGCGAGGTGATCGTCACGCAGAACATCCCGGAGCCCGAGATCAACTTCCCCGAGGCATTGCGAAGCCGGGTGCACGTCATCCGCAATGCGCAGCCGATGGGGTTCGGGGCCAACCACAACCAGGCGTTCCGGCATGCCAGCTCGCCGCTGTTCGCCGTGCTCAATCCCGACGTGCGCCTGCCGGAGGACCCCTTCCCGGCGCTGACCGCTGCGCTCGAGCGGCCGGGCGCCGGGCTGGCGGCGCCGGTGGTCCTCAGCCCCGAGGGCACCATGGAGGACAGCGCCCGCTACTTCCCGACGCCGGGGCAGTTGCTCTCGCGGCTGCTGGGCGGCGGCGAGGGCCGGTTCCCGGTGCAGGGACAGGCCCCGCTCGCCGTGGACTGGGTGGCCGGCATGTTCATGCTGCTGCCGACCGCGGTCTTCCGGGAGGTCGCTGGCTTCGACGAAGGTTTCTTCCTCTACTGCGAGGACGTGGACCTCTGCGTGCGCCTGTGGAAGTCGGGCCACCGGGTGCTGCTGCATCCCGGCGTGTCGGTGGTCCATGCGGCGCAACGCGCCAGCCGGCGGCGGCCGCGCTACCTGGCCTGGCACGTGTCCAGCCTGGCCCGGTACTTCTACAAGCACCTCGGGCGCTTGCCGCGCATCCGGCCCGAGTGAGGACAGCCGCCGCGGCGACGCGCGGCCCGCCCTAGAAGTGAATCCCCCGCATCATCTGCTGCAGCGCCACCGCCTCAGCCGACAGCTGCGGCTTTGCGCCGTCCTTCTCCCCCTTGGCGGCCGATGAATCCGGGAACATCCGGAAGCTGGTGTTCATCACGATCTGGGCAATGCGCGGCACCAGTGCGTGCAGCAGCTCGCCCGTGATGCCCAGCCGGGTCGCGATGCGCACCGGCTTGGCGATGCAGGCCTCGGCGATCATGTCGGCGGCCTCCTCCGGCGAGAGCGTGGGCACGTTGTTGTAGATCTTGGTGGGCGCGATCATGGGCGTGCGCACCAGCGGCATGTTGATGGTGGTGAAGGTGATGCCCTGGTCCTGGTACTCGCTCGATGCGCAGCGGGTCCAGGCGTCCAGCGCCGCCTTGCTGGCCACGTAGGCCGAGAAGCGCGGCGCGTTGGTCAGCACGCCGATCGAGCTGATGTTCACCACGTGGCCGCGGCGCCGGGCCACCATGCCGGGCAGCAGGCCCATGGTGACGCGCAGCGTGCCGAAGTAGTTCAGCTGCATGGTGCGCTCGAAGTCGTGGAAGCGGTCGTAGCTGGCCTCGATGGCGCGGCGGATCGAGCGCCCCGCGTTGTTGACCAGGAAGTCCACCCCGCCGTGGTCGGCGACCAGCTGCTGCACGAAACGGTCGCAGTCGGCCATGTCGGCCAGGTCGACCGGGTAGGCGATGAACCGGCAGCCCTTCGCCTGTGCTTCGGCGCAGGCTTCGTCCAGCTTGTCCTGGTCCCGTCCGCAGATCAGGGTGGTCGCGCCGGCCTCGGCGAACTTGTGCGCCGCGGCCAGCCCGATGCCCGAGGAGCCGCCGGTCACGAGCACCACCTTGCCGCCCACGGTGCCGCGCAGGCTGCGGTCGATGTGCAGGTCGGGGTCGAGGTGGCGCTCCCAGTAGTCCCACAGGCGCCAGGCGTAGTCCTTCAGGTTGGGACAGGCGATGCCGCTGCCCTTGAGCGCGGCCAGCGTCTCGCGGCAGTCGAAGCGAGTCGGGTAGTTGACGAAGTCCAGCATGTCCTCGGGCAGGCCGAGGTCCTTCATCACCGCCCGGCGGATGCGGCGCACCGGCGCCACCGCCATCAACCCCTTCTTCACGCTCTTGGGAATGAACCCGAGCAGCGCGGCGTTGACGAACAGGTTCATCTTGGGCGCATGCGCCGCCCGCGCGAAGATGTCCAGCACGTCGCCGACGCGGTAGCCCACGGGGTCGACCAGGTGGAAGCACCTGCGGTCGATCTGGGGCTTGTGGCTGATGTGGTCCAGCGCGTCGACCACGAAATCCACCGGCACGATGTTGACGCGCCCGCCCTCCAGCCCCACGGCGGGCATCCAGGGCGGCAGGACCTGCCGCATGCGCTGGATCAGCTTGAAGACGTAGTACGGCCCGTCGATCTTGTCCATCTCGCCGGTGCGGCTGTCGCCCACCACCATGGCCGGGCGATAGACCGTCCACGGCACCTTGCATTCCTTGCGCACGATCTTCTCGCTCTCGTGCTTGGTCATGAAGTACGGGTGGTCCAGCCCCTCGGCCTCCTCGAACATGTCCTCCCGGAACACGCCTTCGTACAGGCCGGCGGCGGCGATCGAGGACACATGGTGGAAGTGCCCGGCGGCGATCGCCTTGGCGAACTCCACCGTGTTGCGCGTGCCTTCGATGTTGACGGCGACCTGGCTCTCCTCGTCGGCCGAGAGGTCGTAGACCGCGGCCAGGTGGTAGAAGTGGTCGACCTGGTCCTTGAGCTGCCGGATGTCCTGCGCGCTCACGCCCAGCTTCTTCGCGGTGAGGTCGCCGTACACCGGGATGGCACGCGAGGCCGGCACGCCCCAGTGCTCGCGCAGCGCCGCGACCTTGCCTTCGCTTTCCTTGCGGATCAGGAAATGCACGACCGAGCCCTTGCGCTCGAGCAGCTTGCCGACCAGCCGCTTGCCGATGAAGCCGGTCGCGCCGGTGACGAAATAGTGCATGGGAAGCTCCTCCGGATGGGCGCCGCCGCAGCAGGCGGGCACGTGTTCGTTGGCGGCAGATTCTGGTGCAAAGGCGGGCGGCGCCGTTTCCGCGTTAACCCACAGACCGGCGGGCGCGGCGAGCGCGGGGGCTGCGCGCAGGCGGGCCGATTTAGGAACCCGTGCCTACCGCATGCCCGCCCTGCGCCGTACAGTCGGCTGCATCCATCCACCCCACCTGGAGTCCGCACCATGGTCAAGAAGATCCAGCGCACCGGCGAGGCCGGCACCAACAAGAAGGACAAGGGCGGCGTGCCGCTGTCCAGCACGGTCCGCGAATCGGCCAGCCAGATCTGGCTGGCGGGGCTGGGCGCCTTCGCCAAGGCGCAGGGCGAGGGCAACAAGGTGTTCGACACGCTGGTCAAGGAAGGCCTGTCGATCCAGCGCAAGACGCAGGCGGTCGCCGAGGAGAAGATCTCCGAGGCCACCAGCCGCATGGCCCTGATGGCCACCGACCTGTCGTCCAGGGCCTCCGGCCAGTGGGACAAGCTCGAAACCATCTTCGAGGAGCGCGTGGCCCGCGCCCTGAAGAAGCTGGGCGTGCCCTCGGCCAGGGAAGTCGATGCGCTGATCGCCCGCATCGACGAACTCAATCGCAGCGTGGCCGCCCTGGGCGGCAAGACGGCGTCCACCGCGCGCAAGAGCAGCAGCACGCGCGCGAAGGCGAGCGCGAAGAAGGTCGCGGCCAAGCCGTCGAGCAAGCGCGCGGCCAAGAAGGCGGCCTGAGCAACCGTCTTGGCGGTCAAGCGCTATGAAGCGTCGGGTCCCATCTCGAGCCGTGCTTGGCGATAGCGTTGAGCATTGTCAGCAGCTTGCGCATGCACGCCACGAGTGCGACCTTCTTGCGCTTGCCAGCCGCCAAGAGGCGTTCGTAGTGGGCCTTGAGGATGGGGTTGTGTCGTACGGCGGTGAGGGTCGCCATATAGAGGATGCGCCGCACATCGGCGCGCCCACCCCAGATCGCCCGCTGGCCGCGCATCTGGCCGGAGTCGCGGTTCAGCGGCGCCACCCCCACCAGCGCAGCCACTCGACGTCGGTCGAGCTTGCCCAGCTCCGGCAGTTCGGCCAGCAGCACCGCCACGCTTGCCGCGCCGATACCTGGCACGCTGGCCAAGGCAGCAGCGAGTTCGGCGTGATGGCGTTGCACATGCGCTGCCACGTCAGTATCGGAGTCGCTCAGCTCGGTCTTGAGGAACTCGATGACGCGCTCGATGCTCGGGCGGGCGGCGCTATGGGAGATGCGCATGCGCTGGCGCTCGGACGTGATCATCTGCACGAGTTGTCTGCGGCGCAGCACCAAGGCCTGCAGGCGCTGCAACTCGGCGTCGGCCAGTGGCTTGACGAAGCGTTCACGCTCGGGGTGCTGGTGCAGCACACGGGCGAAGGCCGCCAGCATCCTGGCGTCCAGCGCGTCCGTCTTGGCCAACGCACCCATGGCCCGGGCGAAGTCCCGCGCCGTGCGCGGATTGACCACCGCCACCGCCAGGCCAACGGCCTGCAACGCGCAAGCTGCCTCGAACTCGTAGCCCCCGGTGGCCTCCAGCACCGTCAGCGCCGGGGCGAGCGTCGTCAACTGGCTGACCAACGTCTCCAGTCCGGCCGCATCATTGCTCACCTGCCAGGTCTTGACCTGGGCACTGCTGGCAACCTCCAGCGTCTGGCCGGAGACATCGATACCCACAAAAACAGAGTCGGACACGTCCTCTCGCTCCCATCCTTGTCTATGCGAACTGCAGATTCCTACAACCGTTCGGGCTGCAAGAAAGGACGGTCCAACTCGGGCGCCCAGTGCTCAGGCACGGGCTTCAACAACTGGCCCAGAGGCCGCTCGGGCTACCCGAGCTGGTCCGAGGCCTGAAGATACAAGGCGCGGCCCCGGGCCGCACGCCCTTGTTGCAACGCAACAGTCGCGGGCGGCGCTGCGGCCTAAACTGGCGCTCATGAGCACAAGCAGTACCGCGCCGCGCATCGCGCTGGCCCTGGCCGGCGGCGGCCCGCTCGGCGCCATCTACGAGATCGGGGCCCTGTGCGCGCTGGAGGAGTCGCTGCAGGGCATCGCCTTCAACCGGCTGCACCACTACGTCGGCGTGTCGGCCGGCGGCTTCATCGCGGCGGCGCTGGCCAATGGCTTCACGCCGCGCGAGCTGTGCGCCTCCTTCATCGAGAACAGCGGCGGCAGCGAGGTGTTCGACCCCGCCTGGCTGATGGTGCCGGCCTGGGGCGAGTTCCGGCACCGGCTGGCACGGCTGCCGCGGCTGGCCGCATCGGCGCTGTGGCGCGCCACCGGCGGCCGCAAGCCATTGACGCACGCCCTCGAGCAGCTCGGTCCCGTGCTGCCCACCGGCATCTTCTCCAACGAGGAGATCCACCGCCGGCTGGCCGAGGTGTTCTCGCGGCCCGGCCGCACCAACGATTTCCGCCAGCTGTCCACGCGGCTGACGCTGGTCGCGACCAACCTGGACACCGGCGAGGCGGCGCCCTTCGGCCAGCCCGGTTTCGACGACGTCCCCATCTCGCGTGCGGTGCAGGCCAGCGCCGCCCTGCCGGGGCTGTTCCCGCCGGTGCGGATCGGCGACGGTTTCTTCGTCGACGGCGCGCTCAAGAAGACCATGCATGCCAGCGTGGCGCTGGAGCAGGGCGCGGACCTGATGCTGTGCCTCAACCCGCTGGTGCCGTTCGATGCCGGCCGGGCCGGCGGGCGCGGCATCCCGCGCATCGTCGAAGGCGGGCTGCCGGCCGTGCTGAGCCAGACCTTCCGCTCCATGATCCACTCCCGCATGGCGCTCGGGATGAAGCACTACGAGCGCGCCTATCCGCACACCGACATCGTGCTGCTGGAGCCGGACCGGCGCGACCCGGAGCTGTACCTGGCCAACACCTTCAGCTACCGCCAGCGGCGCGAACTGGCCGAGCACGCCTACCAGCAGACGCGCGCGCTGCTGCGCGAGCGCCGGGCGGAGATCGAGCCGAAGCTGGCGCGGCACGGGGTGCGGCTGCGCGACGAGGTGCTGGGCGACGAACGCCGGCTGCTGGCGCTGACGCCGCCGGCCTCGCGCATCGGCAAGGCCATGGTCCGGCTGGAGGCCTCGCTGGACGACCTGGGGCGGCTGGTGCAGGCCGGCGCCGGAAAGGCCGCCGCCTAGGATGGCGAAGAAAGCCCCGCGCCGCACGGCCGAGCGCATCCTGGAGGTGACGCTCGACCTGTTCAACCGCTTCGGCGAGCCCAACGTGTCGACCACGCTGATCTCGGCCGAGATGAACATCAGCCCGGGCAACCTGTACTACCACTACCCGGCCAAGGAAGAACTGGTCAACTCGCTGTTCGAGCGCTACGAGCGCGCGCTGTCCGACCTGCTCAACGCCGCCGACAACGTGCGCGACGTCGAGGACGCCTGGTTCTTCCTGCACACCCTGTTCGAGCGGATCTGGGAGTACCGCTTCCTCTATCGCGACCTGAACGACCTGCTGTCGCGCAACCGCAAGCTGGAAACGCAGTTCCAGTCGGTGCTGAAGAACAAGACGCGGGCCCTGCGCGCGATGCTGGAGGGCATGAACCGCACCGGCAGCGCCAGCATCGATTCGCGCGAGGCCGGCCCCACCGCCGAGAGCATGGTGGTGGTGCTGACCTACTGGCTCAGCTTCGAGTACGTGCGCGACCCGCGCCGCGCGCTGGAACCCGAGAGCGCGCAGGCCGCACTGATGCGCGGCGCGCACCACGTGCTGCATCTGCTGGTACCCTATCTGCGTCCCGACCAGCGCGAACACCTGCTGGCCCTGGCCGGGGCCTATACGTCCGGCACACCCTGAGGCCGGCGCGGGCCACACCGGGAGACAAGCACGTGGGCAAGTGGGCGGCGTTCCCGCACCTGGGTGAATTCGGCTTCTGCGCGGACGACGTCCGCCGCAACTGGGCCCGCCTGCACGCCGGCGACGCCGAGCCGCTGCCGGCCGATCCGGCGGTGCTGGAAGCCTGGACACTGTTCCACCGGGGCGAATTCCAGCAGGCGGCGGAGGCCGGCCTCAAGGCCGGCGGCGGCGGCATCACGGCAGCCAACAAGGCCACCTGCATCTACGCCACCTACCTGGAGAAGAAGGAAAAGACCCGGCTGGAGCTGTTCCTGGAGACGGCGCAGCGCGCCCGGGCGCAGGCCACGCGCGAGCCGAACAACGCGAGCGCCTGGCACCTGCACGGCTACGCGCTGGGCCGCTACAGCCAGGCCATCAGCGTCGCCAAGGCCCTGGCCCAGGGGCTGGGCGGCCAGGTCAAGGAATCGCTGGAGAAGGCCATCAAGCTCAACCCGCGCCACGCCGATGCCCACGTGGCGCTGGGCGCCTTCCACGCCGAGGTGATCGACAAGGTGGGCCCGCTGATCGGCGGCATGACCTACGGCGCCAAGAAGGAGACCGGGCTGACGCTGTTCCGGCAGGCCCTCGAACTCAATCCCGGCTCGGCCATCGCCCTGATCGAGTACGCCAACGGGCTGGTGATGCTGGAAGGCGACGAGCGGATGGCCGAGGCCACCGCCCTGTACGAGCGGGCCGCCGCCCTGCAGCCGATGGACGCGGCGCAGCGGCTGGACGTCGCGCTGGCCCAGGCCGAACTGCAGGCGTAGGCCGCGGCTGGGCTGCACGCGGCGGCCTCGGCCTACACCCCGCAAGCGGCCGGCCGCCGAGACTGGCGGCCATGGACATCTTCGACGCCCTCCTCCAGAGCCACGAACAGCAGCGGGCCATCTGCAAGCGCCTGCTCTCCGCCATCGGCGAACCGGAACAGCGCCGCCAGGTGCTGGACGAACTCAAGGTCGAGATGGCCGCGCACGAAACCGCCGAGGAGCGCACGTTCTACGTGCCGCTGTTCGCGCACGACGAAACCGTGGATGCCGCGCGGCACGGCATCGCCGAGCACCACGAGATGGACGAGATGGTCGAGGACCTGGAGCAGGCCGACCCCGGCTCGCCCGAGTGGCTGGAGAGCATCGGCAAGCTGGTGCAGAAACTGGAACACCACCTGCAGGAAGAGGAAGAGAAGTTCTTCCCGCAGGCGCGCGAGGTGCTGTCACGCGGCCAGCAGAAGGCGCTGGGCGAGCCCTACCGGGAAGAGCACGAACGGCTGGCAGCGAAGGAGGAAGAGGAGCAGGAGCGCGCGCAGCAGCACTGAGGTTTCGTCATCCCCGCGTAGGCGGGGATCCAGGGCTTCCGGTTTCGCGAGCGCCGCAGGCGCGCTACGTATCGGGGACGCCTACTCCTCCCCCCACGGCAGCATCAGCGTCAGCCAGGACAGCTTGGCGAACTCCGGCGCGAACGCGTCGATGATCTTCTGCGGCTGCGGGCACAGGGCGGCGTCGGTGATCACGCCGAACTGCACGTGGCCGCCATAGCTCAGGATGGACACACCCAGGCCGATGTTGCCGGACTGCGGCACCCAGAACATGCACTGCTCCAGCGTGGCGCCCAGCAGGCGCAGCGTGTCGCGCGGGCCGGGCACGTTGGTCATGACCGCCGTGGTCTTGTCGCTGAACAGGCCCAGGATCGCGTCCTGCGCCGGCTTGACCAGCAGGCCGGCCACCGTCAGCACCGCGAAGGCCAGCAGCGGCTGCGTGCTGCCCTTGAGTTCGTTCATGCGCCGGCGCACCTCGTAGACGCGCTCCACCGGGTTGTCCAGCCCGATCGGCAGCACCAGCGGCACCAGCCCGAAATGGTTGCCCAGCTTCCAGGCCTGGTCCATGGGCCGCAGGTTGACCGGCACCATGGCGCGGATCTCCTTGCCGGCCGGATCGTCGCCCTGGCCCAGCAGGTACTGGCCGATCGCGCCCGAGACGCAGGACAGCAGCACGTCATTGATCGAGCAGTTGAGCGCCTTGCCCACCGCCTTGACCTCGTCCAGCGGGAGGGGCTCGCACCAGGCCACGCGCTTGCGGCCGGACGGCTGGCCCTTGAGCAGCGTCTTCGAGTCGTCCGGCATCAGCAGCAGCGAACCGGCGTCGCTGAGCACCTGCCACGCCAGCCGCGCGAGTTCGACCGAGCCCTCCAGTCCGGCGTGCGGATCGCCCAGCAGGTGCAGCGAGCGCGCGGCGCCGTCGCCGGCGGCGTCCAGCGCCTTGACGGCGAGGCCGGTGAAGGGCTTGAGCAGCGCGTCGGCGATCCAGTCCTCGGGCCCCTGGGCCTCGCGCGGCTTGCGCTGGGGCGGCGGCGCGCCGCCGTCGACCAGCGACAGCGCCACCGAGATCAGCGCGATGCCGTCGGCGATGCAGTGGTGGATGCGCACGATCAGCGCGCTGCCGCCGTCGTAGCCCTCCACCAGGTGGATGCGCCACAGCGGCAGGCGGCGGTCCAGCGGCTGCATGGCGAGCTCGCCCACGCGCGCCTGCAACGCGGCCTGGGCGCCCCCCTTGCGGCTGCGGGGCAACTTTTCGCGCACCACCAGCTGCCGCACGTCCAGGTCCGGCGTGTCCACCCAGCTCGCGCCGGCGGCGTCCTCCACCACGTGCTGGCGGAAGCGCGGGTACTTCATCAGGCGCTCTTCCACCCGGTGGCACAGGGCCTCGTAGGCTATGCCCGGGCGCAGCGTCCACACGCCCAGGATCATCATCAGGTTGTGGTCGCTGTCCATCCGCAGCCAGGCGGTGTCGACCTTGCTCATGCGCTCGCCGGCCAGGCCGAGCACGCCGCGAGCCGCACGGGTGGCCTTCTTCACCGCCCCGCGGGCGGCGCGCTGGGCGGCTTGCTGGGCGACGTCGCGGACGATGCGGGTGACCATGGCGAAAGGTCCTTGTCGGTGGGGGATCAGGGGCCGATTGTGGGTGCGGGCCGCAGCTTAAGATACCGCGGACTTTCCCACAGGAGCATCCACCATGGCCGACCTCAAAGCCGAATTCGAATCCGCCGTCGCCAATTCCAAGACCCTGAGCGAGCGCCCGGACAACGCCACGCTGCTGAAGATCTACGGCCTGTACAAGCAGGCCACCCAGGGCGACAACGGCGAGAAGAAGCCGGGTTTCGGCGACATGGTGGGCCGCGCCAAGTGGGACGCCTGGAACGCGCTGAAGGGCACCTCCAGCGAGGACGCGATGCAGCAGTACGTGGACTTGATCAACTCGCTGCGGGGGTAACGAAAGGAGGACGGGGATGACCGGTTGCCGAAAGGCTCCCCGCTACCCCACCACTCCCCGCTCCCGCAACGCCGTGATCTGCTCCGGCGTCAGGCCGACCTCCCGCAGCACCGCATCCGTGTCCTGCCCCAGCGCCGGCGCGTTGCGGCGGTGGCCGCCCGGCGTGCGCGAGAGCTTGGGTACCACGCCGGGCACGTCCAGACGGCTGCCGTCGTCCAGCGCCACTTCCTGGATCATCCCCCGCGCCCGGTAGTGCGGGTCGGCCGCGATGTCGGCCACGGTGTAGATGCGGCCGGCCGGCACCTTGGCCGCATCCAGCGCGGCCAGCACCTCGTCGACCGTGTGCCGCGCCGCCCACTCGCCGATGGCGCCGTCGATCTCCTCCACCCGCGCCACCCGGCCGGTGTTGGACGCCAGGCCCGGATCGGCGCCGAGGTCGGCACGCCCGATCACGTTCATCAGCCGCCGGAAGATGCTGTCGCCGTTGCCGGCCACCAGCGCGTAGCCGCCATCGCTGCAGCGGTAGGCGTTGGTCGGCGCGATGCCCGGCATGGCGCTGCCGGCCGGCTGGCGCACCACGCCGAAGGCGCTGTACTCGGGCAGCAGGCTTTCCATGCAGTTGAACACCGACTCGTACAGCGCCACGTCCACCACCTGGCCGCGGCCGCTGGCCTGGCGCTCCTGCAGCGCCAGCAGGATGCCGATCACGCCGTGCAGCGCCGCCAGCGTGTCGCCGATCGACACGCCGACGCGCACCGGCACCCGGCCGGGTTCGGCGGTCAGGTGGCGCAGGCCGCCCATGGCCTCGGCCACCACGCCGAAACCGGGCCGGTCGCGATAGGGTCCGGTCTGCCCGTAGCCGCTGACGCGCAGCACGACCAGGCGCGGGTTGCGCTCCAGCAGCGTGTCGGGCCCCAGGCCCCAGCCCTCCAGCGCGCCGGGACGGAAGTTCTCGATCAGCACGTCGGCCTCGGCAGCGAGCCGGCGCACGATGTCCTGCGCCGCCGGTTCCTTCAGGTCCAGCGCGACGGAGCGCTTGTTGCGCGACTGCACCTGCCACCACACCGAGGTGCCGTCCTTGAGCAGGCGCCACTGGCGCAGCGGGTCGCCGGCACCGGGCGGCTCCACCTTGACCACCTCGGCGCCGAAGTCGGCCAGCGTCTTGGCCGCGAACGGGCCGGCGATCAGCTGGCCCAGTTCCAGCACCTTCAGGCCCGCCAGCGGGCCGGCGGATGGGGCTTGCACGATCAGGCCTTGCGGCTGCGCGCCGCCGCCTTGGCCGGCTTGGCGGCCGCCTTGCCCTTCGAGTGGCGGGCGGTCGCTTCGGCCACGCCGTGCTCGAACGCCTTGACCGGGTCGCCCTGCTGCAGCAGTTCGTCGAGGTTGCGCGTGATCTCGGTCTCGATGCGGTCCTTGAAGGCGCCCAGCAGCAGCCCGAGCCTCGCATGCAGCTCGAAGCGGTTGCGGGTGACGCGCAGTTCCCCGTTCACGCCCGAGCGGGTGAAGCTGACCAGGTCCGAGGTCTTGCCCTCCTCGTAGGTGCATTCCATGTCGAGCTTGTCCTCGGCCGCCTCGGCCCACTTGAAGGCCAGCTCGCGGGCGCGCGGCAGCCCCAGGCTGTGCTCGCGTTCGATGTGGATGTCAGGCACGGCCCTTCTCCTTGTCTTTCAGGTAGTCGTGTCGTTCGGCCTTGGGCAGCTTGGACAGCCGTTTCGCTTCGGCGTAGAAGCGGTCCCAGTCGCCACCCAGCGATTGGAACAGGGCCTCGAAGCCGGGCACCAGTTCGTCGTAGGCCTTCTGCGCGCCGAAGGAGGCATTGTTCGCCTGCGCGACCCAGTTGTCGTAACCGCGCAGCCGGGCCGGCTCCACGCCCCAGCTGTCGCGCAGGCGCTGGTACTCGGCCCGGAATCCGGCCAGCACCTGCGCCTTGCGGCGCCGCACTTCCTCGTCGCCCAGCGACGCCCGTTCCTCGTAGACCGCATCCAGCTTCTCGCGGGTCGCGCGGGTCAGCGCGCGGAAATCGCGCCGGCGGCCGTCGTACTTCGCGTAGTCGGCGCGGGCCTCGGGCGAGGCCTGCTCCTGCAGCCAGCGCTGCACGCCCAGCCGCTCCACCGCGGTGGCGAAGGACTCGTTGAACATGGTGTCGTCGCGCGCGTACAGCACCTGGTGCGCCAGCTCGTGGAAGATCAGCCGGGCCAGTTCGCCCTCGGGGTAGTGGATGAAGGTGTTCAGCAGCGGGTCGCCGCCGGCCCAGTTCAGCCAGCCCAGCGTGGAATAGGCCGGCACCGGATAGGTGCTGGCTTCCAGGCCTTCCTCGCGCAGCTCCGCCGCCTCGGCCTTGGCGGCCTCCTCGTCGAAGTAGCCGCGATAGCTGACGCAGCCGGTGACCGGGAAGCACCAGGTCTTGAGCGTGAGCGAGAACTCCGGCGCCGCCACCACGTTCCAGATCACGGCGCTGCGCTGCAGGTCGGCGTAGCGGCGGTAGCTGGGGTTGTCGGGCAGGTGCAGTTCGCCCGAGGCGAAGGCGCGGATGCGCTGGCTCAGCTTGAGCCGCTCCTTCAGGCGCTGCGACGCGTGGTCGTCGCCCAGCCAGTCCTGCACCGGGCGCGAGGCGCTCATCACGCGCAGGTGCCCGGTGGCCGACTGCCAGTAGTAGCCCAGGTTGGCGCAGCCGGACAGGCACAGCAGCGAAGCCGCCACCGCCGCCACACCCAGCACCGACGCCACCAGCCACCTGCCCTTCACGCCGGCTGCACGTCCACCAGGCAGTCGTAGAACACCGGGCCCGCGCCCAGGTCCGTCAGGCGCTGGCTGGTGAGCTGGTTGACGTTGGTGCCGTCCAGCCCGAACTTGCGCCACCACACGCCCAGGCCGTTGACCACGCCCGGGCGGGCGCGCTCGCACACCTGGGCCTTGCAGCGGTGCTCGCCGCGGTCGTTGAACACGCGCACCACGGCGCCGTCGGCGATGCCGCGGGCCAGCGCATCCTGCGGATGGATCTCCAGCAGCGGCTCGCGCTCGATGGCACGCAGGCTGTCGACGTTGACGAAGCTGGAGTTGAGGAAGTTGCGCGCCGGCGGCGAGATCATGGCCAGCGGGTAGCGCGGCGAGCTGCCGAAGGCCTCGTGGTTGGGCACGTGGTCGGGCAGGCCATCGAGGCCCTGCCGCGCCAGCGCGGCGCTGAAGAACTCGCAGCGGCCGGACGCGGTCGGGAAGTTGCCCTGCGCGAACGGCGCGTCGGGCACCGGCAGGGGCGCGAAGCCGGTGCGCAGCAGTTCGTCGAAATCGATGCGGCCGGCGCAGGCCTGGCGGCAGATCGCCTCGTCGCTGTCGGCGAAGCAGGGGTCGGTGAACCCCATGCGGGCGGCCAGCTCGCGGAAGATCTGCGAATTGGGCTTGGACTCGCCGAGCGGTGCGATGGCCGGGCGATTGAGCAGCACGTCGGTGTGGCCGTACGCGGTGTGCAGGTCCCAGTGCTCCAGCTGGGTGGTGGCCGGCAGGATGTAGTCGGCGTAATCGGCCGTGTCGGTGCGGAAGTGCTCCAGCACCACGGTGAACAGGTCCTCGCGCGCGAAGCCGCGCACCACCTGCGCCGAGTCGGGCGCCACCGCCACCGGGTTGCAGTTGTAGACGACCACGGCCTCGATGCGCGGCCCGAAGGCGGGCGACGAGGGCCGCTGCAGGTCGTCGCCGATGGTGACCATGTTGATGGTGCGCGGCCGGCGCCCGGCCAGCAGGTCGGGCCGCTGCACCGCCGCCCGGTCCAGGGTCGACCAGCCCGAGCTGGACAGCAGCACGCCGCCGGCCCGGTCGCGCCAGGCGCCCACCAGCGCTGGCAGGCAGGCCACCGCGCGGGCCGCGTTGCCGCCGCCGTGCACGCGCTGCATGCCGTAGTTCAGGCGGATCGCGGCCGGGCGGATGGTCCCGTAGTCACGCGCCAGGTCGCGGATGCGCTGCGCATCGATGCCGCAGACGGCGGCGGCCCGCTCCGGCGTCCAGCGCAAGGCGCGCTCGCGCAGCGCCTCCCACCCCAGCGTGTGCTGCGCGATGTAGTCGTGGTCCAGCCAGTCGTTGCGGACCAGCTCGTGCATCAGCGCCAGCGCCAGCGCGGCGTCGGTGCCGGGCAGGATCTGCAGGTGCTCGTGGCACTTCTCGGCGGTCTCGGTGCGGCGCGGGTCTATGCACACCAGCCTGGCGCCCTGGCGCTTGGCCTCCTGCGCCAGCCGCCAGAAATGCAGGTTGCTGGTGATGGAGTTGCTGCCCCAGATGAGGATCAGCTTCGCCTCGGCGAAGAACTCCACCCTCATGCCGACCTTGGCGCCCAGCGTGTGCGCCAGGGCGGCGGAGCCGGCCACCGAGCAGATGGTGCGATCGAGCAGCGAAGCGCCCAGCCGGTTGAAGAAGCGTGCCGCCATGCCCTCGCCCTGCACCACGCCCATGGTGCCGCAGTAGCTGTAGGGCAGGATGCCCTGCGGGTCCCGGGCGGCGATGGCGCCGAGGCGCGCCGCGATGTCCTGCAGCGCCTCGTCCCAGCCCACCGGCTCGAAGCGGCCGGACCCCTTGGGGCCGATGCGGCGCAGCGGCCGCAGCACGCGCTCGGGGTGGTAGGTGCGCTCGACGTAGCGCGAGACCTTGGCGCACAGCACGCCATCGGTGGGGCGGTGGTCCGGATTGCCCTGCACCCGCACGGCGACGCCGCCTTCGACGGTCGTCAGCAGCGAGCAGGTGTCGGGACAGTCGTGCGGGCAGGCGCCGCGCACCTGCTGCGATACCTGGGCGCCGGCGACGTTGGTCATGGCGGTGCTCACGGATTCACCTCAGCCCACTTCCTGGGTCGATGCCAGGCCGTGCAGGAAGGCTTCGCAGCGGGCCAGCTGCTCCAGGCTCACGTACTCGTCCGGCTGGTGCGCCTGGACGATGCTGCCGGGCCCGCACACCACCGTCGGGATACCGGCGTTGCGGAACAGCCCGGCCTCGGTGCCGAAGGCCACCAGGGTGGTGCGCGGCTCGCCCGACAGGCGCAACGCCAGCCGGGTCACCGGCTCGGCGGCCGAGCTCTGGAAGCTGGGAATTTCGCAGATCGTCTCGAAGCGGAAGCCGGCGTCCGGCGCCACCTGCTGCATGGCCGGCTCCAGCGAGCGCGCGTAATCCACCACCTGCCGCTGCATGGCCTGGGCATCGGCGGTGGGCAGGTCGCGGAACTCGTAGCGGAACTCGGCGTCGCGCGGCACCACGTTGTCGGCGATGCCGCCATGGAACTGGCCCACGCTGGCGGTGGAGAACGGCACGTCGAAGCCTTCGTAGCGCGGCTCCTCGCGCTCGAAGCCCTCGGCCATGTCGCGCAGGCGGCCGATCACCCGCGCGGCCATCTCGATCGCGTTGACCGAGTGCGGCGTCAGCGAGGAGTGCGCCTCCTTGCCGCGCACGCAGCAGCGGTAGCGGTAGACGCCCTTGTGCGCGATCGCCGGCACCATGGAGGTGGGCTCGCCCACGATGCAGGCCAGCGGCCGGATGCCCGCCTCGCGCAGGTCGGCGATCAGCTCGCGCACGCCGAAGCAGCCGATCTCCTCCTCGTAGCTGAAGGCGAAATGGATGGCGAACGGCGCGTCGGACGCGAGGAACGCCGGCGCATGGGCCAGCGCCAGCGCGATGAAGCTCTTCATGTCGGCCGAGCCGCGGCCGTAGAGCCGGCCGTCGCGCACGGTGGCCGACAGCGGGTCGACCGACCAGTCCTGGCCGTCCCAGGGCACGGTGTCGGTGTGGCCGGACAGGATGACGCCGGCGGGCTTGCCCTCGCCCAGCGTGGCGAACAGGTTGGCCTTGTTGCGCTCGGCGTTGAACGTCAGGCGCGAGGACACGCCCAGCCTGCCGAGCTCGTCGCGGATGAAGTGGATGAGCTCGAGGTTGCTGCGGTCGCTGACCGTGTTCATGCGCACCAGGGCCTGCGCCAGTTCCAGGGCGCGGGGCGAAAGCGTGGGGGAAGCAGCGGCCATGGTCCGATTGTCGCGGATAGCCCTGATACCGGCGGCCGCGCCACGGGCTAGACTGACCGGCTCGCACATCCGAAGTTCCAGCCCATGAACGTCCTCGACTCCATCGTCAGCCAGGCCGCGGCCATTTCCGCCGTGCGCCGGGACCTGCACGCCCATCCCGAACTGTGCTTCCAGGAAGTGCGCACCGCCGACGTCGTGGCCGCCAAGCTGACCGAATGGGGCATCCCCATCCACCGCGGCCTGGGTACCACCGGCGTGGTGGGCATCGTCAAGGGCGGCGACAACCCGCGCGCGATCGGGCTGCGCGCCGACATGGACGCGCTGCCCATGCAGGAGTTCAACACCTTCGCCCACGCCAGCCGGCACGCCGGCCGCATGCACGCCTGCGGCCACGACGGCCACACCGCCATGCTGCTGGCGGCGGCCCAGCACCTGGCCCGGAACCGCAACTTCGACGGCACCGTCTACCTGATCTTCCAGCCGGCCGAGGAAGGCGGAGGCGGTGCGCGCGAGATGATCAAGGATGGGCTGTTCCGCCAGTTCCCCATGGAAGCGGTGTTCGGCATGCACAACTGGCCCGGCATGCCGGTCGGCCAGTTCGCGGTGAGCCCGGGGCCGGTGATGGCCTCGTCCAACGAGTTCAGGATCACCATCCGCGGCAAGGGCAGCCACGCCGCCCTGCCGCACAACGGCATCGACCCGGTGCCGGTCGCCTGCCAGATGGTGCAGGCCTTCCAGACCATCATCAGCCGCAACAAGAAGCCGGCCGACGCGGGCGTGATCTCGGTGACCATGATCCACGCCGGCGAGGCCACCAACGTGGTGCCCGACAGCTGCGAGCTGCAGGGCACGGTCCGCACCTTCACCAACGAGGTGCTGGACCTGATCGAGCAGCGCATGAAGCAGGTCGCCGAGCACGTCTGCGCCGCGCACGACGCGCAGTGCGAGTTCCAGTTCGTGCGCAACTACCCGCCGACGGTGAACGCCGCGGCGGAAGCGGCGTTCTGCCGCGAGGTGATGGCCTCCATCGTCGGCGAGGCCAACGTGCTGGTGCAGGAACCGACCATGGGCGCGGAGGACTTCGCCTTCATGCTGCAGGAAAAGCCGGGCGCCTACTGCTTCATCGCCAACGGCGACGGCGCCCACCGCGAGATGGGCCACGGCGGCGGGCCCTGCATGCTGCACAACCCCAGCTACGACTTCAACGACGAGTTGATCCCGCTGGGCGCCACCTACTGGGTGCGGCTGGCCGAGGCGTGGTTCGCCAGGGGGCACGCATGAAGCTGGACGACTGCTTCTCCGACAGCTACGCGCAGGCGCGCCGCAAGTTCCTCGATGCGGCGGCCGATGCCGGCCTGCAGGTGGAGTCCCGCATCCATCCGGAACGGGGCCGTGACGGCGAAGAGCTGGCAATGGACGTGGTGCGCGACGGCCCGGTCGACGCCACGGCGCTGCTGGTGCTGTCCAGCGCCTGCCACGGTGTCGAAGGCTTCTGCGGCAGCGGCGTGCAGGTGGCCGCCCTGCGCGATGCGCAGTGGCGCGAGCAGGCGCGCGGCAAGGGCGTCGCGGTGCTGTACGTGCACGCGCTCAACCCCTACGGCTTCTCGCACATCCGGCGCACCACGCAAGAGAACGTGGACCTGAACCGCAACTTCCACGACTTCACCAAGCCGCTGCCGAAGAACCCCGGCTACGCGGAACTGCATCCGCTGATGTTCCCGGACCACTGGCCACCCTCACCGGAGAACGAGGCGAAGCTGCAGGCCTGGGTCGAGAAGAACGGCGCCGCCGCCTACCAGGCCGCCATCAGCAGCGGCCAGCACGAGTTCCCGGACGGCATGTACTACGGCGGCCTAGGTCCGACCTGGAGCAACCGCACGCTGCGCGAGGTGCTGCGCGCGCACGGGCGCACCCTGCGCCGCATCGGCTGGATCGACTTCCATACCGGGCTGGGCCCCAGCGGCCTGGGCGAGCGCATCTACGCCGGGCCGGACGACGCCGACGAAGTGGCGCGGGTGCGCAGCTGGTGGGACGGCGGCGGCCAGACGCCGGTGACCTCCATCTACGACGGCTCGTCCACCTCCTCGAAGCTCACCGGGATGATGTGGACCTGCGTGGGTGACGAGTGCCCCGATGCCGAGTACACCGGCATCGCCATGGAATACGGCACCCAGCCGCTGCAGCAGGTCCTGCAGGCGGTGCGCGCCGAGCACTGGCTGAACCAGCACCCGGAAGCCACGCCGGAGCTGGCTGCTTCGATCAAGCGCCAGATGCTGGAGGCCTTCTACACCGACACGCCCGAATGGCGGCAGCGCATCTGGGAACAGGCGCGCGAGGCGATGGGGCAGGCGGTGGAGGGATTGGGACGCTGATCGGCGCCTCAGGCAAAGCCCGCGAACACCTCGTCCAGCTGCTCGCGCCACCGGCGCTTCTGCTCCGGCCCGACGAAGCTGGCCTCGAAGCTGTTGTTGGCCAGTTGCCAGGCCTGCTGCGCCGACAGCCCCGTGGCCTCGAAGGTCTGCAGGAAGTTGTCGTTCAGGTAGCCGCCGAAGTAGGCCGGGTCGTCCGAATTGACCGTCACGGCCAGGCCGGCTTCCAGCAGCTGGCGGATGTTGTGGTCCTGCAGGCGCGGGAACACGCACAGCTTCAGGTTGGACAGCGGGCACACCGTCAGCGGCACCTGCTCCTGCGCCAGCCGGCGCATCAACCGCGCATCCTTGCTGGATTGCACGCCATGGTCGATGCGCTCGACCTTCAGCACGTCCAGCGCGGTCCACACGTACTCGGGCGGGCCCTCCTCGCCGGCGTGAGCGACACGGTGCAGGCCCAGCTCGCCGCAGCGCGCGAACACGCTCGCGAACTTCTCCGGCGGGTGGCCGACCTCGCTGGAATCGAGTCCCACGCCGATGAACCGGTCTCGGAACGGCAGCGCCTGCTCCAGGGTCTCGAAGGCCTGCGCCTCGCTCAAGTGGCGCAGGAAGCACAGGATCAGGGACGCGCTCACGCCCAGCTGCGTGCGGGCCTGCTCGCAGGCGCGGTGCAGGCCGTTGACCACCGTCTCCATCGCGATCCCGCGCGCGGTGTGGGTCTGGGGGTCGAAGAAGATCTCGGCGTGCACCACGTTGTCGGCGCGCGCCTTCTCCAGGTAGGCCCAGGCCATGTCGAAGAAGTCCTGCTCGGTGACCAGGACGCTGGCGCCGGCGTAGTAGATGTCCAGGAAGCTTTGCAGGTTGGTGAAGGCGTAGGCGCGCCGCAGCTCCTCGACGCTGGCGTAGGGGATCGCCACGCCGTTGCGCTGCGCCATCCGGAAGATCAGCTCCGGCTCCAGCGAACCTTCGATGTGGATGTGCAGTTCGGCCTTGGGCATGCGGCGCAGCAGCTCGGGCAGGCGGTCGGCGGCAATGGCGGGGATCTCGGCCATCAGGGGCTCCATTCGGTGATCTCCCGACTCTACCTGCAGTGCCGCACGTGTATGCTGGCGCGCCTGCGGCCGAGCACTCGGCTCGCCGTCCGGGCACCCCCTCCCGCGAGCCGTGACCACCCATCCACTTCCCGTGCCGGCCGCCCGCCGGCGACGCCTCGCGGCCGTGCTGCGCGGCACGACCTGCTGCGCCTTTGCGCTCCTCCCGCTGGCCGATGCGGCCGCCCTGTCGATCGGGCGCGTCCAGGGCTCGCCTCTGCTCGGCCGGGCCTTGCAGGTGGCGGTGCCGGTCGCCTTCCATCCGGGCGAGCAGCTAGCCTGCGTGCGCGGCGAGCTGCAGCAGCCCGATACCGCGCCCGCCGCGCTCGACGTGCGGATCGAGGCGATCGGCGAAGGCCAGGCCCTGCTGCGCCTGTCCTCCTCGGCCCTGGTGGTCGAGCCGGTGGTCACGGTGAAGGTGGTGGTGGGCTGCCAGGACCAGCTCACGCACAGCTACGTGCTGCTGGCCGACCCGCCGCCGCAGCGCGAGGTGCTGCCGGTGCTGCCCGTGGCCGCTGCGGCGACCGCTTCCGTGCCGGTCGCGCGGGTCGCCGAAGCCGCGCGTGCACCCGCTGCGCAGCCGCAGGCCCGATCGGCCGCGGCCGATCCAGTTCGGCGTCCAGCGGCCAGGCCCGCCAAACCGGTCCCTGCGAAGGCCAAGGCTGCGAAACCGCCGGCCCGGACAGTGCCTCCGCCAGCGCCGCGCACGCAAGTCACGGCCAGCCCTGCGCCGTCGAAACCGTCCGGGACGACGCAGGCCAAGCCGCCTTCCGGAGCGGCGTCCGGCATGCCGTCCGCAGCCGCGCAGTCGCGCCTGGAGGTCGACCTGCTCGATCTCCCGGCCGACCCGGCACCGGCCCTCAAGCCCACCGGCGAGATGTCGCCACCGCCGGTGAGCGAACTCACGCGCCCCGAGACCGCCCCCGCGCGCGACGGGCTGCAGGCCGCACTCGACCCCCAGGCCGCCGCTGCCAAGGAGGCCGCTGTGCAGGCCGAGCTGCGCAAGCTGCGCGAGCAACTCGAACGGCAGTCCGCGCAGTTGCAGGCGTTGAACGACGAGCGCGAGCTGACGCGCACTCTCGCAGCCGGCATTGCGGCCGCCCTCGCGCTGGCGCTGGGTGCGCTGCTGTGGCGCCGCTCGCACGCACCGGCCGGCCAGCGACGCTGGTGGCAGGCGAGCCGGCCGGACGCGTCCGCCACCTCCGCCCTGCCCAGTTCCCTGTTTCCCAGCTGGGCCCCGGAGAGTGCCGCCGCCGACAGCCTGCCGGCGCCCGCCGCCTTGGCGGCGCAAGCGGCCGCAACGCCGGCCGAGGAGCGCACCCAGGTCATGAGCGCCACCGAACTCGCGGCCGCGATCCAGTCGGTGGCGCCCCCGGCCCCGCCGCCGCCCGCGGTCGAGGAGCTCTCGCGGGTCAAGGAACTCTCGCATCCCGACCTGGACCTGGACTTCAGCTCGCTCCACGCCGAACGGGCGGCCGTGGTCCAGCCCGAGGTGCTGGCTGACCTGGACGCCGGCGAAGCCGCGCTGCAGGTCCCGGCCCTGGCCACTGAACCGGCACCGGAGCCCACGCCCACTCCGCACGAGATCGATTGGGAGGCTCCGGTGCTGCCCGGGCTCGGCGAAACCTCGACCGAAGTTGCGGCGGCACCCACGCCAGCTGCTGCGCCGGAAGCGCCCATGCTGCCGGAGCTCGATTTCGGCAATTTCGGAGCCGGTGCCGCCGACACCCTCGCCGTCGCTGCAGCCCCCGTCGAGGCACCCGTTGCCGCCAAGGCCGATGACAACAGCCTGGACTTCGACCTGGACCTCGACCTGCCCGCTTCGACCGGCGCCGACGCCCGTCCCAAGGCCTAGGAACGACAAGAGGGCCGAAGGGTTGCCCCCTCGGCCCTCGATCTGGATTGCACGCGGGCCGCGACGCGCGCGGCCTCGAGCGATTACTTCTTCTCGCCGCCCGGCACCTTGCCTTCGACGCCCTGCACGTAGAAGTTGATGCCGCCCAGGAACTTGTCGTCGGCGACGGCGTCCTTGGCCAGCACTTCCTTGCCGGCGTTGTCCTTGATCGGGCCCTTCCAGATCACGAAGCTGCCGTCCTTGAGGCCGGCCTTGACCTCGTCGATCTTCTTCTTCGTCTCTTCCGGCACGTCGGCGGCGATCGACACCATGTCGATGGCGCCTTCCTTCACGCCCCACCAGGACTGCATGTTGCCGGTCCACTTGCCTTCCAGCGCGTCGCCCACGGCCTTGATGTAGTACGGGCCCCAGTTGATGACGGCCGAGCCCAGGTGGGCCTTGGGACCGTAGTTGGTCATGTCGCTGTCCCAGCCGAAGGCGCGCTTGCCCATCTTCTCGGCGGTCTGCAGCACGGCCGAGGAGTCGGTGTTCTGCATCAGCACGTCGGCGCCGCCGTTGATCAGCGAGGTGGCCGCGGCCGTCTCGTTGGGCGGATCGAACCACTTGCCGACCCACACCACCTTGGTCTTGATCTTCGGGTTGACCGACTGCGCGCCCAGCGTGAAGCTGTTGATGTTGCGCACCACCTCGGGGATCGGCACCGAGCCGACCACGCCCAGGGTGTTGGTCTTGGTCATCGCGCCGGCGATGACGCCGGCCATGTAGGCGCCTTCGTAGGTGCGGCTGTCGTAGGTGCGCAGGTTGTCGGCGGTCTTGTAGCCGGTGGCGTGCTCGAACTTCACGTCCTTGTGGTCGCCGGCCACCTTCACCATCGACTCCATGTAGCCGAAGGTGGTGCCGAAGACCAGCTTGTTGCCCTGCCCCACCATGTCGCGCAGCACGCGCTCAGCGTCGGCCGACTCGGGCACGTTCTCGACGAAGGAGGTCACCACCTTGTCGCCGAACTCCTTCTCGACCGCCTTGCGGCCGTTGTCGTGCGCGAAGGTCCAGCCGCCGTCACCCACCGGCCCGATGTAGGCGAAGGCGACCTTCAGCGGCTCGGCCTTGGGCGCCTCGGCCGGCGCGGCTGCCGGGGCGGCGGTGGGAGCCGGCGCGGGCGCCGGCTCTTCCTTCTTGCCGCACGCGACCAGCGCGGTGGCCGCGATGGCAGACAGCGCCGCGACTTGCAGCAGGGAACGTTTCTTCAGGTCGGTCATGGGGTCCTCTGGGGGATGTGACGTGCGAAAGCGCGAATTATGAGCCGGGATGGAAGGGCTTCCCAAGCGAGGCCGGCATGTTCACGCGGATCCAGGTCGGGTTGCGCGAGATCAGCGCCAGTACCACGATGGTGGCCAGGTAGGGCAGCATGGTCAGGAACTGCGTGGCCACGTCCACGCCGGCCCCCTGCAGGTGGAACTGCAGCATGGTGACGCCGCCGAACAGGTAGGCGCCCAGCAGCACCCGCGCCGGGCGCCAGGTGGCGAAGGTCGTCAGCGCCAGCGCGATCCAGCCGCGGCCGGCCACCATGCCTTCCACCCACAAGGGCGTGTAGACCAGGATCAGGTAGGCGCCGGCCAGCCCGCACAGCGCGCCGCCGGCCACCACCGCGGCCAGGCGGATGAAGCGCACGTGGTAGCCCAGCGCGTGGGCCGACTCCGGCGACTCGCCGACCGAGCGCAGCACCAGGCCGGCGCGCGAGCGGTACAGGAACCAGATCAGCCAGATGACGAAGCCGATCGCCAGGTAGACCATGGGGTGCTGGCGGAACAGCGCCGGGCCCAGCAGCGGGATGTCGCCGAGCACCGGGATGGCGAAGTGCGGGCGCTCGGGCAGTTTCTCCTGCACGTAGCCGATGCCGGCGAAGGCGGAGAAGCCGGCGCCGAACAGGCTCAGCGCGAGTCCAGTGGCGTACTGGTTGGTGTTCATCCAGATCACCAGCACGCCGAAGATCGCCGCCAGCAGCGCCGCCGCGCCGACGCCGGCCAGGAACCCGAGCACGTCGCTGCCGCTGTGCACCACCGCCACGAACGAGGCCAGTGCCGCGCACAGCATCATCCCTTCGGCGCCGAGGTTGACGATGCCGGCCTTCTCGTTGATCAGCAGCCCCAGCGCCGCCAGCGCCAGCACGGTGCCGGCATTCAGCGTGGCGGCCAGGAGCAGGGCGTAGCTTTCCATCACGCGGCTCCCTTGGTGTCCCCGGGCGCGGGCATGACGGAAGCCGGCGCCGGGCTGGCGGGCCGGGACCGGCCGAACCGCACCCGGTAGGCGATCAGCGTGTCGCAGGCCAGCAGCGTGAACAGCAGCAGCCCCTGGAACACGCCCGTCAGCGACTTGGGCAGCCCCAGCCGCGACTGCGCCAGTTCGCCCCCGATGTAGAACATGCTCATGAGGATGGCCGAGAACACCATGCCGACCGGGTGCAGGCGGCCGACGAAGGCCACGATGATGGCGGCGAAGCCGTAGCCGGCCGGCACGTGCGGCGTGAGCTGGCCCAGCGGGCCCGCGACCTCCAGCGCACCGGCCAGCCCGGCGGTGCCGCCGGACACCAGCAGCGCCAGCCACAGCGCCTTGCGCGAGGAGAAGCCGGCGTAGCGCGCCGCCGCCGGCGCCAGTCCTCCCACCTGCTGGGCGAAGCCGGCGCGGGTGCGGAACAGGAACACCCACAGCGCGGCCACGCCGGCCAGCGCGACCAGCACGCCGATGCTCACGCGCGAGCCGGTCATCAGGCGCGGCACCTGGGTCACGGCCTCGAAGGTGCGCGTCTGCGGGAAGTTGTAGCCGCCCGGGTCCTTCCAGGGGCCGAACACCAGGTAGAACAGCAGCTGCTCGGCCACGTAGACCAGCATCAGGCTGACCAGGATCTCGTTGGCGTTGAAGCGATCGCGCAGCAGCGCGGTGACCGAGGCCCAGGCCATGCCGCCGACCGTGCCGGCGAGCAGCAGCGCGAGCACGATCCAGCGGCTGGTGTCCTTGTCGGCCAGCAGCGCCACCCCGCCGGCGACGATGGCGCCGATGATGTACTGGCCCTCGGCTCCGATGTTCCAGACGTTGGAGCGGAAGCACACCGCCAGTCCCAGCGCGATCAAGAGGAGCGGCGTCGCCTTGACCGTCAGCTCGCCCAGCGCGTAGCCCGACTTGATCGGCTCCCAGAAGAACACCTGCAGCCCGCGCACCGGGTCCTTGCCGAGTGCGGCGAACAGCAGCACGCCGATGACGACGGTCAGCAGCAGCGCCAGCAGCGGCGAGCCCAGGCTCCAGACGCGCGACGGTTCGGGGCGCGGCTCCAGCCTAAGCATCGGCGGCCTCCCGCGCTGCCACGGCCGGGGGCGCATCCCACAGCCCGCTCATCCACTCCCCGATCTTCTCCACCGTCGCCTGCGCACGTGGCAGCGACGGCGACAGGCGCCCCTTGGCGATCACGTGCAGGCGGTCGCTCACTTCGAACAGTTCCTCCAGTTCCTCGCTGACCACCAGCACGGCGCAGCCGGCATCGCGCAGCGCCAGGATCTCGCTGCGGATCTGCGCCGCCGCGCCCACGTCCACGCCCCAGGTGGGCTGCGAGATCACCAGCAGCTTCGGCCGGGCGTCGATCTCGCGCCCGACGATGAATTTCTGCAGGTTGCCGCCCGACAGCGACTGCGCCGCCGCGAGCGGCCCGCCCGCCTTGACGTTGAAGCGGCGGATGATGCCGGCGGCCTGCTGCTGCAAGGCCTTCACGCGCACCCAGCCCGAGCGGCCGACGGCGTCGGTGCGGGTGAGCATCAGGTTGTGGGCCAGCCCCAGCGAGGGCACGGCGCCGCGGCCCAGCCGCTCCTCCGGCACGAAGTGCAGCCCCAGGTGGCGCCGGTGCGCCGGTCCCATCCGCCCGGCGGGCTGGCCGCCCACGCGGATGGCGTCCGGCCGCGCCCGCCGGTCCTCGCCCGAGAGCGCGTACAGCAGCTCGCGCTGCCCGTTGCCGGACACGCCCGCGATGCCCACGACCTCGCCGGCGCGCACCTCCAGGTTGATGCCGTCCAGGTCCACCCCGAAGGGCGATTCGCGCTCCAGCGACAGCGCCTGCACCTGCAGCACCTGCTCGCCCGGCTGGCGCTCGTGGTGCTCCAGTTCCGGCGGCTCGGCGCCGATCATCATGCGGCTGAGCGAGGCGTTGCTTTCCTTCCGCGGATCGCATTCACCCGTCACGCGGCCGCCGCGCAGCACGGTGCAGGCGTCGCACAGCTCGCGGATCTCGTGCAGCTTGTGGCTGATGTAGAGGATGCTGCAGCCTTCGGCCACCAGCTGGCGCAGCACCACGAACAGCTTCTCGACCGCCTGCGGCGTCAGCACCGAGGTGGGTTCGTCCAGGATCAGCAGCTGCGGGTCGGTCAGCAGCGCGCGGACGATCTCCACCCGCTGCATCTCGCCCACCGACAGCGTGTGCACCGGGCGCGAGGGATCGATCGGCAGGCCGTACTCGGAGGCCTTGGCCTCGATACGGCGCGTGACCTCGGCCAGCTTCAGGCGCCGGTCCAGTCCCAGCCACACGTTCTCGGCGACGGTCAGCGTGTCGAACAGGCTGAAGTGCTGGAACACCATGCTGATGCCCAAGGCTCGCGCCTCCTGCGGGTTGCGCACCTGCACCGGCTGGCCGTTCCACACGATCTGCCCGGCGTCCGGCTTGACCGATCCGTAGATGATTTTCATCAGCGTGGACTTGCCGGCGCCGTTCTCGCCCAGCACTGCATGGGCCTGCCCGGGCAGCACCGACAGCGAGATGCCGTCGTTGGCCACGACGGCGGGGTAGCGCTTGGTGATGCCCTGCAGCTGCAGGCGGGCGGCGGGTTCGGTCATCGGTGGTCAGGCGGTCGCCAGGGCATGGGGTACCGGATGAGGTGGGTGCCGATTCTCACGGAAAGCGGCCGGTTGCCCAGCCTCGCAGCGCAGGTTCATGGGACCGGGCCGCGGCCCGTGGCATGCTGGGGCCTTACACCCGGTGCCCTGCCGGGCGACCTGCATCACGTCCCATGGAAAGCAAGCCGATCCGAATCATCCGCCGTGGCCATGTGGTCGCGCTGGGCAATGTACCACCCGACCGCACCCTGCTGGAGGTGCTGCGCGAGGACCTGGGCGCCACCGGCACCAAGGAAGGCTGCGGCGAAGGCGACTGCGGCGCCTGCACCGTGGTGCTGGGCGAACCCGACGGCGACCGCCTGCGCTTCCGTGCGGTCAACAGCTGCATCAAGCTGGCGCATTCGATCGACGGCCTGGCGCTGTGGACGGTGGAGGACCTGGCCGGCGCCGACGGCACGCTGCATCCGGCCCAGCAGGCGATGGTGGAGGCCCACGGCTCGCAGTGCGGCTTCTGCACGCCAGGCTTCGTGATGAGTTTGTTCGGCATGTACCAGAACCACGTCTGCCGCGGCGAGCCCATAGCCCGCGCACTGGCGCAGGAGGAGCTGTCCGGCAACCTGTGCCGCTGCACGGGCTACCGGCCGATCCTGGATGCGGCGCAGCGGATGGGGGACTTGCCGCGGATGACGGTGGATGAGGCGAAGGTGCTGGCGCAGTTGCAGGCGCTGCGGGAGTCCTCTTCAGGTCATCCCTCCCCCTTTGGTCATCCCCGCGCCGCGTCCCCTTCTGGTCATCCCCGCGAAGGCGGGGATCCAGTGCTTCCCTCGACGGCCGCCGAAAGGCGGACGCCCTGGATTCCCGCCTCCGCGGGAATGACGGATTCCAGCACCGTCGCGGGCCCTGCCTACCTCGCCCCCGAATCCCTCGCCGATCTCCTCGCCGCCCGCGCCGCCCATCCCGACGCGCAAGTCGTCGCGGGCTGCACCGACGTCGGCCTGTGGGTCACCAAGCAGCACCGCCGCTTCGACCGGGTGCTGGACGTGACCCGCGCCCGCGAACTGCGCCGTATCGAGGACTACGAGCACCACGTCGCGATCGGCGCCGCGGTCAGCCTGGCCGATGCGTTCGCGGCCCTCGTCGCCGAGCGCCCTCAGCTCAAGACCTTCGCCAACCGCTTCGCCGGCCTGCCGGTGCGCAACGCCGGCACGCTGGGCGGCAACGTCGCCAACGGCTCGCCGATCGGCGACTCCATGCCGCTGCTGATCGCGCTGGGCGCGCAGCTGGTGCTGATGAAGCAGGGCAGTCACCGGCACCTGGCGCTGGAGCGCTTCTACACGGGGTACCGGGCCAACGTGCTCGCCCCCGACGAGCTGGTCGCGTGGATCCTGGTGCCGCGCCCGCACCCGGGCGAATTCCTGCGCGCCTACAAGATCTCCAAGCGCTTCGACGACGACATCTCGGCGGTGTGCCTGGTGATCCGGCTCGAGCTGCAGGACGGCCGCGTGGCCCGCATCGGCATCGGTGCCGGCGGTGTCGCGGCCACGCCGGTGCGCGCCACGCAGGCCGAAGCCTTCCTGGCCGACCGCCCCTGGACCGCCGAGACCGTGCAGCAGGCCGTGCAGGTGCTGCGATCGGAGTTCCAGCCGATTTCCGACATGCGGGCCTCGGCCGCCTACCGCAGCGAGGTGCTGGGCAACCTGCTGCAGCGGTTCTGGCTGGAGAGCCAGGGCAGCACCTCGATCAACCTGGAACGGTTCAGCCTGCAGGAGGTCACGGCATGAACGCCCGCGAGAGCGAATTCACTTCCGCCACCGGCCTGGGCCCCGGCGGCCCGGCCGACGCCGGCGAGCGCAACCTGGCGCCGGCCACCGTCTCCCCACACGCACCGGCCAGCCCCCAACCGGCGGTCGGCCGCGCCCAGCCGCACGAGAGTGCGCGGGCCCAGGTGACCGGCACCGCCACCTACGTGGACGACATCGCCGAGGTGAAGGGCACGCTGTTCGCGGCGCCAATCCTGTCCACGGTGGCGCACGGCCGGCTGCGCGGCATCGAAGCCGCGGCGGCGCAGGCCCTGCCGGGTGTGCACGGCTTGGTGCTGGCCGATGACATCCCGGGCGACCCGGTGCTGGCCACCTTCGTGCACGACGAGCCGGTGTTCGCGCGCGACACGGTGCAGCACGTCGGCCAGGTCATCGGACTGGTGGTCGCCGACACCGTGATGCAGGCCCGCCGCGCCGCGCGCCAGGTCCAGCTCGACATCGAGCCGCTGCCGGCGGTGCTGGACGTGCGCGAGGCCCATGCGAAGCAGAGCTACGTGCTGCCGCCGGTGGTGGTGCGGCGCGGCGAGCCGGAGGCCGCGTTGGCGAAGGCGCGCCATCGGCTGTCGGGCCAGCTGGAGGTCGGCGGCCAGGAGCACTTCTACCTGGAAGGGCAGGTGGCCTACGCGCTGCCGCTGGAGCAGGACCAGTGGTGGATCCACTCCAGCACCCAGCACCCGGGCGAGGTGCAGCACTGGGTGGCGCACGCGCTCGGGCTGGAGAACAACGCGGTCACCGTGGAGTGCCGGCGCATGGGCGGCGGCTTCGGCGGCAAGGAGACCCAGGCCGGCCACATGGCGGTGTGGGCGGCGCTGGCCGCGCGCAAGTTCGGCTGCCCGGTCAAGCTGCGGCTGGATCGCGACGACGACTTCATGGTGACCGGCAAGCGCCACCCCTTCGCCTACGACTGGGAAGCCGGCTTCGACGACGAAGGCCGCCTCACCGGCCTGAAGGTCGCCATGCTGGCCAACTGCGGCTTCTCGGCCGACCTGTCCGGGCCGGTCGCGGACCGCGCGGTGTTCCACACCGACAACGCCTACTACCTGGGCGACGTCGAGATCGCGTCCTATCGCTGCAAGACCAACACGCAGAGCCACACCGCCTTCCGTGGCTTCGGCGGGCCGCAGGGCGTGATCCTGATCGAGGCCATCCTGGGCGAGATCGCACGCCACCTGGCCAAGGATCCGCTGGACGTGCGCAAGGCCAACCTCTACGGCGTGGGCGAGCGCAACGTCACGCACTACCAGATGCAGGTGGAGGACAACATCCTGCACCTGCTGATCGACCGGCTGGAGCGCGACTGCCGCTATCGCGAGCGGCGCACGCAGATCGCCGCCTGGAACGCGGGCAGCCCGGTGATCAAGCGCGGGCTGGCCATCACGCCGGTCAAGTTCGGCATCAGCTTCACCGCCACCTTCTTCAACCAGGCCGGCGCGCTGGTGCACGTGTTCACCGACGGCAGCGTGCAGGTCAACCATGGCGGCACCGAGATGGGCCAGGGCCTGCACACCAAGGTGATGCAGGTGGTGGCCGACGAACTGGGCGTGCCCTTCGAGCGCGTGCGCTGCACCGCCACCGAGACCGGAAAGGTACCCAACGCATCGGCGACGGCTGCGTCCAGCGGCACCGACCTGAACGGGCGTGCCGCCCAGTTCGCGGCCCGCAACGTGCGCGACAACCTGGCGGCCTTCGTCGCCGGACTGGATGGTTGCGGCGCCGGCGCGGTGACCCTGCGCGGCGGCCAGGTGATCTCGCCCAAGGCCACGCGCAGCTTCGACGAGGTGGTCAAGGCGGCCTACGCCAACCGCATCCAGCTGTGGAGCGACGGCTTCTACCGCACGCCCAAGATCCACTACGACAAGACCACCCTGACCGGGCGGCCGTTCTTCTATTTCGCCTATGGCGCGGCCTGCACCGAGGTGGCGATCGACACCCTGACCGGCGAGAGCCGGGTGCTGGCGGTGGACATCCTGCACGACGTGGGCACCTCGCTGAACCCGGCCATCGACATCGGCCAGATCGAGGGCGGCTTCATCCAGGGGGTGGGCTGGCTCACGACCGAGGAGCTGGTCTGGAACGGCAAGGGCGCTCTGGCGACGCACGCGCCCAGCACCTACAAGATCCCCGCGACCGGCGACGTGCCCGGGCATTTCCGCATCGAGCTCTGGCCCGAGGCCAACCGCGAGGACAACGTCGGCGGCAGCAAGGCGGTGGGCGAGCCGCCCTTCATGCTGGCGATCAGCGCCTGGGAGGCGCTGCGCGATGCGGTCGCGCAGGCGCGTGGCGACGGACAGGCACCGCTGCCGGCACCGGCCACTGCGGAGAACTTGCTGAAAGCCCTGGGCCAGGGCAGGTCGGCGGCCGCTGCCGCCCCCTGAGATCGCCTTGCATGGGCAGAATCGGCCCATGCGCATCCTCACCACGCCCCTGCTCTTCTGGGCCGACGGCATGACCGTGGCACCGGGGCTGGTACTCCTGCACCCGCGGGTGCGCGGCGATGCCGGCCTGCTGGCGCACGAGGCCGTGCACTGCCGGCAGATGCGCGAGGTCGGCCTGCTGCGATTCTGGTGGCTGTACTTCAGCTGCCGGGCCTTCCGCCTGTGGGCGGAGGTGGAGGCCTACCGCGTGTCGCTGCGCTACCAGCCGGGCGGCATCCGGCACTTCGCGCGGGCCCTGTCGCGCGGCTACCTGCTGGGCATCTCGCCCGAGCAGGCCGAAAAGCTGTTGCGCGGCTGAAGGCGCCTCACAGGTACCAGCCGGCCATCAGGCAGGCGGCGGCCCACATCAAAAGGGACAGTGCGCCGGCAAGCTGGAATACGGACTCGGCGGGCTCCTCGGTTTCGTGGGCCGATGGCGCATCGGCGACCTCGGGCGCCCAGGAGACCCAGCCGCTGGCCGGCAAGGGTGCCATCAGGGTGTTCGCGAACAGCTGTTCTCGGTGCATGGGTCGGACTCCGGCAAGGGTTCCGGACCATGCTCGGGGCGACGCCCCGGCCACCCTGTAGGAAGCCGGCCGCTGTCGGCGGCGGACAGTCGCCCAAGCCACCCGCCGGTCGGCGCCGTCACCCGAAAGGGCTAACTCAGGGCCGGCGGCCCTCGCGGGCCAGCCGCAGGCCGGCGCCCATGGCCCACACGCCCCAGCACACCAGGCTGGCTGCCAGCGTGAAGCCCAGCGCCGTCTCGGGCACGAACCAGGTGGGCAGCGAGGGGAAGCGCGTCGCCAGCGCCGTGCCGGCCGCTCCGGCGCCCGCCAGTTGCGCGAGGGCGGCGCACAGGAGCGCGAGCGCGCCGGCAAGGAACATCCAGAGCCCCGCCCGGACCAGTCGGCCGGGCGTGCGGGCGAAGCCAAGGGCGAGCCTGTGGAGCATGAACTCATCTTGCCGCACGGATGGGCCCTTCGGCTGGGCCAGCCGGCCACAAGGCCAGCGATAGCCGACGGGCGTGTACCGCTTCGCGTGCCCGATGCCCACAGCCCACACCGCATGGAGCCCGGCCCGAACGGGCCAGCGGTGTCGGTGTATCCGAACATGAACGCTGTCACCGGCTCCTACAGGCCTAGGCCGCGGCGCGTCGCACGATGCCGGCAACTGCTGGGAGACCTTCCCCATGAACCTGGAGGTGAAGACGGACTGGGATCCGCACGAGCGCTCCGTCGGCCCCGTCAAGGGCTACTACCTCGCGCTCTGCGCCAGCGAAACGGCCGATGGGCAGGGCCGCTTCCGCGGCTACTACAAGGTCTGCACCGACCCGCCGGCCGGCTACTGGGAAACGGCCGGCGTCCTCACCGGCTGCACCGACGCCCCCCGCCGCTACGCCCACCTGGCGATGCTGGACGCGGAACAGGCGGCGCGCTGGGCCGTGGCCCGGCTGTCCGCAGCCGGCACCCTGGGCGGGCGACCGGGGACGGCGGGGATCCTGGATGCGTACCTGATGGGGCTCAAGCGGCGCGGGAGAAGCTGAGGCCGGACCCGACGGGTTCGCGGTATCGCAGCGCCTCACATCGCCGCGCAGCGATGCGGCTGCGGACGGGCCCGCAGCCCGGTTGCGGCCAGCGCGCCCACGGCCGCCAGCAACTGCCAGCCGGCGCGTGCGGTCAGCACCAGGGCCAGCTGCAGCTCGCCCCAGGATTGCGCCACGGCTTGCAGGCGCGGCGTGCGTACCGTCTGCACCTGCGGCGCGAAGTCCCAGCTGAAGAAGGCCGGCGCGCCGCGCTGGCTGGATTCCAGGACCAGCCGCTGCCCCGCCCGCACGCGCGCCTGCTCGCCCGCCGCCAGCACCCGGTCGCCCAGGTCGTTGAGCGGTCCGGCATGGGGGCCGTCGAAGGTCAGCCAGACCTGGCCATGGGCAATGCGCAGCACCCCGTCCTCGCGCGGGCGCAGCGTGACGGCCTTGCCGCCCTCCAGCCGCCAGGTGCCGGGCAGGACGGTGGCGGATTGTTGCGATTGCGTCAGCGTGAGGGCGGTCATGGAAGGCTCCTGGTTGGCGTTTCGGGTGAGTGATGATCGGGTGCGCGCGGTTGGCAGTCCAATGAAATGCAGCTAGGCTATTCATTCGCTTCCCGCATCAATCACCCGGCCGCCCATGCTCCATTCCCAGACCCACCTGCGCACCCGCCCGATCGCCGCCGGCCACCTGCGCGCCTTCGACGCGGTGGCGCGGCACCTGAACTTCCGCGCCGCGGCCGAGGAGATGGCGTTGACGCAGTCGGCGGTCAGCCGGCAGATCCAGTCGCTGGAGGAAGAGGTCGGCGTGCCCCTGTTCCTGCGCCATACCCGGGCGGTCGAACTCACCAGCGCCGGCGCGCAACTGCTGTCGGCGGTGTCGCAGGCGCTGCCGCGCATCGACGCCGCCGTGCGGCAGATCCGCCAGACCGCCGGCCGCAAGAGCGTGACCATCACCACCTTCGCCTCGTTCGCCTCGATGTGGCTGATCCCGCGGCTGGAGCAGTTCCAGCGCGACAACCCGGA
>Ga0196972_1000212_pt1 | contig 43275 bp, 28 predicted proteins | sample S1v_2013CmetaG_FD_148618 | JGI IMG/M metagenome (GOLD analysis project Ga0196972, IMG submission 148618) | Soil microbial communities from Anza Borrego desert, Southern California, United States - S1+v_20-13C | ecosystem: Environmental > Terrestrial > Soil > Desert | place: USA: California...
CTTAATTATTCATACAACAATAAGCAGCAACCAGATCTTCGCGTACAGACTTACTCCCGCACAATGGGCGGAACAGGCACCTATGCACTTAACCTAAGGGCAAATAATACAAACCGGTTTTTCAGTGACCTTGAAGACCATGCTTTCGGCTATAATGCATCCATCGCAATTCCTTTCACCATGGGCCGTCAAAAGCAGATGTTAAGCATAGGTGGAGCCGCTACTGTTCGTATTCGCGACTTTAAAGCGATCATATTGGGATATAAAGAACCTTCAAACCAGCATCTTGCTGAATTGCCGTATGACCAGGCATTCAACCAGGAGAATTTTCATCAGGAAGGCTTCTATTTTTCCACAGACCTTCAAAACCCCTCTGATAAATATTTTGGCGTATCAGCTGTAAGTGCCGGCTACTTCATGTTTGATAACCGGTTAAGCGATAAATTCAGGTTGGTTTGGGGAACCAGGCTTGAATATTTTGAGCAGGTATTAAAATCAAATACACTCATATCTGATAAAGCATCTATCATTGACAGTGAGAAGCTCGACGTATTACCCTCATTCAACCTTACGTATAGTCCTGACCGGAGGACAAATGTTCGCCTTGCCGGGTCACGTACAGTAGCCAGACCAGAATTCAGGGAGATTGCAAGTTTCGCATTCTTCGACTTCGAGCAACTCGCCTCCATTTCAGGTTCACCCGCCTTAAACAGAAGTAGTATTCTGAATGCCGATGTCCGGTATGAGTACTATGGTCAGCCTGGAGAAGTGCTTTCGCTCGGAGCTTTTTATAAAAGTTTTACAGACCCAATTGAATTGCGACTAAATGAGGCAAGCGTAGGAAGCCGCAGGCAATATGAATTTCAAAATGCCGAGAGTGCTACACTTGTTGGAATAGAGGCGGAATTCAGGAAAAACCTTGGGTTACTTTCCTCAGTTGATTGGTTGAACAATCTCTACTTCAATGGAAATGTTTCAGTGATATTTTCAAAAGTTACACTTGGCAATTTGAATTCTTCCGGCGAAAAGCTGGGAGCTACCAACAGACCCCTACAGGGACAGAGTCCCTATCTTGTAAATGCCGGCTTTCAATATGATGCCGGGAACTCCACACACATTTCTCTCTTATATAACAGGATTGGTCAGCGACTTTCGCTTGTTGGGAATACAACTTTTTATGACATCTATGAAAAAGCCAGGGACCTGGTGGATTTCCAGATTTCAAAAAAAATATTTCAGAAGAAGGGTGAAATAAAAGTCACAATTGGAGATCTGCTTAACCAGGGAGTAGTTACTTACCAGAATGTTGATTCACCAAAAATCTATAAGAAAGGAACAGACATCATCTTTAGCTCTTATAAGCCGGGAACCACAATTACAGTAGGATTCTCTTATGATCTTGATTTAAAAAAGAAATAAAAAAAATTAAAAAGCAAACCCAGATTAATATGAAAAAATTATTGTTAGCATTCGCGGTTCTACCTATCGCATTTTCATCCTGCGTAAAGGTGGATATTGATGATTCTACTCACAACAACGGAGGCAATGGTGGGGGATGCTCCAGTGGTTCCAAGCAGGAACAAATTATTTGTAGCAGGATAATAACAGGACAAATTGCAGACAACGTCACCCTGCCAAAAGGAAAATACTTCTTGAAGGGTTATGTATATGTCACCAACCGCGCCACGCTCACTCTTTCGCCTGGTACAGTAATCGTAGGCGATACTGTATTGAAAGGAGCACTCATCGTTGAGCGAAATTCAAGGCTATATGCAGAAGGAACAGCTGCCGAACCCATCGTATTCACCTCTGGCAGGGCAGCTGGATCAAGAGTGCCAGGTGATTGGGGAGGGATCATCTTATTGGGTAATGCGCCAACTAACCATGCCACAACTCCTACCATTGAAGGTGGTGTGAATGCACAATATGGAGGGAATATTGCAAACGATAATAGTGGTGTATTAAAGTATGTAAGAATTGAGTTTGCCGGAATTGCTTCTGACCCCGGTTCGGAAATTAATGGCCTTACGCTGGGTGGTGTGGGAAGTGGTACTACCATTGAGAATGTTCAGGTTTCATTTGGCAATGATGACTCCTTTGAGTTTTTTGGAGGCACTGTGAATGCAAAGAACCTTGTGGCACTTGCAACTGCGGATGATGATTTTGATTTCGATAATGGATATAATGGCAGAATCCAGTTTGCAGTGTCAGTAAGAAAGCCTGATTTTGTAGATGGCGGCGATGCTGGTAATGGAATCGAATGCGATAATAATGCAGGAAGTACAACTGCTGCTCCGCGTACAAGGCCCCAGTTGAGCAATTTTACCATAATTGGTCCCAATAGCGGAACAGCGGCTGCCAATCACAACTATTCAAACAGGTGGAGAAGAGCAACCCAATTTGTGCTGCGTAATTCCATCCTGATGGGTCATCCTGATGCCGGCTTTTCTATGGAAACGGATGAAACGGTGGGTGATTATTTTGTGAATAATATTTCAGAGTTTAAAAATAACCTGGTCCACGCTGGTGCAAATCCTTACAGGAGTACATCTGCAGTTGCTACTTCAGCACAAATAAAAGCAAAGGCAGAATCAGAGGGATGTGTTACCTATGCTACGGCTGAAGAGATCAATCTTGAAAATCCTTTTTATTCAACCAATCCAAACTTTCTTCCCAAAGCTGGCTCACCGGCCCTGGCGGGTGCCGACTTTACGGGTATGACGGGGTTCACTGCTACAACCCACGTTGGAGCATTTGGAAATACCAATTGGATTAGTGGTTGGACGAATTGGGATCCCCAGAATACAGTTTATTAATCCGTATTATTTCTTATTCCATTCTGAAGACGTCCAATTTGGACGTTTTCTATTTTGAAGGAGTATACACGTAGGCAATCTCGTAAGGCTGGTTTCTCAATTCCCTGGGAACCTGGCCAAGCAGCAAGTCCTTCTTTTGTGGCGTGGGTTCGCAGATTGAATAGGCTGCGCCTTCGTAAATGATTGGATTACCTGCCGGTTTATCCAACTTCACAGCAACGGTTACATGATTAGGGTATGCTAAAACCAGCATCGGAAGATCATAAAGCTCTTTGATCAGGTAGAAGAAGAGGGCGGAACGGTCCTCACAATCGCTGTATTCATTTAAAAGTGTTTGTTCCGGGGTAAGTCTTTTTTCAGAGCCGAAAACTCTTGTATCACTTCTAAAAATGAAAGCATAGCGCGTGAACCTCATCAGGTAGTCAACACCTTCCGTAGTGTTCATTGATTTCGTATGTTCTTTGAGAATGGCAATAAGTGATTTACGGGTCTCGGGGCTTAGGGGAATGTTGAATGAAGAGGCATAGTCAACGGTAGGGTAGTTGGTAAATAATTTGGAAATATTCTTGTTTAGTTTAAAACGGAATTCAAAAGGTTGGTCATAATAAAAAAAATGTACCGTCTTTTCTTCATAATCAGCCTGCCTGAATAAAGGAAGATTAGAAACTTTATAGGAAAAACTGTTGCCTCCATAGACCGGCAAGGCTATTTCACGAAAATCAAATTTTTCAAAATCCACCTCTTTAAAATCATGATAGTTGAGGCAGACATATTGCTTTCCCTCATATTGGTAATAAGGGATGTTATAAATTGATTCCTCGCAGAGCACATAAAAGAGCAATTGTTCATTTGCAAGTTTTAGCCGCGCATCATAACCACTGAGGGTGAGTAACAACCATTTGAAAATTGTATAGCGGTTATAATTTAATTCTTTAGGGCTAAGATGTTGAGCGGTTGACCTGATTAATTGATAAAAAAGCCAGTCGTCCAGCTTATGCTCGGCTTTGTGCTTGAGAAGCGAACCTGCGAGGCCGGAATTATCTTTTTGGATGAGATTTTCAGCAAAATTTGCAACAGACTCCCTGGTTAATTGGTTGTTAAATGGAATGTTGATAGAAGAGTCATATGGAAGATTTACCTGTATCCCATAAAAGTCGAATTGCAGATTACTATAAGTTTGCCCTGACCCACTTGTGGTGAAGAAAAACAGGCAAGATGCCGCCGATAGTATGGTGAATGCGCGTTTCAAGGGTTGCAAGCGGTTTAAAGATACGAAATTCAACATCGTTGTCTGATGCTCGATGCTCGATGATCGAAGTTCGATGATCGACTCTTTAACGACCGACTGGTCAGTCACATTGATCGCGCGCAGTTTGGTTTGGAGTTAGGGTTAGGGGTTTGGGCTTTGGAGTTAGGTGTTAATGAAGACCATGAGCCTTTTATAATTATTTCGGGGATATGAAGGATGAGATCTCTAACTCTTAGAATCCATAAGTAGATACAAATCACCATGGTCTCATTAACACCTAACTCCTAACACACCTAACTCCAAATCCCTAACCCTAAAATGAAGAAATGCTTTATCTTGTAAGCAGCTTATGAGAAAGATATTCGTTTTAATCGCTACGGCATTCATCTGCCTTATTGCCCATAGCCAGGATGTAGAGAGTTATTTTAAGAAGATTAGAAATAACAGGGCCAGCCTGACTGCATTCATTCAACAGATGCCTAAAGGCGGAGACCTGCATCATCATTACACAGGTTCTGTGTATGCGGAGACTTATATTGCTTTTGTTGTAGAAGAAGATTATTATATCAACACGAATACTTTACAAGTCTTAAAGAATCGTCAGCCAGGAGAGGAGTGGAAAAGATTTTCGAGATTGAAAGAAGATGGCATGCTACCTAAATTCAGGCAGGCGTTGATGCAAAAATGGTCCGTTAAGGATTATAACCAAGTTAGCTATCCTTCTGATAAGCAGTTCTTCGAGACATTTCCTGCTTTTGGTATTGCCGCTGATGCTACACTGGTGGAAGGTTTACGTGAAATAAAGAAGAGAGCAATCAGTGAGAACGTTAGTTACATTGAGACCATGTTCATGAGCATTCCCTGTCCAATGACGGTGAACGAACCGGCTTATTTCAACACCCGGTTAAGGGAACTCGGAAATCTTCAGGATGAAAGAGCAACCCTGGCCGTGCTAGATTCCTTTTACGCACTATTGCACTCTGTAAAAACCATTACTGATTGTGCCGTTGAGTTTAATACATCAACGGTAGAGCGCTTGCATAAAAACCTGGGGCTTGACGACGAAAAATTTACCATTCGTTACCAGGCATATGTAAACCGTTCAAAGGACCCGCTCATACTTTTTAAGGATCTCATCGTGGGTTTTGAATCTGTTCAGCGAAGCGAGTTAATGGTGGGCGTAAACATTGTGGCGCCGGAGGATGGTGAAGTATCAATGAATGATTACTGGCTGCACATGATGATGTTTAAATATTGCAGCAGCAAGTACCCTGGAGTAAAGTATTCTATGCATGCCGGGGAACTGACGCTTGGCCTCGTAAAGCCGGAGGAGCTGACCTGGCACATTAATGCAGCTGTAAGAATTGCCGGGGCGCACCGGATTGGCCATGGGGTAGACATTGCCTGGGAAAAAGATGCTTATGATTTGCTAAGGCATATGCGTAGCCGGTCGATACCAGTGGAGATAAATCTTACGAGTAACGAATTCATCTTAAAAGTGAAAGGTGAATCGCATCCGATAAATATCTATCGGGAATATAAAGTGCCGATCATAATAAGTACAGATGATGCGGGCGTGCTTCGAAGCAATTTAACGGAGCAATATGTACTGTTAATTAATCGTTATCCGGATATCAGCTATTTGGAGATGAAAAAATACATTTACAACAGCATTGATTTCAGCTTTGTCAAAGGAAAGCAGTTAAGAGAAAGACTTCGCAAAGATTTAGATAGAAGGTTTACGGAATTTGAGAATAAGTTTAAAGGCGATCGTCAATGAAGAGAATTGTAAGTATCATTAATTAAGTAATGACATGCACAAACATCATGGTTTAAATACAGAGACCGCTTTTTTTGAATGAGTACAGGCTGACTTTTCAGCTAAACGAAACCCGACTTTCCTCCTGGCAATTTATTTTGCCGTTCTGCAGGTTAATTTGTTTGAAGGGTAGTGATTCACCGGTAAGTTTCATCGACAATCAATCGAGCGGGTATAAAATATATTTTAAATAACAGGGAAAATTTCAGGGTGTAAATATTTATAGGTTGGAAATGCACCAATTGTAGTGTTTAAAATTTTAACGTGCCGGGAGACCTTGCTCCTAGGTTTCCATGGAAAGTTTTTGAATGGGAATGACGATCTTGGATTAGATGGTTATTTCAATAAGAGGGTTTTGATGTTTAGCTGAAATAAACATTTAAATAATTGCCGGCTGTAGAAAATTGAAAGTTTCGGTGATGGAGAAGGAGTGCAAACTTGCATTTATGGTCCAACTTTTCCCCGCCCGCGGGGCCCTCCCTCCCCCGCCTTCCAACCGACCAATTTTTTTGCCATGGCAATGACCATCCAGGACGTTTTCAACGCCAATTTTTTCAGTCCAAACCTCCCTCGCCCCGACAACCGGCTGTATAGCATTAATTTCTCTCTCTCAACATTGGATATCCTGGTGATAGATCAAAACACAAATTTCCATGACCAGCAATCAATGACCATGAGAAAAAAACAATTTCTGGCGTTTTTTTTCTCATGGAATTTCGAGAAACCATGCTTCAAAACCATGAAGCGCACAAGCATCCTCTCTATTTTTTATACCGAATTAATACCTCCATTAATAATTGACATATTGCCCGGGAAAGAAACAGTACAGATAGTAAAAATTGCCCGGAGCTAATACTATAGCTGAAGCATGCATCAATCAGATCATTAAAAAATTCATGAAGAAAGGCGGAAACCCACCTACTGACGCCTGACCAACACATTATGACTCTTCTGTCATCGCTTGTCAAGCGTAAATCCCACGGTAGTGCCAATATCTTCTCTGCTCCTTACGTGTATCGTTTGCCCATGTGCCTCAATGATGTGTTTGCATATCGCCAACCCCAGGCCACTTCCCGTCACGTCCATACTCCTTCCCTCATCCGTCCTGTAAAACCGTTCGAAAACCCTTTGCAAATGTTTCTCCGGAATACCAATTCCATCATCACTCAGTTCAACAAGGATGTGGCTCCCGTCAACATTGTACATGCTTGCCACCACTGACCCGTTCGTCTTTCCATATTTAATTGAATTCTCCACCAGGTTTAATAAAACCTGCCGTATTCTTTCTTTATCAGCATATACTGACAAAGGTGATTCGCAACCCTTCTTAATGGAAAGCTGTATATTTTTTTGCTCAGCCACTATGGAGATACTTTCAAATACTTCCTTCACTACGTCCTGTATAATGAAAGTTTTTTTCTGCAGTCTCAATTCCCCCCTCTCCAGGCTCGATATCTGGTCAAGGTCAATGAGCAGGTTCGTTAACCGGCTAATATTCGTTGCCGTTTTTTCAAGGAACCTCCTGTTTACTTCCCTGTTCTCAAGTGCGCCATTTAATAAGGTGTCTACATATCCCTGTATGGCAAATACAGGCGTTTTTAATTCGTGCGATAAATTCTGCAGGAATTCCTTCCTGAATTGCTCATTCTTACGTAATAGCTCAATCTCTTTCGTATTCTCGCGGGCCCACGCTTCCACATCTTCCCTCACCTCGTCCATACTCTTTTGTGGAAGTATGTATTTAAAATAAGTTTCTTCTTTTCTCGTAGCCTTTGTCTGTTGAATGAATTTATAAATGAGCTTGATCTTGCGATAAATGAATTTTTCGAGCATCCATAAAATGAGCAGGTATCCGCCTCCAAGAATCACCAGGAAGGTAACCACGGCCAGTACCCATTTCCTTTCAAGAATAAATACTAATAATCCCACCGGCACCGCCATGCTTAATGCAGTGAAGAATGAAAGGAGCCGCGGGCTAATGTTCTTTGCAGGGATCATCTATTGAAGGTATGATGACAAATCGATAAGATGAAGCCGGTTTAGTATTCAAATTTATATCCAACTCCCTTCACTGTAGTAATGCAATCAATGCCCAGTTTTTGCCTGATCTTTCTAATATGTACGTCCACGGTACGGTCACCTACAATCACTTCATTTCCCCATACCTGGTTTAATATTTCATTTCTTAAAAAAACCCGGCCCGGACGCTGAGCCAGCAGGTATAAAAGCTCAAATTCTTTTTTCGCCAGTATCACATCCTTCCCTTCCACGGTCACAATGAAACGCTCAGGGTCTATTACCAATCCATTTAATTCTAACTTCCTGGTTTCTGTTTTTACAACCCTTCTAAACAGGGCGTTCACCCGGCTAATGAATACTTTGGGGCTAACGGGCTTGCTAACATAATCATCCGCTCCCGTTTCCAGGCCCCGTATCTGGGTTCCTTCATCATTCACCGCCGTCAGAAAGATTATTAGTGTATCCTTAAAAATGGTTTGGGAACGCAGCACCTGGCAAACTTCCACGCCCGTTTTCTTTGGCATCATCACATCCAGTATTACCAGGTCAGGCAGGTTCCGTTTAGCCTTTTCAAGTGCTTCATCTCCATCCCTCGCCGTCAACACATCATATCCTTCATTTGCAAGATTATATTTGAGTATTTCCAATATATCCGGCTCATCATCGGCAATCAGCACTTTTCGGCCATTCAGTTCCATTTAGCAGAGTTTTCGCAAACCTAAAGGAAAAAGAGCGACAGTTTTTAAAGGAATCCCCGTGTTTAAACAGACTTAATGTAAAATTAATCTTAACTCCATCAACCCTGCCTCATTAATCTTCGTCAATAAGTCAGCAGTTGACACTTTTCCATCAAACTGGTACGATATTCTTTTGTTAATCCTGTGTAGCTAAATCAGCCAAAAGCAGCATAATATAAAGATGTCAGCTCTTCGTAGTAAATTTGCCGTTACGATCCTTATGATAGCAAGAATAAAATACAATTTCCTGGTTAGCCTTCTACTGCTCTCTTCCGTCACTTATGCGCAGGCGGATACGCTTAAACTTAAGGATTTCAAACCTGAGTTTAGACGCGCCATCAATCATGAGGCCATTGACCGTGAACAAACCCTCATTTCTAATTCAGATTCAAAGGCTGACAAACAATTTACTCCCAACCGAAACGAGGAAATTAACTTCCTCCTTACCCGCGCCCTTCACCTTGACGCGGATCTTTTACAATATGATATAGAAAAAGATTCCACGCTGGATCATCGTCTCAAAGTCACTTATTTAACAGGATTGGCTAACGTATTGAAATACGTACGCACAAACTGGAAAGGAAAGACTTTAGACCCCATCCATCTTCCCAATATCATTTCCTCTTACCAGGAAGCAATGAAGCTTGACAGGGCCAAAAAAAGCATCGAACCTCTCATCGCCGCCCTGCCATATGATGCAGGCACCGCGTTAATAAGGGCGGATATTTTTTCAAAGAATACCGGCTATACTAACAGTAAAAATCTGCTGCTGCTCAAGTATTGTGCACTTTACCCCGAGCAAACCTTATACACGCTCAAAGACAATCCAAATGTGCCATTTGCTGATAGTCTCATCAAAGTGGTCGCAAGAAAATTTCCTACTCAACTGTATGATTACGCTCAGGCAAATAACCGACTCGGTTCGCTGATTCGCAATATCAACGACGATGTGTTTGTAAGCTCAATAGCCAGAATGGCGAGGAGCAAGAGCGGTCAGCAATATTTTCCTTTCCTTGACAATATTGTAAATGGTAAAATGACCATCGAAGAAATCGACAGGGTTGAAAATGATTCTATCGAATACTTCCGACTCCTCGTCAGGACCCAGCAGGACTATGTGGCCCGGATGCTCAATAAAGATACCGCCTACGCTTTTAAGGAGTTGACGAGTAAACTGGAAAAAAAAGCGAAAGACGTATTTGTAACAACGATCAATGGGTTGCATAATGAAACAGATGCCGTTCGCTTTCGCTGCATTCAGCCGCTAACTGCCCAGGAGCTGTATTATCTCGCCGTATTGAGTGACGGATTGATCTATACATCAAGCTATACGCGTGGTGTATACCCGCTTATGATGAAAAAGATCAACAACCGCGGTGATTCATTGCTCATGAGCCTTCATTTTGATCATTACCGTAAATTCATCAGCCAGGCAGCAGCCTATAACACGCTGGGTGATTTCCTTTCTTCCTTTCCTGATCATAATGATGCTGATGACTTGATGAGGGCGTTTGTGAGCCGGCTTGAACGGTCAGAAGGGTTGGAAGACGGAGTAGACGTTGCTGATTCATATGCAAGTATTGTTGAAACCCTGAAACCAAGGGCGGCCGAGATGCTCCGAAATGTGCAGTTAAATTATGAGCGCAACGTGAGAGAAAATAACCAGCGCGGAATGGCCATTTACAACATCCTGCATAAACTTTTTCTTTCAGCAGACAGCTTAAGTAACATTGATCTTACGTCAGAACTCGGAATTCCTCCGGTTTATAACATACCTTTTAGTTCTCTTGTCAACGGAAGCGGAGAGGTGATAGCACAGGTTTTCTTTTATGGCGATAAAGACGGGCAGACCATTTTTGTTGGCTTCCAGAACATGTTTCCTTCCAATAACTGGAAAATCGATAGAAGCAACCCGCAATGGATCACTATCAGGTCAACGAACGGCAAGCCTGTAACCATTTATGCTAACCGCCCTTTGCCCGAAGAAACTGGCGAAGACGACAGGGCCCAACAGGCACTTGCAGATTATTTACGAAAAAACAACATTAACCCAACAGTCACTATTCACAGGGGGCATAGTTATTTCGCCAACAGCACGATTACTTACATGGCGCCTTCATCAAAGATTGTCTTCATGGGTTCATGCGGCGGTTTCCATCTCATTGATTCCATCTTGCATAAATCGAGCGATGCACACATCATCGCCTCCAAGCAAATTGGCCGGACGGCTATCAATAAACCGTTCTTCTCACTCTTAACGGAGAAATTAAGAAATGGAAACAACATCGATTGGATCCCTTTCTGGAAAGAATTCAAAGCAAAGGCAGATACTGATGGTTTCGAAGATTACATCCCTCCTTATAAAAATCTCGGCGCCATATTCATCAAAGCGTATAAGCGGGCAATGAATGGCGAAGAAATGTAACTCGACGGTGGCCGGCTGTCAGAGGCATTTCCACCAGTCAGCCATCCTGCTAATAAGCAAGAAAGTTTCTAAATTATCAGGTTTGCTCAACTTCCTAATTACAAATTCCTGATTCCAATTCATCGTTGTGCTAAATTTGTTCTCCATTCACAATCATCACCACATTGCCAGGAACCAGGAAAAACATTGTTGATTTTGCACAGCTGAAGCGGGTTTTCTCTTATGCCCGGCCTTATAAGCGCAAATTTTATATTTCAGTTTTTCTTGCCATCCTTCTCGCGTTCCTAACCCCCGTAAGGCCATTGCTTATCCAATTGACCGTTGACAAATACATTGTCAACTCTGTGGCGCACATGGTCATTACCATCACGATCATCCAGGTAGGGTTGATTCTCGCGGAAACCGTGCTGCGATTTTTGTTTTCATTTATTACTAACTGGATTGGGCAGGCCGTGGTGCGTGATTTGCGCGTTTCCGTATATAAGAAGATTCTTGGATTGAATCTCTCGCAATTCGATAAAACTCCCATTGGAACACTTACTACCCGTACGATAAATGACATCGAATCCATCAATGAAATATTTGCGGAAGGACTGGTGCCTATCATTGCTGACCTTCTTTCGATAGTGTGTGTGCTTACTTATATGTTCTGGGTTGACTGGCAACTCACGCTCATTGCTCTCGTTCCATTCCCGGTCATTCTGATAGTGACTTATTATTTTAAAGAAAGTATAAAACGTTCCTTCTTCAGAGTAAGAAATGCCGTAGCTCAGTTAAATGCATTTGTGCAGGAGCATCTCACGGGCATGGCACTGGTACAGGCTTTCGCGGCGGAGAAAAAGGAGTATGATAAGTTTAAGAGCATAAATAAGGAACATCGAAACGCAAATATCAAAGCCATATTTGCCTATTCAGTCTTTTTCCCTCTGGTGGAAATTGTACTCGCGGTTTCCATTGGCCTGATAGTCTGGTGGACGTCACGTGAAGCCCTGCAACTGGAAGTTAGCCAACAGGGAACAGTCATTTCCTTTATTCTGTGTCTTAACCTGCTATTCAGGCCCATGAGGATGCTGGCTGATAAGCTGAATGTGCTTCAAATGGGGATTGTGGCCAGTGAGCGTGTTTTCAAGGTGCTTGACAATGATGATTTCATTCCCGAATCACATGAGTCCGCATTTAAAAACGAAGTTCCATTAAAAGGCGCTGTGGAGTTTGATAAGGTTTCATTTGCTTATACTGGAGAGGAGTTTGTATTAAAGGAAATATCGTTTGAGATAAAGGCAGGCGAAACTGTTGCCATTGTTGGACATACGGGTAGTGGAAAAACAACCATCATTAGCCTGCTTAACCGCATGTATCACATTCAAAAAGGTTCCATTCGCGTTGACGGAATAGATATTGAGAAATATGATCTCGATTACCTTAGAAAAAATATAGGCGTAGTACTGCAGGACGTATTTCTTTTTTCAGGCTCCGTGTTAGAAAATATTACTCTTAGAAACCCTGAAATATCCAGGGATAAGGTGATGGAAGGCGCTAAGCTGATAGGCATGCATGAGTTCATCATGCGGCTTCCGGGAGGATATGATTACAATGTAATGGAACGGGGAATTACGCTTTCCGTGGGGCAGCGCCAGTTATTATCCTTCATCCGTGCCTTATTGTACGACCCGTCAATTCTCATACTTGACGAAGCAACCTCATCAGTGGATACGGAAAGCGAGCAACTGATTCAACATGCCATTGATACCCTCATCAGCGACCGCACAGCCATCGTAATTGCCCACCGTCTTTCCACCATACGAAAAGCTGATAAGATCATTGTGCTCGACCGTGGCCAGATCCGCGAATCAGGCACCCACCAGGAGTTGCTGCAGTCAGGAGGGTATTATGCAAAGTTGTATGAAATGCAGTTTACAATTTGAAAATTTGAGAATTTGAAAATGAGCGTATTGACTCATTATTTAATTCTTTCATGTTTCCCGAATGATGGCCAGTTTGAACTAAGTGTAACCCCATTTTCAAATTTTCAAATTTTCAAATTCTCAAATTACCCTCCTTGCCCTTATCTTTGCGCCAAATTTTGACAGGGCATGGTAGTACGGCGTTTCAAATCCTTTACTGTAGCGGCTTTCAGCCTATTTTTACTATTATTTTCCGTTCCCGCCATATCCCAGGAAGACGGGCATGCAACGGCTCATGAATCGGCTGATGAAAAAGGCTTTAATGCGGCTGAAGTGATCTTCGGGCACGTCCTGAACGGCCATGAGTTCCACTTCTTTAATATATCCATTCCCCTGCCTGTGATACTGTATTCCCCTGAAAGAGGACTATCTGCCTTCATGTCATCAAAGTTCCACCATGGAGAGCATCCCCATAAAGGGTACATGCTCCTAACTGAACATTCCATCAAGGAAATGGGTCTCGATCCAAAAAAATTCAGCCCTGATGAGATTGTAGCAGTAAACAATGGAAAAATTGATCCCGCTGTTACTGTTTATGATTTTTCATTGACGAGGAATGTAGTGCAGATGATCCTTGCCACCTTCATTTTTATCTGGGTAATGCTGCGAATCGCCAAAAGGTATAAATCTGGTGTGGGAGTAACTACCGCCCCAAAGGGTTCTCAAAGTTTTATGGAACCTATCATTACTTTTGTGAGAGATGAGGTTGCTAAACCCAACCTGGGTCATAAGTATCATAAATACCTTCCCTTCCTGTTATCCGTTTTCTTTTTCATTCTCATCAATAACATTTTTGGTTTGATACCGGGGTCGGCTAATGTTTCAGGCAACATTGCATTTACCCTCGTTCTGGGTGTTGTTGCATTCGTGGTAATCCTGGCTAGTTCAAACAAACACTATTGGGGTCATATTTTCAATCCTCCGGGAGTTCCGATCGGTGTAAAGTTCATTCTCGTGCCGGTTGAGTTCCTGAGTGTATTCATTAAGCCGTTCGCCCTCATCATACGTCTTTTTGCGAACATGGTGGCTGGCCACATTATAATTATCTGCCTGATTTCATTGATATTCATTTTTGGTGAATTAAGCTCCATAGCAGGCTGGGGTGCTACCCCGCTGGCAGTCGGCTTTACCATTTTCATTTATTTCATCGAAGTACTGGTGGCATTCCTGCAGGCGTTCATCTTTACCATGCTCACTGCGGTGTTTATCGGGCAGGCATTTGAAGGCAGTCATGATGATGTGGACCACCATGCGGATCCGGCCATTGTATAAAGCGTTTTTTATTAATCATTATAAACGAAGAATCATGAGTTTTATTCCTGAATTATTGACCACGATCGGACATGCTGGTGGTGCTGTGGGCGCAGGTCTTGCTGCTATGGGTGCCGGTATTGGTATTGGTCAGATCGGTAAAGGCGCTGTTGAAGCGATTGCCCGCCAGCCGGAAGCCTCAAATGACATCCGCGCTAACATGATCCTTACAGCCGCCCTTGTAGAAGGTGCTGCACTGTTTGCGATCATCGTGGGATTCCTTGCAATGGTGCTTTAAACAAAACGAATTACTGCCTTGGAGCACAGGGCAAAGAGGCAGTAATTAATTTGAAAATGTGGCAATATGAAAATGATCAGCGTTTTCAATTTCAGGTTTCCTGCCATTTTCAAATTTTCAAATTCTCAAATTTTCAAATTCGAATATGAAACTATTAACTCCTGAAATAGGTTTATTAGCCTGGACCCTCCTAGCCTTCCTCGTCATGTTGTTCATATTGGGCAAGTTTGCGTGGCCGGCAATCATGAAAGGTTTGCGCGAGCGTGAACAGGGCATTGCCAGTTCACTCGAGACCGCCGAAAGGGTGAAAGCTGAAATGGCGCAGATGAAGAGTGAGAACGAAGCATTGTTAGCCCAGGCCAGGGAAGAAAGAGCGCAGTTACTCAAAGAAGCCAGGGAAACCAAGGAAAAGCTGATTAATGATGCCAAGGAACAGGCAAAGGAAGAAGCCAATAAGATCATCCTTGAAGCCCAGGTAGCGATCAATGCACAAAAGATGGCCGCCATCACTGATGTAAAAAACCAGGTAGGCCAGCTTGTATTGGAAGTAACGGAAAAAGTTTTACGCAGAGAGCTTTCCAGCAAAGACGCGCAGGAAGCGCATATAAAGTCGTTGGTGGAAGAAGTTAAGTTAAACTAATTTGAAGATTTGAAGATTTGAAAATGAGTAAAGTTTTCAAATCGACTGTTGATTTCGCAGTCATTTTCAAATTTTCAAATTTTCAAATTTTCAAATTGAAATTATGCCCAACCCCCGTCTCGCAACCCGATACGCAAAATCACTGCTCGACCTAGCCATTGAGAATGGTGAGCTGGAAACTGTTTATAGTGATATGAGCTGGCTGAAGTCAGTGTGCAGGAGCAATCGCGATTTTGTGAATCTTCTCAAGAGCCCTGTAATAGCAGGCGATAAAAAAATAAGCATTCTTAAAGCGGTAGCGGGTACCCGGCTCGGAAAATTATCCGGAGCGTTCATCACCCTCCTTATTAAGAAAGGGAGAGAAGCATTTCTTCCTGAAATAGCCAGCGCATTCGTGACGCAGTATAAGGTGCATAAGAATATCCACATTGTAAAACTTACCACTGCCACTCCCCTTAGTGCAGGCACAAAGGATGCAATCGTAAAGCAGGTAAAACAAACGGGCGGATACGAGAATATTGAGCTGGAAGAAAAAGTCAACGAAGATATCATTGGCGGTTTTGTACTCCAGATTGGCGACAAACTCATTGACGCCAGCATTGCGTATGATCTGAAAGAGATTTCAAAGCAGTTTAAGAACAACGATTTTATTTACAAGATTCGGTAATTACGGTTCAGGTTGATCAGGCTCCGCGTTCGATGGCCGTTGTTCGATGACCGGCCCTGTTCGGGCAGGAAGATTTTCAAAGCGCTCAGGTCACCCATCCTTGCAAGCCGGGAATAAGCCTGACAAACCATGGTCTTATCAACCCCTAACCCCTAACTCCTAACCACTAACCAAAAAGGTATTTCCAAATTCCGGGTTCGAAGTTTTTTATTACCTTTCGTTTGATAATTGTCAACCAAACCAGTATTATGAGAAGTCTTATCCTGATTCTTGCTGTAGCTTTTTCCTTCCAGGCTTTCAGCCAGCTCCCAACAATTACCATTGAACAACCAACCGGCTCAACGCCCAGGCGTTGCGCTACCTATGAAGTGATTGAAGGCATGCGCAGTCTCAACCCCGGCATGCAAACTGATGCGCAGTTTGAGACCTGGCTACAACAAAAAATCACAGAGGCCAGGTCAATGAGTCAGCGACCCTTTGCTACCGTAACCCTTCCCGTCATCTTCCATATCGTACACGATAATGAGGCCATTGGTACCGGCGATAATCTTCCGTTCAATGTGATTTATCAGCAGGTAATGCAATTGAATAAAGATTTTGCAAATCTCTCTCATAGTGAGTATGCAGTTGCAGCCGATATGGAAATACAATTTGCACTCGCTACTACTGATCCCATTGGAGCACCGCTTGCAGAACCCGGCATTGATCGCGTGAACCGGGTAACAGAAGGGTTTAGCGCACCGCCTTATACGGTAGGTTATGCCAGTCCCGCGAACAATTATCTCAATAATACTATCAAGCCCGCGACAATCTGGGACCCTACCAGGTACCTGAACATCTGGGTACTTGAAATGGAAAGCGGCATTCTTGGAATCGCCACTTTTCCGGGCGGTTCAGGGCTATCCGGGCTTCCAGCCGGAGAAAATGCAAGCACGAGTGGGGTAGCAGTGGCACCCTTCTCAGTAGGCAGCGTGTTTTTGCCTAACGGAGGTTGCGGAAGCGCCTACGGACTTGGAAGAACAATGACGCATGAAATGGGTCACTTCTTTGGTTTACGGCACATCTGGGGCGATGGCACATGTGCAACCGACTATTGCGATGATACTCCCACCCATGAAACAAGCAACAGTGGCGTTCCTAGTCACCCTAAACCAAATTCATGTGGCACTCCGGATGAAATGTTTGAAAACTATATGGACTATTCAGATGACATAGTTGCCAATACATTTACACTTGATCAGAAGGAAAGAATGCAAGCCGTACTCACTAACAGCCCAATGAGAAGTACGCTGCCCACTTCCACCGTTGGTATGTTATCAGTAGTGGGTAGCGCCATATCATTTTATAATTGTACCGGTACAGAAACCGTGTCAGAGGCCGGTACCACCGGCACCTATCCAAGGTATCGCGACCTTGATATAGTGATTAACGTAGAGAATGAAGCTGTGGGCGCTGCTACCGTTGACATTTCAGCTGCAGGTACAGCAAGCAATGGCTTTCATTACCAGGTAATGAATCCTTCATTGGTATTCGCAGCAGGTGAACGGTCAAAAATGTTAACGGTGCGAATCTTTGATAACGCGGAAGTAGATGGAAACAGAACGATTGACTTGTCATACAGCATTACCGGAACGGGTGTACAGGCCGGGTCAACGGCACAAACACTGAGCGTGGTGATTGAGGATGATGATAATGTTGCTGTTTCGGATAATCCTATCACACTTTTGTCTGAAGCTTTTAACACAAATATTACTGACTTGGTTAATTCAGGTTGGGCAACACTAACAGGTGGAGGAACCAATGAGTTTGTAGTTAGTGCAAATGGTAATGCAGGCGGTACGGGCAATTGCGCGCACATAAGCGCTGCGGCAACTGGTAATTCAAATACCTATGATCCCAATATTCCAAGCCTGAAAATTCTTCGCACTCCAGCATTAAATACGAATGGAATTACAAATTTGCAATTGACATTCAAATATAGGGTATGGGGTGAAACAGATGGAGGAGGACCTTATGATTTTGGGGCGCTGGCTTATTTGCCTGCTTCCAATCCTTTGTCCTTTTCAATTGTTGCTGGTCCTTATGTAGGGACAAGTGGGGTTGTATCCGGTAATCCCGTTTATAACCTACCTGATGCAACCTACTCAAATGCATCTTTCCATTTGGGTTTTTATTGGGAGAATGATAACACCCTTGGAAATAACCCAGGCTTTAACATAGATGATGTAATTGTTACGGGTATTGGCACCCAGGTAGAGTCAACTGTGAGTTCAAGTTTTGGTTTTGATGTAAGGAGCGCTGAAAACAACCGCTTCCGCAGCACAAACAATCGCATGATTGCTGACATCAATAATTCCAGTGAAAATATTTCCGGTGTCGCAGCCTCCATCACTCAATCAGGTAATGGACTCGTGGCCTTAACCACAGGCGACGGCGCATTTTCCCGTTCTGAAAAAGTAATTCAACTCACACCAGCGGTGGCAAATACAACCGCAAGTTCTGATGTCACACTTTATTTCACTACCGCTGAGTTGGCAGCCTGGGGCGCTGACGTGCCAAATCTTAAAGTTTTGAAAGTGGATGATGGAGTGAACCTTGGCGGCATCATCACAACTTCAGAGGCTGAACTGTATACCCCTGTAGTGAACGATCTTCGGGCAACCCTCGGATATGCCACCTTCACTGTTTCTGTTACCGGTGGATTCTCCCAGTTCATTCTCGTTTCTCCCTTGATCAGCCTGCCGGTTGACCTCATTGCATTTGAGGCAACAGCCCGCACAAGATCGATCGATCTCGATTGGAGCACAGCACAGGAAAACAATAATAAAGGTTTCGTAGTCGAAAGAAGCGTGGATGGTTCTAATTTCAGTCGCATTGGCTGGGTTGATGGAATAGGAACCGCTGACAGCCGGAGCGATTACTTCTATACTGACCATTTCGTTCAGCCCGGCATAATGTATTATTATCGCCTGCGCCAGACTGATTTTGACCTTCGGGAGAAAATTTCAGTGGTTCGCCAGGCAAAAATTGACCGCAATCAGGTTATCATTACCCTCACTCCCAATCCTGCCAGGGAACAGTTCCAGGTGTTTATTTCCGGATCTGACAAACCGGCTGACATTCGCCTGGTGAACATGCAGGGTCAGCTCATGAAGCAATGGAACCAGGTGAGCGCCTCGGCTGCACCCTACACGCTTAATATTTCAGGACTGGCCGCCGGAGTGTATACCGTGCAGGTTGATCTGAATGGGCAGCGGAAGGTGGAAAAGCTGGTTATAAAATAACTGAAAGCCATTCCCTAAAATCTTATTCAGGCCCTGATTTATTTCAGGGCCTTTTTTTGTTTCTGATACTCCGTTGCCCTACTTTTGCAGCCTGAAAATCAATAGGGCTTTAGTTTTTAAAAGTTTAAACGTTTTGATAAATGGCAGATATTAAACCAGATGAAATAAGTGCGATACTGCGCCAGCAGTTAAGCAATTTTAATGCTAGTGCCGACCTTGAAGAAGTGGGAACCGTGTTGCAGGTGGGTGATGGTATCGCCCGCGTTTATGGTCTGGGCAATGTTCGTTATGGTGAACTTGTTGAATTTGAAAATGGCGTTCGCGCAATCGCTCTTAACCTGGAAGAAGACAATGTAGGTGTGGTATTGATGGGAGAGATGGGAGCCATCCAGGAAGGTGCAAAGGTGAAGCGTACCGGCCAGATCGCATCGATCAAAGTAGGTGATGGCATGGTGGGTCGCGTGGTGAACACCCTCGGGGAGCCAATAGATGGTAAAGGTCCCATCACCGGCGAACGTTATGAGATGCCCCTTGAAAGAAAGGCGCCTGGTGTGATTTTCAGGGAGCCCGTAAAAGAGCCCCTCCAGACTGGTATCAAAGCGATTGACGCGATGATCCCCATTGGTCGCGGTCAGCGTGAGTTGATCATTGGTGACAGGCAGACGGGTAAGACCGCAATTGCCATTGACACCATCATCAATCAGAAAGAATTCTACAAAGCAGGTAAACCTGTTTATTGTATATACGTAGCAATAGGTCAGAAAGCATCCACCATTGCAGGTGTAATGAAGAACTTGCAGGATGCGGGTGCAATGGACTACTCCATCATTGTTGCGGCATCAGCTTCTGACCCTGCACCGCTTCAATTCTATGCACCATTTGCGGGAGCGGCAATTGGTGAATTCTTCCGCGATACAGGTCGCCCGGCGTTGATCATCTATGATGATCTTTCAAAGCAGGCCGTAGCCTATCGTGAAGTTTCTTTGCTTCTTCGCCGTCCTCCTGGTCGTGAAGCATATCCGGGTGACGTATTCTACCTGCACAGCCGTCTTCTTGAAAGAGCTGCAAAGGTGATCAGTGATGATAAGGTGGCTAAGAATATGAACGATGTGCCTGAAAGTATCAAGCACCTCGTGAAAGGTGGTGGGTCACTTACAGCGCTTCCCATCATTGAAACGCAGGCGGGTGACGTATCTGCTTACATTCCAACAAACGTGATCTCCATCACTGATGGTCAGATATTTCTTGAAGGTAACCTCTTCAATGCCGGTATTCGTCCCGCCATCAACGTTGGTATCTCCGTGAGCCGCGTGGGTGGTAATGCACAGATCAAATCAATGAAGAAAGTTGCCGGTACCCTCAAGCTTGACCAGGCGCTTTACCGCGAGCTGGAGGCATTCTCCAAATTTGGTGGCGACCTTGATCCGGCTACAAAGAATGTACTTGATAAAGGTGCCAGGAACGTGGAGATACTCAAACAACCTCAATACTCTCCATTCGCCGTTGAAAAGCAGGTAGCCATCATTTACCTTGGTACAAATGGCCTGTTGAGAGATGTTCCAGTAAATAAAGTGAAGGAATTTGAAGAACACTTCCTCATGGAAATGGATAACAAACTTCCCGAAGTAATGGCTGAATTCAAGAAAGGAAACCTTCCTGAAGACGGTTTGAAGAAGATGGTTGAACTGGCAAATACACTTACACCGCAGTATAAGAAGTAAAAAGTTTACTTTGAAGAAAGAGCCTCCGATTTGGAGGCTTTTTTTTTGTTTCCAGTTATCAGAGGCGTACTAATTCTGGGGACTCTCCCTGATTTGGGTGAAAGGGCAACTGGCAACGGGAACCGACAACTGTTTGTCAATCAATGGTAGCGTATAATTACGATGCAGAAAATACTGTTTTTTTCAGGGAATTTGCCCAAAAAATTTGCATAGATAAATTACCAAGTATATCTTGCACCAGATTTCAGTACAAACCCTAAGAAAGAACGTAATCCGACCGAATGAAACAAACTTTACACATCAGGAAAAATTTCATCCTGGCAGTTTCATCAAATCAAGGCCGGTTTTATTTCGATCGCGGGAAGTAGTCGCGAAATCGATAATTGCAGATTAATTGCAGTTATCCGCACCCTAAACGCTTGAGAAAATGAAAACATCTTTACGCTTAAAGCTTTCTGCTTTACTTCTTGCCTTAATAATTGGCGCAACTTCTTTTTCACAGGTACTACCTGAATTGGTTTTTGCAAATCCTGTACTCATCAGCGGACAGGCCGGGCAGAATGGAGCCAAGTATCGCTTTCCTAATGTGATCAGCGGCCCGAACGCCCTGGATGCCATCGTGCTGATTAAAGGACGTTCATCAAGCAGTGTTGTTCTTCGCAACATTGATAATTCATCTGATGGATGGCATAAAGCCTTTCAGCCTGAGCTGGGGATCAATGGTTCGATTCCTCCTAATGCAAACTGGTGGATGGAGTTCAGAATGGAATTTGTGGAAGCAGGTACTAACGAAAAGAAAAAGATTGACAAGTTCGTGGTTACAACCCTTGACGTAGATGGCGATGGCAATACAGTGAGGGAGTGGGTTGAAATGAAAAAAGTAAAACAGGTTACAACTTCTACTACAAATTATCTTGTTACAAACATCCTCAATACCATTATTGACCTGCTCGATTTTAATAATAACGGTTGTGATGCACAGATCATTGGCCCTACCAGGAATTTTGCAAGTATTGACACAAGTGCGACTTCAGTTATGGCAACTTATGAATACGAGGACAAAGATCGCATAGAGTTCAAGCTGGGTGGCAGAAAAAGTAATTCATATGCGTCAGCCGCTGGTATGCGCATGAACTCACTATGGTTTAAACAATTCAGTCTCGAACCCCCTATCAGCACTCTTCCGGTGAAGCTTATTGATTTCAATGCTTCCCTTAACAATAAGAATGTTGATCTTAAATGGACAACTGCAGGTGAAAAGAATGTTAGCCATTTTGAGATTGAAAGAAGCACTGATGGATCAAATTATAGCTCCGTAGGCGTGGTATTCGCTTATGGAAACACGGATGACATCAAGAAGTACAACTTCACAAATAATATTACCGGGGTACAAGCCACCACCATTTATTATCGTCTTAAATCAGTTGACATTGATGAGTACACTGAATACTCTGAGGTGCGTATCATAAGTGTGCATGCAGAAAATGGCATTATGACGATGAGTGCCTTCCCTAACCCTGCAGTAAATGAACTGCGACTCACTCTTCCTTCTAATTGGCAGGGTAAGAACGTGGTGATGTCAATCTACAATCAAAGTGGAACAGAAGTAAAGAGATTTCAAAAAGCAAATGCCAGCCAGACGGAGACTATCCAGGTTTCAGGTCTTCTCACTGGTTTCTACGTGGTGAAAGCCACTTGTGCAGGCGAGGCCGCCCAACAGAAGTTCATCAAAAATTAGTCTCACTCTCTACCGTCATACCAGTTTTTAGTTAGCCGGGCTCCTTTGGGGCCCGGTTTTTTTTGGGGTAAGGGTGAGGCGTTAGGAGTTAGGGGTTAGGGGTTAGGGGTTGATGATACCATGATTTTCAATTTTGTATTTGGTTTTTTAATGGTTGTCTTTCTTCGTGTATTTATAGCAGCCCAGGCTTCAACATACAGATGAGTGCCCACCAATTTTGGTATCATCAACCCCTAACCCCTAACCCCTAACCCCTAACCCTTACCTGGAAATATTTGGTTTATTTAATAAACTAGTTTATGTTTGTTCAACAATCAGGACCAAACATGCGCTTACTCCTTTCTTTTATATTAATGATGACGATGGCGTCAGCCATTGGCCAGACCGTTATTAGTGGCAGGATATCGGACAGGCGAAATCCCATAAAGGGAGCGAGTATTGCTATAAAAGACAGCTATGATGGCGCTACATCAGATTCCCTCGGAAAGTTTCAGTTTTCTACTACTGAGGTGGGAGAGGTTGTACTTGTGGTGACAAACGTGGGATATAAAACGCATGAACAAACGATCAAGCTTGAAGGAACGCCGCTCCGGATTGACATTCTGCTTAAAGAAGAAATCACCGAACTTTCTGCAGTAATGGTAACGGCAGGCACTTTTGAGGCAAGTGACAGGAAAAAGGCAGTTGCTGTTCTCGATCCAATCGATATTGTAACCACCGCCAGCGCCAATGGTGATATCACGGGCGCATTAAAGACCTTACCGGGAGCGCAACAGGTAGGCGAAAGTGAAGGCCTGTTTGTTAGAGGAGGAACGGCAGCAGAAACTAAAACGTTCATTGACGGTACTCTTGTAAATAATTTTTTCTTCAGCAGTGTTCCCAATATTGCCCAATTTGGACGGTTCTCGCCGTTCATCTTCAAAGGAACCGTATTTAGTACCGGTGGTTATTCCGCATTGTATGGCCAGGCACTCTCGTCAGCATTGATCCTTGAATCGATTGATTTGCCTGAACGCACATCTGCTAACCTGGGAATATCCGTATTAAATGCAAGTGCAGGATACCAGCATCTTTCAAAGAACAAGAAATCTTCTTTCGGTGCCAGCTATAGTTACACTCATCTGGGCCTCGCATTCGCCGTGATTAAACAAAAACAGGATTATTCAAAAGTACCCGCTTACCACAATGCGGACGCAAATTTCAGGATCAAGACCTCCAATACAGGTATGCTTAAGTATTATGGATACTTCAGCAATAACCGCCTTGATTTTACCACGAAAAGCATTGACTCCCTTGGCTACCTCGACAGGTTTGCTATTGGGAATACGAATTTTTATCACAACATGGCCTACAGGGAAAACCTTGGAAATCGCTGGCGGCTGAATACCGGGGTTTCTTACTCAAATAATAAGGATGAAATCAACGGAGGCATGCAGGATCAGAATAAAAATGACGTGGTTCTCGATGGACTCCAGTTCAAGAATTTTGCGATCGACTTAAAAGGAAATTACTTTAATGCTAAACTGGTATTGGAGAGAAGATTAAGAGCATTGAGTGCTTTCAGGTTTGGAGGTGAATATAATTACAGCAATGACAGATCTGTTTATACTTCTTATAACGGTGATAAATTTCGTGATTCTGTAAGGGAGCACATAAAATCATTGTTCGCCGAGGCTGACATTTATATAACGAATAGCCTGGCGGCCAAGATTGGCACCCGCTTCGAGCACTCTTCCATTTTGGGGAAAACAAACATTGCTCCCCGCGCCTCCATTGCCTACAAGCTGGGAAAGGGCAGCCAGGCCTCAGTGGCGTATGGAATTTTTTATCAAAATCCTGAAAGGAAATACCTGCCTTCTCCCCATTCACTGGAGTTTATGAAAGCTACCCATTACATAGCACAATACCAGCGCGTGGTGAACCAACAATCATTCCGGGCTGAAGTGTTTTATAAAAAGTATCACGGACTCGTGAAAACCGGTTTTCAAAACAACCGCGAGGTTGCACTGAACAACGAAGGATTTGGGGACGCGAAAGGTATTGAGTTCTTCTGGAGAGACAAGAAGACTATTAAGGACCTTGACTACTGGATTTCCTATTCCTACCTTGACACAAAAAGAGATTTCCTGAATTTCCCCTTTGCCATTACTCCCAATTTCGCAGCGCGCCATACAGGTTCACTGGTGGTAAAAAAGTTTGTTCAAAGCCTGAAAATGAACTTCAACACGGCTTATAATTACGCCAGCGGAAGACCATATTATAATATCCGGTTCGATGGTTCTGACTATACGTTTACTGACAGGGGCACGATACCTGACTATCATAATGTGAGTTTTGCAATCAACTACCTTCCATTCATAGGCAAGCAGAACCCCAGGTCATACACGGTATGGGTGCTACAGGTAAGTAATATTTTCAATTTAAAGCAAACCTATGGCTACCAATATTCCTATAATGGATATCGAAAAGAGGCTATCGTTCCTACTTCCAGGATGTTTGTTTTCATAGGAGCTTTCATAAGTTTTGGTATTGACAGGAGTGATGAAATAATCAACAATCTTTAAAAACTATTTTCAAAATAATAACTACAAATATGAAAAAGGTACTCGCATTCGGATTGGCATTTGTTCTGTTAGTAAATGCCCATGCGCAATCTGAAAAGTATGTAAAGGCCATGGAAAAGCTCATGCCTTCAGTAGACACACTTTGGGACGGCGATAAGTTGAAAGAACTTTCAAACAGCTTTGAGCGCATTGCAGAAGCGGAAAAGACGCAATGGCTTCCTTATTATTATGCTGCGCTCACAAGGGTAAATGCCGGTTATGCACTTGCCATGAATGGTGGCTCTATGGGAGGCAATGCTTCCGTTACAGACCCCGAGGCAGATAAAGCCGAGGCGTTGCTTAATAAAGCTGATGCGTTAAGCCCCGACAATTCTGAAATTTATATTGTAAAAAAACTTATTGCCACGCTCCGTTTGCTGGGTAATCCAATGAGCCGTGCAATGACCTATGGCCCTATTGCCGCCGAGGCCCTCGAAAAGGCCAGGACGCTTGATCCCAATAACCCCCGCGTATATCTCCAGCAAGGCCTCGATAAAATGAATACTCCCGAAGAATGGGGAGGAAGTGTAGTGGAAGGAAAGAAAATCCTGGAAGATGCAGTGAAAAAGTTTGAAGCTTTTAAACCACTGAGCAGTATACATCCTAATTGGGGACTTGCTACTGCGAGGTATTTTCTCGCGCGATAGTATTCGGTGGACCATGGTATTACAAAGGATTAGCTGACGAGCTGGCTAGCTGAGCTGACGAGGTAACTGGTAGAAGAATCGGGGTCAGACCAAAATATTGCAAAAGCTTGTGGCAACTGACAGACTCCTGTCTTAATAGTTACAATTGAATTAGCCCGATTATCGATCATTGGGCCATCGAACATCGGTATTGAACGACCTAGAATCACATGACCATGAAAGAAGAAAAATTTTCACCCCGTGACAGCCTGCAGCTGATACAGTCAATGATCCTTAGTACGAGGAAGGATATTTCGGGAAACTCAAAATATTTCCTCGTATGGGGATGGATGACCTTCATTGCCTGCACCACCCAGTTTATTCTCAAGCATTTTTATGATTACCATGCGCATTACAGGGTCTGGTTATTATTAATAGTAGCCATCGCACTCACTATTTACTTCGCAATACGCGATGAACGGCGAAGCCGTGTGAAGACCTATGTTGGCGACAGCATGAGCTACCTGTGGATTGGAATGGGAGTAAGCTTCTTTGTGCTGAGTTTAATTCTCACGAGGCTTGGCTGGCACACCACGGTTTTTCCTTTCTTCATCATGCTATATGCCCTGGGCACCTTTGTATCAGGCAAAGTACTTCAATTCAAACCCATGGTATATGGCGGGATAATGGCCTGGTTCCTGGCTGTAGGATGTGTGTATGCTAGTTATGATTATCAAATGCTTTTTGCAGCCGCTGCTATTCTCGTGAGTTATATCATCCCGGCTTATATGCTGAGAGCGAGAACAGAAAAAATACACCGGGAAGATGCCCTGCCATTGTAGTATCCACATCCCGGAACATTACGACTACGTTCGATTGTTCTGGGCCGATAATGTAATTACACGCAGGGTTCACTCCCTGATTTCAATATATGCGGGAATTGATAAAAGAAAAGATTTGAAATTCAATCAAGGCGATGTTTAAAGACCTGAACCCTATACTCCATTCTCAACTTCGGCTCGCCGTGATGTCAGTCTTAATAAGCGTTAAAGAAGCTGAGTTTACGTTTCTAAAAGAAAAAACGAATGCAACGGCCGGAAATCTTAGTGTGCAGATCCAGAAATTAAAAGATGCCGGTTATATAGATGTTGTAAAACAATTCAGGAATAATTATCCTCAAACGGTTTGCAGAATAACAAAAATGGGTGTGAACGCATTTGATGAATACGTGAAGAATCTTCAGTCATACCTGGGAAAAAAATAAGGCCCTTTAGAAAAAGGGCCCTCTTCGTTTTGGTGCTCTAAGTGTATGATATGATCGACGTGGATCAATCCCTCAAAAAAAACCGTCCCTGGTTTATAATTTTAATTAGTCTGTTATTTATTCCGCACCAGTCAAAAGAACCGGTGAATAAGCAATAGAGCCATTCTTAAGAATGATCTTTACGCGATAAAAGGTTTTACTATTCTTCACTTTTTCGTAGTACTTGTATTTATCAGCTCCCTTGTTTTCTGTAGGAAATACAATGGCAGCAAGGCTGAAATTCTTACCATCTGAGCTTCTTTCAATTTCCAGCAGGCTCGTTTCACTGTTTGCCGATACCGTCCAATCCAGGTAATTCTTCGCCTGGTCCTGCCGAACGCTAAAGTCAACAATCGACTCAGTATTTATGTGCGACAGAAAGGTATTGGTGGCCCCTGAAGGGTTCACACCCAGTTGGGCATTTGCGCCCTGGTGCAGGCTAAGGCTTAGAATGGCGGCGAATAAAAGGGTGTTCAAAGTTTTCATGTTGGGTTCTGAGATACAGTCCATTCGAGTAATTACGGAGTAAAATTGATGCGTAGATTTCCGTAAGTGCTATGTGGTTTTCCGTATCTGGCACAAACGTAATATCTCGTGCCCAATATTGCAAGTGTTTGGCAAAAAAAATTTTTGAAAAGCTGCAACAGCTTCAGTTACAGACGCTAAACCTTTTATACCTTTACCGTAATGTCTGCAATTATCCTCGTAAAAAACCTAAGCAAGCGTTTTCGTGATGTTACGGCCGTTGAGGACCTGTCATTTTCCGTTGAGTGCGGTCAGGTGTATGGCTTCCTGGGCCAGAACGGTGCCGGCAAGTCAACCACCATTCGAATGCTCTTAACTCTTATTTCACCCACTTCAGGTACCATCGAGATTTTTGGAAAGGATCTTCAGCACCACAGGAGAGAGATCTTACGGCGGGTGGGAGCTATCATCGAGCGGCCCGACCTATATAAATATCTCACAGCGCTGCAAAACCTGCGTCTCTTTGCCACCATGAGTGGTGTAAAATTGAGCGACCAGGCATTAATGAAGCAATTGGAAATGGTGGGATTGGCAGAACGAGCGCACAGTAAGGTGAAGACCTATTCCCAGGGTATGAAGCAACGACTTGGAATTGCTACCGCCCTGGTTCATGATCCTGAATTGATCATTCTGGATGAACCCACTAATGGACTGGACCCCCAGGGCATCGCAGACATTCGCAATCTCATCCTGCACTTAAGCCACGAAAAGAAAAAGACACTTCTTATCTCCAGCCACCTGCTGCATGAAATGGAAATGGTGGCTGACTCGATGCTTATCATTGATAAGGGAAAGAAAATAGTAGAAGGAAAAAAGAGTGAATTATTTGATCCTTCAGAGACTATACTTGAATTAAAGACCACCGATAATGCCAGGGCGCATACGTTGTTGCTGCAATCAAATCTCTCGCCCTACCTATTAGAAAGAAAGGGTGACCAGTTACTGTTCAAAATGCACAGGGATAAATTACCATGGGCATTTAAGCTGCTGGTTGAATTCAACATCGAAGTACTGTCATTTCATTCCCGACATTCACTGGAAGATTATTTCATTTCATTAACCTCGGAAAATAAACATGTGGAAGCTTTTACAAATTGAATTGCTCAAGATCTTCAGGAGACCGAGGACGTACATAGCATTTGCTGCCGTGGCGGCAATCGTGGTTTTGTTCCAGGTGGGCATGTTGTATGATGGTAAGTCATACCTTGATCTCATTCTCAACAATATTGATTCATTTGAATTCTCAGATGAATTCAAGACGAGGTTATTGAACGGCTATTTCGTTTGTTTCGCCATCCTTGGTATCCTCCTCATACAAATGCCGTTGCTTGTAGCTCTCATTGCCGGCGATGCCATTGCGGGAGAAGCTAACATGGGTACACTGCGGCTGGCACTTGTAAGACCCGTTAGCCGCACGCAATACATGCTCGTCAAGTTTCTTGCATGTTGCATTTATACGCTTGTCCTTCTCATCTGGCTCGCGTTGCTGGCACTGTTTGGAAGCTTACTCATATTTGGAGGTAACCAAATGGTGATATTTCGCGCAGGAGGTATTGAACAGATCGAATCATTTGATATCCTCTGGCGATATTTTGCCGCCTTCGGCTTCGCTTCCATTGCACTCATTACAGTAGCTGCGCTTTCGTTTCTTCTGAGTGTATTTGCTGATAATTCAGTAGGGCCCATTGTAGCCAGCATGAGTATAGTGATTGTATTAACGATTTTATCAGAAATGAACATCCCCATTTATGACAGAACGATTAAACCCTACCTGTTTACCACCCACATGGTAGCATGGAAAGGTTTTTTTTATGTGCAATCCTCTCCGGAAGGGGTGACCATCAATGGTTCGATAGCTAACCTGCCTGCGATAATGAAAAGCCTTGGCATACTGGTGCTTTACATTGCCGGTTTCGTAACCGCCGCCATCTGGATTTTTAAGAAAAAAGATATTTTAAGTTGATTATTTTTATGGAAATGAAGTACATATTTTTTTATTTGTCTCTCGTTATTGCCACTGTGGCTACTGCCAGGGCGCAGACGCCTGAGGAATTGTTGGCAAAGATCAGGGCGAAACTGGATAAGGTGAATGATTATGAAGCTGATGGAAAAATGAAAACCAACGTGGCATTTATCAAAGCGCCTGTTGCCAGCGTCAAGGTGTACTATAAAAAACCCGGGAAATTGCGCATTCGCAATGAAAAGGGTATTTCCTTTATTCCTAAAGGCTCAGTTAACGTAAACGTCGGAAGCCTGTTTGTTAATCATGCTGGCTATGATGTGATTGATATGGGTAAACAGGAGGGCCTGCGCGTGCTGAAACTCTTACCAAAGGATGAGAATGCTGACGTGGTACTTTCTACTTTATATATTGATGAGGATAAATTGCTGGTAAAAAAGGCAAGGACCACCACCCGGGAGAATGGTACATATGAACTTGAAATGACCTACGGGAAATATGCAGAATATGCACTGGCTGATAAAGTGATCTTTACCTTCAATACAAAAGATTACAAACTTCCTAAAGGCGTAACGTTTGATTATGACGATGGCTCTGAAAAAGCAAGCGCTCGTAAGAAAATGAGTGATAAGGGCGAGGTTGAAATAATTTACACGAGTTATATTATTAATAAGGGGGTGAGGGAGGAGGTGTTTCAATAACGTTTAACCCAAATCATCCAATAGAAAAATCCTTCAAGGTATCGTTATTTGAATATGGAGCTGGGAATTTGGAATTGGTGATTAGGGAGTTGCGAAATATTCAAGGAAACGAAACTTGATTTATGAGCGGGCAACCTCTACAATTTAGTAACCGCCTAATTCCCAATTCCAAATTCCGACATCGATCAATGGTGTGAACGCGCCCTATTTGTATTGCATGATATGGGTTTAACCCCAGCCGGTGGCGGGGCAAGGTGTTTAAGTCGTGTAACGTTATTGTTAGCCGTTAGGGAAACCCACCAACGGCCAACCTTAAAGTTACACTTGAATGTCAGGTTCCGAACGTTTACCGTTATTCCCTTATTTCCTCATCCTCCATCCTCGCAAACGCTTCCGGCGCAATCTTCCTCACCGGGTTTGACCGATTCTCATCATAATTCTTCCGCTGGTTAATGATGTTTATACACTCAAAAAGAGCGGTAATAAATGATGATGTATCCGCCCTGTCTTTTCCGGCGATATCGAATGCCACTCCATGATCAGGTGAGGTTCGTACAGCGGGAAGCCCGGCGGTAAAATTTACACCTTCTCCAATGGCAAGTGCTTTAAATGGAATCAGGCCTTGGTCATGGTACATCGCCAGAACGGCATCAAATTTTTCATGGTGCCTCCTGGCAAAGAATGCATCAGAACTATAGGGGCCAACAGCAAGGATGTTATTATTCTTTGCTTCACGAATAGCTGGTTTGATAATCGTTTCTTCCTCGCTGCCCACCAGGCCTTCATCACCCGCATGCGGATTTAGTCCTAACACGGCTATCCGGGGCTTATCAATACCAAAATCTCGTTGAAGGCTTTTATTTATGATCGTCAACTTACTCAGGATGCTTTCTTTGGTAATATTCTTTGCTACTTCTGCTACCGGTAGATGTTCCGTTACTAATGCCACTCGAAAACCGCCTGCGCACAACATCATTACTACATCATTCACCCCAAAAATCGATTTTAAATAAGGCGTATGACCGGTGAAGGAGAACTCTGCTGATTGAATATTTTTCTTATGAATAGGTGCAGTAACCAGCCCCTCAATCTGTCGCTGCTTTAACGCTGCTACGGCCGTCTGCAGAGATAAGACCGCGTATTTTCCTCCTGCATCATTCATTTGCCCGGGAGTAATTACCACATCTTCGTCCCAGCAGTTGAATACGTTCAGTTGCCTCGTATTTAACCGGGCAAAATCCTTGGTCACCTGGAAACTAAAAGTTCCTTCCGCAGTTGATTTCCTGTAAAAATTCAACACTTTGTTCGAGGCAAAGATCACCGGTGTGCAATGATCGAGTATCCTGTTGTCAGAAAAAGTCTTGATGATCAATTCAATTCCGATGCCATTAATGTCACCACATGACACACCAATTACGGGTTTATTAGCATTCATATACTCTCTTTAACCGTAAAAATAGTGAATTCCTGCCCGGCGATACGATATGGGAAAAGTCCCATCACTAAGTAGTAACTATTAGTAATGATTAGGTGTACTTTCCCTCAATCCTCAGTGAAAAACTTCGATATGATTGCTTCTTTAGGTAAAAACTCTCAATTTTAACCCGAAAACCAATTTAATCCAAACCCAATGGAAAAACTGTACTCCTTATCGTCGTGTCCCGCCTGTTCCTGTGCTGAGAGCACAATTTTCTACCTGGGCTTTACCACCACTAAACTTGCCAGCCTCTAAGGCTGACCAGCTATAAGCCATATCTCCTGAAAATCTGAAATCCGAACTATGTCAAAACAATTATTCAAAAGCTTACTGGTGATGGGCATGATGTGTCCCGCTTTCGCAAATGTGCAGGCACAGTGTACCACCCATGTTCATGACTGGGACTACCGGGAGTTCTTTAACCTGAACTCAACTGAGGTTGACAATTATGTTTCGCTTGCACAAAGCCAGACCCAGTACTATGCATTTGGAGCAAACAGGCTCACAATTACGCATAATTATACTGACTTTAGTGACATCCGTGGTGACGTAACCATTCACACGGGTGAAGCAGGTTCATTTGGCTCAGGAGCAGATGTGCAAATGGTGGGAAATGGAATTGTAACTTTTACCTGGGATAACCCGGTCACTAATGTTCAATTCTCCATCTATGATATCGATCGCAGCCAGGACGTAGCTTTTTCCGCTTTAAACGGTGCTACACCTTTAAACATTAACCTTTCTACTATTTCAGGAACCATTCTTACTATTAGTAATAATAACGGTACAAATCCATTCGTGAATTCAACAAGTACGATGCTTTGTAATTCTTCTACAAACGGTACGGTAAACGTGAGTGTAGCAGGTCCTGTTACAAGTATCACCATTACCGTAACCGGTACAACCACTGATCTTTCAGGCGGATGTAGTAGTGCCGAAGATGGAAGTTATTTTATTTCTGATATCACGGCCTGCTCGCCCGGCTCCTTCCCTGATGACTATTATGTGATCAGCAGGCCATTTACCGGTATGCCCGGATATGTGCTTACCGTGTGTGGAAATGCATTTTACTATGTGGACCCCGCAACCGGAAATGCAAAGCACCTGTTTACAGATGCTTCCAATTCTAACATGAACTCCGTAGCCTATGATCCGTATGGGGGCTTTGTATATTATACTTATAGTCTTTCAGGACCCAGCAATGGCGTAAACCCTAATGAAAAAGCATTGAGGCGTTATGATATGGCGATGGACACGTTTGGTGTGGTGATTCAGAATGCCGGTACGATGGGTCTTCCCATCATGGGCCAGGGTGTGGAATCAGGTGCCGCCGCCTTTTATGACGGGCATCTTTATTGGGGAATTGAAGGTAATTCCCACGCCGATGTTGAAACCATTATTTACCGGATAGAAATGGACGGCAATAACGTGCCGGTTGGTTACAGCCAGGTCTATGCACAGGAAGTACGCACTACTTCCAGTAGCAGCAGGCTTCATGACTGGGCCGATTTCGGAATAACGAACGGCATTCTTTATGATTTCGATGGAGGAGTTGCCAATTCAAGCAGCGGTGCAAACTGTGATTATTATCAAATGAACCTCATGACGGGAGCGGTGTCACGTTTTACTCCCACTTATAATTTCAGTGATAATCCAAGAATTAAAGTGCCAAGGCAAACAGCTATTGACTGGTTAAACAATGTTTGGAATATCGGTCCTTACGCTGTGACTGGTTCTACACAAGGTCAGATCTCTTTATATAATGGAAACAATGACCTGGGTACACCAGTTACCATTACTCACAATAGTGTGGCATTGACAGGTAGCTGGGGTGATGCCGGTGAAGCATTCAGGCCATATTGTGATTTTGGTGATGCTCCTTTGAGTTATGAAGGCGCTGACCCCACACTTTCACCTGCCGTGCATGAACAGGATTCAAACATCAGGCTTGGCGCAGGTTGGTCGAGAGAATGGCTTAAAAGAGGTTCTGCTGGTACTGATGACAACTTTGATGACGGCCTGGCATTTGTTCCTATTTTTTCACCAGGATTTGCCAATTATCTTATACAGGTAAGCGTGTTTAATAACACGGGCGATAGCGCCAATGTTTGTGCGTGGGTTGATTTTAATGATAATGGGATCTTTGACGCTGACGAAGGCCGTTCACAAATGATAGGCAGCAGTGCTTCCCAGCAAAACATATTCTTATACTGGAATGATCCCGTGCCTACCACACTGGTTAATGGAGACATTACGTACATGCGTCTCCGTGTAGCTAGAAAAGCAAGTGGCATGACGCTCAGCAATCCCACAGGCTACTATGATAATGGAGAAACGGAGGACTACAGGGTGATAGTTGATAATTATCCATTGCCTGTTCAACTCGTTTCTTTCGATGCGCAGGCTGTAAACAATCAATATGTGCAACTGAAATGGAAAACAGCCAGCGAAACCAACATGATAGGCTATGATGTTGAGCGCAGCCGCACAGGAAATGATTGGGAATTCGTAGGCTTTGTGGCAGCAAATGCCAGCCAGACTGACAACGAGTATACACTAAATGATAACAATCCTTATAAAGGACTTTCAAAGTATCGCCTGAAGGTGAAGCATGCAGGTAACCAGGAAAAATTCAGTGAGATCAGAACCGTTACCATTCGTGACAGGCAGGCCCTGATCAGCCTGGCCCCAAATCCGGCAAGGAACACAAGCAATTTGACAATTGAATCAGGCTCCGTAGCTAATGCCCAGATCTCTATTCTCGGAATGCAGGGTAACGAATTGTCAAAACAGAAAGTGAATCTCATCGCCGGAAATAATACAGTAATACTTCGACTTGATGAAAGCTGGCCAGCCGGAAGCTATATGGTCCGCATCATGATTGATGAAGAGGTAATAAATAAAAAGTTAATTATCGCCAGGTAGAATACACAAGCCAATTATCCTAATCCTAAACGTTATTTGAATCGTAGAAAAAAACAGTTTATGAAGAACCTAAAATCCACCAAGATTCTATTCATTCTTCTTCTTTTCGCGGGTATCACACAAGCGCAAAGAAAGATGAGTTCAGTTAAAATTTTTGCACCAACAGATCAGTATCAATTTGCTGAAATGATTGGTATGCTGGAGATCGACCACTACCAGCCTACTTCTGACGGCGCTATTGTAGCCGAATTGGATGAAGAAAAAGTGGCCAGGCTTCGTTCGAGCCGCCTCGGTCACCAGGTGCTGGTAGAAGATATAGCAGCACGAAACAGGACGCTGAACAGGCAATACTTTGAACGCCGCGCTAATGGCGGCCTTTCTGCCGAAGGCGCACGCCTTGCCTTTGAAGAAACAGGCGGAACTATTGACAACTTAATTCCCACCCCATCTGGTTTTGAAGTTAAAAGCACTTTTGGAGGCTATTACAGGTATGCGCAAATGGAATTGGAGATTGATTCATTAATCACAACCTATGGAACGGGGCCCAATGCCATCATAAGCAAAGCTGTATTAGGCACGCAAACGCACCATGGCCGCGATATCCTTGTAGTAAAGATTTCTGACAATGTAGCTACTGATGCTACTAATGAACCAGAAGTACTTTTTATAGGCGTACAACACGCACGAGAGGCAATTGGCGGTAGTAGCATGATCTTCCTGATGCAGTATCTCTGCGAGAACTATGCTACTGATCCTCGAGTCAAAGACATCGTTGATAACCGGGAAATTTATATCATACCCTGTATGAACCCTGATGGTTGGGAGTATAATTATTCTCTTGACAATGGCGGTGGGGCAGGCTGGAGAAAAAATCGCCGGACAAATGGCACCGGAGTTGACCTTAACAGGAACTGGGGAACCGATTGGGGTAATTGCTCTGCACCTATATTGGGACCTTCTTCATCTTGTGGAAGCGGCACGTCAAGCAGCGAAACCTATTATGGACCCAGCGCCTTTTCTGAACCTGAAACAAGAGCTATTCGCGATTTTACCTATACCCGCAACTTTGTTGCGATGATCGATCAACACGCATTCGGCCCCTATTATTCACTTCCATATGGAAGGCACAGCTTACACCCTGAAGGCTTACCCAGCGATGAAGATAATTTCTACAATTTTCTCTCGGCAGCAATGGGTAAATACAATGGTATGAGGGCGGGTAATAGTTACCAGGCATTGGCATATGAAGTAGCAGGTGGTGTGAAGGACTGGATGCTGCGTGGTAATATCGGCACAGGTACCAAAGGTGAAGTGTATGGTTTCACCGGTGAAGGTGGAGCAGGTGGCGGTTCCGGCGGCAGCTATGGAAGTTTCTGGCCCCCTGCAGAAGAGATCATCAATCTTTGCAAAGGGATGACATTCCAAAATATTCAATTACTGCTGATGGCAGGAACCTACGTTAACCTGGTTGACAAGGGAAGCGTACTGCTTCCATCAAAATCAGGTTCATTCGAATTTGACGCCACCAGAGTAGGTATTGGCAATGATCCCGTGACCATTTCCCTGATACCTATTGAAAACGTTGCGGCAGTTGGCGATCCTGTTGTGATCTCCTCCATGCCTACTTACTACGAAACACAAACAGCAAGCATTGATTATGACCTTCCGGCTGCATTGCCTGACGGACAGCGCATCAGGTACGCATGGCGAATCCAGGGCGGTGGTATTACTTATTATGATACAATAACCAAGTTCTATCATTCCAATACCAGTTCACTGATCCTTCATGAGGATGATATGGAAGGGACGTATTCAAATAAATGGACAACTGCGCAAACCAGAAACTGTTGCGGAACTTCGGCTGCCAATTCAAACGCAAACGACTACTGGCGATTTACTACTGCAGGAACCGGCTATGGTGGTGGCAAGGCGATGTCTGAATCAAACGCAGGTTCTGACTTCAGGTCGAGTGTGATCGCAACGTCTACATTCAATACCGCATTTAGTCTTGGCAGCGCAACCTCGGCATACATAAGCTTCTGGGTAAAACATAAAGCAGAGAACTTTCATGATAAGCTCCAGGTACAGATCTCCGATAACGGCGGACCCTGGACAGCCATTCGCGGCCTTTCAACGGTAGAGGAGCCAGGTACGCTTGATGGAAGTTCTATCAATGGAAGACCTTCACTCACAGGTATCAAAGATTATTGGTCAAGAGAAATGTTTGACTTGCAAAATTACCTCGGCAAGACCAACCTCCGTGTGAGATTCGAGTTTACTTCTGATAACTCATCCAGTTTCCATAATGCGCAGGATGATGGTTTTTATATTGATGATTTCCAGATCGTGCGTACAACTGCTCCCCTCGTTACCCTTCCGGTACACTTCATTAGCTTTAACGGTCACCTGCAATCAGATGAGACCGTACGGCTTGACTGGGTAGCAGTAACTGATCAGCAGCATGATCGATTTGAAGTGCAAAAATCATCTAATAGCTCAACCTTCCATACTATTGGAACCGGCCCGGCAAATGCTCCTTACCTGTTCATTGATCCTTCACCATACGTAGGAAACAATTTCTACAGGATCAAACAGGTGGATGTGGATGGAAGTGTGTCCTACTCAAATGTGGTTAACGTTTACTATAATCCTTCCATGGTTAGCGTGAACGTATATCCAAACCCGGTGAAGGATGTGCTTACGATCAAAATATTAACCAGTGTTCCTGATAGCTATAACATAACAATAACTGACCTGGCAGGTAGAAAGGTGCATGAGGAATCACAATCAATCACGGGCACTGAAAGGGAATTCAACATAGATCTCAGGAAGAGCCCTGCACAGATGTATATTGTAACAGTGCGCAATGGAAATAATAAAATCATCGCGAACCGGAAAGTGAATAAATTCTAATTACAGGTAGTCAATTAGGGTCGTTTAACGTTTAGTCGTTTAACGGTTCCTCAGAGCAGTAAGCTTTTCGGGTTTTAACTCATTCCCGTACCGCTCTGTGGAACGTTAAACGACTTAAACATTAAACGTTAAATGACCCTTTTAATGGTTTTCACTGGCTCTATAGTACTAATTCATTTAATTCCTTTGGGTTTTTACTAGCTTTTTCGCGTAGATAATAGATTGTAGCGCTTAATAATTGTCAATAGCTTTGTAGCAAATCCCAATACATGAAAAAGCCGGTGATGCTACACCTGTTAACGGTTGTATTACTTTCAGCTTCTTATTTATATACTGCTGCGCAAACAGAACCTTTTACTAAACGTACGGTAGCCTCAGGCTTTAATTCAGCCTGGGAGGTTTTGTATGGTCCAAATGATTCTCTATGGGTGACCGAGAACCGGGCATATACCATTTCACGAGTAAATATTGCGAATGGAAATAAAACGCAGCTAATCGATCTGCGTGCGACTGACGCCACCATTAATTTTACAAGTGCTACCGGCACGCAACCCCAGGGCGGGCTCATGGGGCTCGCTATTCATCCGAATTTATACTCTGGTGATCCTGCAGTGCGGGCAAACAAACGCTGGGTGTATGCCGCATATGTGTATAATCGCGGATCATGCCCTGGCACCAATACTTCATGCATTTTTACAACCAAGATCGTCAGGTTCACCTATAATGGCAATACGCTTTCAAGTCCTACTATTATCCTTGACAATATTCCCGGGAGTAGCGACCATAATTCCGGCCGGTTAGTATTTGGCCCGGAGATAGAACCCGGTTCAACTGCGCAAAAGACGCAATACAGGCTTTACTACACAATCGGCGATATGGGAGCCGGGCAGTTCCTCAATACAACAAGAACCGAGAACGCCCAAAATATCAACAGCCTCGAAGGAAAGGTGCTTCGAATTAACTCGGAAGCAGATGGCGACGCAGGTGCCGACGCCTGGGTACCTGATGATAATCCTTTCTACACTGCAGGCAGTGTTACTGCAAGAGATTATATCTACACACTTGGCCATCGTAACGCCCAGGGCCTGGCATGGGGCTACATGGATGGGCAATATAAATTGTTTAGTTCAGAGCAAATGGACAAGACCGATGATGAAATAAACATCATCGAGGCAGGAAAGAATTACGGATGGGATAAGGTTTCCGGTTTTTGCGAAGGAAACGTGAATGGATACAAGATTGGTCAAACCACTACGGCCAACGAACAGGCTTTCTGTATCCCGGCAAATAATCACCGTAATCCTATCTTCACTACGTTTACTGCCACAGCGGCGCAAATGCCTACGGTTAATTCTTCACCCAATAGTCAATGGCCCACAATCGCCAGTTCATCCATTGCATTTTATGGAAAATCAAAGATCCCGGGTTGGCATAATTCAGTATTGATCTCATCATTGAAACAGGACAGGGTGTACAGGATACGACCCACCTCCGATGGAACAGGCGTGGTTACTCTTCCTAATGGTAAGGATACCGTGTCATACTTCAGAGGGGATGGAAATCGCATAAGAAGGATTACCATTGATCCTACAGGTTTGAAATTCTATGTTGCCCGTGATGCCAGTGCACCCATGAATGGTGGTGCCATCATGGAGTACACCTATACAGGGGCCACTCTCCCGGTTGAGTTCAGGGGCATACAGGCTCAACTTCTGTCAAATGGAAGAGTAAACGTTGAATGGGATGCAGTAACAGATGAAATGCATGACCACTTTGATGTAGAACGCTCAGCCAATGGTTCAGATTTCGCTTCCATTGGTAATGGTCCCGCTATGGAACCCTATTATAAGCTGGATGAATCTCCCGTTACTGGAAATAATTTTTACAGGATAAAACAGGTGGATAAAAATGGGGCGGTAAGCTATAGCTCCATCGTGAAAGTGGTTACCAATCCCGGAAGGCTCATTGTAGCTGCCTATCCCAACCCGGTGACAGGCCTGCTAAACGTGAACATCAGTGCAGCTTCACCTGACCGGTATTCCATTACACTCAGTGATTTGAATGGAAGAAAGGTGTATGAGAAGCAGTTGCTCACGCCGATCATTTCAACAAGTTTCAGCATTGACCTGAAAAATCATTCTTCACAACTCTACATCCTCATCATTAGAAACGGACGCAACGAAATCATTAGGTCTGAACGAATAACGAAAATATAACGTTTTCCGTTTTCGGTTTTCTGTTTTCCGTTGGGTTTCCTCAATGGCCGTTGCTTTTCTGCAAATTGAAAGCTCAACTCCAATCATATAGGGTAATACCGGTTTGCGGGTTCCAAACGGAAAACGGAAAACGGAGAACGGAAAACCGAAAACAACTTCCGCCAATCCAAGACGCCTGCTAATCGTCGAAAATGCCCTCGTAAAACTCCCAGTCACTCATTCTTACAGTAAGGAGTTCTACTTTATTTTCCCTTGTTTTCTAAGGGATTTCAATTAGATACTACTTCTATTCGCTAATTTTCATTGACCAACCACCAGTTTTTATAAAGGCAATCCACCAAGATTTCTGATGAAAGCAAGTTGGTATTTTGAACAAATGAATTGGCAATCGGCATAAAAAGGGATCCAGGCTTTTTTTGAAGACCAACGGTGATTTCATTGGAGAGCTAAGCAAGCTGAAATCCGTACTTATGAAAAAAAACTTTACTCTGGCTTCGATTGCTTTACTGTTTGCGTTGATGGCCTTTCATCAGGTCACCATGGCTCAATGCCCCGGAGGTTATACGGCTGCCCGGTTAAACTGGGATAATCTTGATTTCCTTCCCTCTAATAATACCAGGTATACCACCTTTTATCCAAGTGCGGCATTTCCCTATCAGCAAAACTTTACAATAGGTACCAGGACAGTCAACTTTACGATGTCACCTACGGGTAACATCACCTTGAATGGAGAGAATGGAACTAATACGGGTCATTCAGGTTCCTTCGCTGCGGCGGGAGATGATGTACAATTCACAACTACTTCTTCCTCTAATACCACCATTACAACTACTTTCGACGCGGAAGTGCGAAATGTAGAATTCTCACTTTTCGATGTGGATGCAAACCAACGTGTGAACATTCGCGCTTATAATGCAGCTAACGTAGCACAAAACATCACCATCGTAAGAGCGAATGGTGCTTCAACCATCAACATTACAGGTTCAGGTACTAATAATGCTACGGCTACAGGTCCGGCAACAAATTATGGTGGAAATGATAACAGGGGAACGATCAATATCAGCATCGCAGGTCCCATTGAAAGAATAGTGTTTACACTGAGTAACGCAACCGGCGATTTCTGGTTGTCAGATATCGATGCCTGCGTTACAGGCACGTTTCCTGCCAATTACCAGATTGTATCGAGACCCTTCACCGGTCAGCCACAATATGTGCTCGCCGTTGTGAATAACAACATCTATTATATTGATCCTACTAATGGCCGCAGTTATTTTCTTTTTAATGAACCGGGACACAATCGTCTCAACTCGATGGCCTACGATCCCTATAACAGGATAGTTTATTATACCTATAGTCTTGGTCCCAATCCCCGCTCTGACAAAACTTTGAAGAAGTATGACGTGGATACCAAAACCATTTCGGTTGTATTGCCAAATGTAAACACAATAGGGATCCCAACTTATGAATCAGGAGTAGAGTCAGGCGCTGCTACATTTTATAATGGTTCACTCTACCTGGGAATTGAAGGCTATACCAACTCGTCATACGCCGCAGCCAGAAAGTCTACAATTTGGAAGATTGACTTTGATGCTGCGGGAAATGCGCTTTCTCCTGCCGCGCAGGTTTGGGGCGTGACGGCAGATAATGGTAGTAGTTCTCAAAACATTCATGACTGGAGCGACTTTGGAATTAGTGATGGAATGCTTATTGACTTTGACGGTTCAGGTAGTGGTGATATCGATTATTTCCAGTTCAATATGATGACGGGTGTCACCACTAATTATATTCCTACCGGTGGCGTTGTTCCCCGCCAGGTGTCAATTGGTTGGGATGAGAGTCTGTATAATGTGGATGCTGATATCGGGCTTTACAATGGAACAAATGCCATAGGCACCCGCTATGATATGTTTGCTCCACTGGGACCCACCATTCCCGTGGGCTCGGGTGCAAGTTGGGGTGATGCCGCCGGTCCATACCGTCCTTTCCTTGATTTTGGAGATGCGCCTGTAACATATGACCCTGATCCGTTATCACCCGCCTGCCATGATACGCTCACGCCAAACATTGGTAACAACCGTACGCGAATGAGGCTTGGGCCAAATGAGGACGTGGAGTGGTTGAAGAGAGGATTTACCACGGTGGAAGATAATTACGAGGATGGTCTTGCATTCGTGCCCATATTTTCACCGGTGATTGATGAATACCTTGCGGAGTTAAGTGTAGTGAATAACACGGGTGTGGCAGCAACTGTTTGCGCATGGTTGGATTATAATGGAAATGGCGTGTTTGATGCATCAGAGGCCATTACACCGATAAACGTTCCATCGGCACCTGGCACACAATCAGTATATCTCTATTGGCCTAATGCGCCTTCCACATTGCCCGCGGGTTCATTTACGTACCTGCGCATCCGCATCACGCGCGCTTCATACGGCATGGATGAAAGCGATGCCACGGGTTATTATGATATGGGCGAGGTGGAAGACTATCGGGTGATAGTTGATAATTTTCCGTTGCCGGTTGAAATGATCTCGTTTGATGCTGCAGCTATTAACAATGAAAAGGTAAAGCTCGACTGGTCAGCAAATGAGGAGCCGGGATTTGTGGGTTATGAAGTGGAGAGAAGCAGGAATGGAACTGACTGGGAACGCACAGGCTTCGTGCAGGGCTCATCCGGTGGTGGTGTTAATGATTATGTTTATTATGATGAGAGTCCCTATACAGGTACCTCCCAATACCGTTTGAAGCTCGTTGATCAGTCTTCGGCGGCGAAATTCAGCCAGGTGCGAACCGTGCGCATCAACAGGGAAGCGATTACAATATCCCTATTCCCGAACCCTGCGAAAGATCACGTCACGCTTCTTATTTCAGTCACACAGCGATCACAGGAAGCACAGGTGAGACTGATGAATGCGGCGGGTTCACTGATTTCAAATTCAAAACATGGCCTGGAAATGGGGGAGAACAACATCCCGCTTTCGCTGCCGGCTACTTTACAACCGGGTATGTACTTTATCCAGGTGCAGACGGGGAGTGAATTGAAGGTGATGAAGTTGATGGTGGAGTAGGGAGGTGGTGGAGGATTTGTTTTGCATGGAAGGAAGAAAAATAAGTATGGTTTTGGAAGAAAAGTTGCCCGGTATTGAAAATCATTTTAAATTGCTGGTATAGATAATTGATCCACCTCCCCGTTAAAGCTAAATTTCTCAAGGGTTAAAGCTCCAACTAGTAACAGTTTATTGAACAGTCAATAATTACTGGCATCATTATGTTGCTTTCATAGCAGGCATTCTTTCTTTTCTCATTCCTGGTGTGGTTGTGCAATTTTGATCTCACTACTTTCTGACTTATTCGATTTTTATTTCGAAACTGGTCTTCCACCTAAACCTGGTCTTATG
>Ga0196972_1000213_pt1 | contig 42779 bp, 32 predicted proteins | sample S1v_2013CmetaG_FD_148618 | JGI IMG/M metagenome (GOLD analysis project Ga0196972, IMG submission 148618) | Soil microbial communities from Anza Borrego desert, Southern California, United States - S1+v_20-13C | ecosystem: Environmental > Terrestrial > Soil > Desert | place: USA: California...
CAGCCCTAGGTAAATTTTTAAGACGCTATAAAATTGATGAGTTACCCCAATTAGTTAATATTTTAAAGGGAGATATGAGTCTTGTGGGGCCAAGACCTACCTTGGTGGAATACCTTAGTGAATATGAGGCTTGGGAGTTGAAAAGGTTTGACGTAAGACCAGGACTCACAGGCTTAGCGCAAATAAATGGTAATATATATTTAAAACGTCAGGAGAAAAGCTCATATGATATAAAATATATTAATGAAATGAGTTTCAAAGAAGACTTAAGAATAATACTTAAGACTGTTTCTATCGTGGTATTCGGTGAGGATAAGTTTGTAAACAAAATAGATACGAATATGTAGGAAGGAGCTTTGTAAATGAGCAAAACAGTGTTTATTGGATCAGTTATTTCAAGTAAAGTCGCATTAGAAACACTGATTGAAAGCGGAATTAAGGTTGATTTAGTTTGTTCATTGGATGAAGAGCTTTCTAATAATGTTTCAGACTACTATCCAATCCATGAGATTGCGAGAGATATGCAAATACCATACATAAAATTTAAGAAGATTAATGATGAAGAGGTTTTGGACAGAATCAGAAGTATTGAACCTGATTTTATTTTTGTTATAGGTCTATCGCAACTAATATCTCAGCATATTTTAGATACAGCGCAAAAATATGTCGTTGGTTTCCATCCAACACCCCTCCCTAAACATCGAGGGAGAGCTGCTATACCTTGGCAAATAATTCTAGGAATAAGGGAATCAAAAGTATCATTGTTTAAACTTGATCAAGGCATGGATTCAGGAGATATTATATGTCAATATCCTTATAAGATAGAAAAGTCTGATTATGCAATAGATGTATATAATAAAGTTTGCAATGCAATGAGGTATGCACTTAAAGAGTGCATTCCTCACATTTATAATAATTCTGTTAGATTTGCTCAGCAAAACGAGGGTGAAGCTACATACCTTCTAGCTAGAAGACCGGAAGACGGTCAAATAGATTGGAGTTCCTCAGCGGAAGAAATTGAAACTTTAGTTCGTGCAACTAGTAAGCCATATCCAGGCGCATTTGCTTATTATAAAAACAGTAAAGTAATATTCTGGAAATGCCATATTGAGCGTAATGACAAGTATATTGGCATTCCTGGACAGATTGCCTGGATAAGGAATAATGAAGGAATTGGTATAGTAGTAAAAGACGCATTAATAGTAGTAACTGATTATGAAGCAGTCGATAAAATCCCACCCTTTATTATAGGGCATAAGTTTTCTTAGGTAGGAGTGTTATTATGAAGATATTAGTTGTAGCGCCACACGCCGATGATGAGGTGCTTGGCGTAGGGGGAACAATAGCGAAGTATATAGAAGAGGGACATGATGTTTATGTATGTGTGGTAACAAGCGGGCATCCATCAATGTTTTCCGAAGATATATTGGAAAAATTGCGTAATGAGGCTATAGAATCTCATAAGTTTTTGGGAATTAAAGAAACGATTTTTTTGGACTTGCCAGCAGTTTTGCTAAGTGAGATTCCAAAGCATGAAATTAATGCTAAAATATATGAAGTTATTGATAGGATAAAACCAAGTATAGTATTTATCCCCCATTTTGGAGATATGCATTTAGATCACTATATTGTTTCGCAGGCTGCAATGGTGGGAGTAAGGCCTATAAGGGAACACAAGGTCATGGAGGTATATTCATATGAAACCTTATCTGAGACAGAATGGAATATTCCCCATGCAAGTAATGCGTTTATTCCTAATACATGGGTTGATATTAGCAATCATTTAGCTAAAAAAGTAAAGGCAATGAGCATATATTCTACACAAGTTACAAGATTTCCGCACCCTAGATCTCTGGAAACAATAGAAGCACTAGCGAGGTTAAGAGGCTCTACAATAGGGGTAAATGCAGCTGAGGCATTTTGCATGCTTAGAAGGATAGTTCTATGAGGAATATCGTAAAAAGACTAATGATATTGGGTGCAGGCGGCCATGGAAAAGTAGTGGCTGAAATAGCAAAGCTTATGAAACAATGGGATGAAATAGCATTTCTTGATGACAATTTAGAGCTCAAGGAAGTCAATGGTTATAAAGTCATTGGTGCACTTAGGAATTATAGCTTATATAGAGATAAGTACGATTTTGCATTTGTAGCTATTGGAAATAATAAGCTTAGAACAGATTTAATTAATGATATTATGGAATTAAATATACAAATACCAGTGTTAATACATCCTTTTACTTCTATAAGCTGCAATACGCAGATAGGTGCAGGTACAGTTGTTATGGCAGGGGCTGTAATAAATACCAATACATCTATAGGGAAAGGCTGTATTATTAATACTTCAAGCAGCGTTGACCATGATTGCATAATTGGAGACGGTGTACATATTTCACCAGGGGTAAATATAGGTGGAACTAGCAGTATTGGTAATAATACATGGATTTGCATAGGCGCGAATGTGGCTAATAATATAAACATTGGTAGAAGTGCAATCGTTGCTGCCGGGGCAGCAGTAGTTAGGGATATCGATGATGACATGCTTGTTGGCGGAGTGCCAGCTAAATATATCAAAAAACTCAAGTAGGAGGAATATTTATGAGCAATAAAATGATACCTCTATCAGTACCTAACCTTTCGATGGATATATTAGAAAATGTAAAGGAAACAATAGAAACTGGTTGGGTTTCTACTGGTGGAAGATTTATAAAGGAATTTGAAGAGAAGATAGCTAAATATGTAGGTGTTGAAAGAGCCGTATCAACACAAAGCGGTACAGCAGGTCTTCATTTGGCGCTAAATGTTTTAGGGGTAGAGGCCGGCGACGAGGTGATTGTCCCTACGCTTACTTTTATTGCAGCAGTTAATCCTGTACGTTATATGGGAGCAGAACCTGTATTTATGGATTGTGATGATACGCTGAATATGGATATGGATAAGCTGGAAATATTTTTAGAACAGGAATGTATCCATAAGGATGGTAAAGTAATTAACAAGAGAACAGGCAAGCAAATCAAAGCAATTATTGCTGTGCATGTATTTGGAAATCCAATAAATATTGAAAAGCTGATTGAGCTTAGAGACAGATACAATATAAAGGTGATAGAAGATGCAACGGAGGCCCTCGGATCTTATTATCTAGAAGGGAAGTATGCAGGAAAACGCTGCGGAACCATTGGAGATATTGGCGTGTATTCTTTTAATGCCAATAAGATTATTACAACCGGCGGCGGCGGAATGGTAGTGTCCAATGACCCATATTTACTGGACAGAGTTAATTTCTTAGGGGTACAAGCAAAGACTGACCCGCTATATTTTATCCATGATGAAGTGGGTTATAACTATAGAATGACAAATATACAAGCAGCCTTTGGTACCGATCAAATAGATAGGCTGGAAAGCTTTATAGAAACAAAGATTCGAAACTTTAATTTATACAAAGAGGGCATAGCTGAAATAAAAGGACTCGAGTTATTATCTTTTAGATCGGACAGCAGGTCAAATCACTGGTTTTATTCAATAATTGTAGACAAACAGAAGTATGGAATGGACAGAGATGAACTGCTTAGAAAGTTAAATGATATGAATATCCAAACAAGACCTCTTTGGGGGTTGATTCATAAACAAAAACCTTACTTGAATAACCAAAGCTACAAGGTTGAAAAGGCTTGTTATTATGAGGAAAACCTTATTAACGTACCATGCAGTACGAATTTAGAAGTAGAAGATGTGTATAGAGTGATAGATAGCCTTAAGCTTCTTAGGCGCTAAAGTCCCTCGGCAATTTATTTAGGCAGGTGAGAGCTTGAACGTATTATTTTTAACGCTATTAAGCATGGAAGATATAAATGAGAGAGGAATATATACAGACCTTGTTAGAGAGCTAGCAGGTAGGGGAATAAACATGTATGTAGTTTCTCCAAGAGAAAAGCGAGTAAACTTGCCAACTGAATTTACTGAACAAAATAATATTAAGATACTAAAAGTTCGGACAGGTAATATAACAAAGACGAGCTTTATTGAAAAGGGAATATCTACCTTAAAAATAGAGGGTCAATATCTTAATGCGGTAAAGAAGTATTTTGCAGAAGTGAAATTTGATATGGTTATGTACTCCACCCCACCAATTACTTTTGAAAAGGTAGTTAACTACTTTAGAAAAAAGCACAATTGCAGAACCTATTTGCTGCTCAAGGATATATTTCCGCAAAATGCAGTTGATATAGAGGTAATAAAGAAGGGTGGTATAATCTGGAGACACTTTAGAAATAAAGAAATTAGATTATACAATATGTCGGATAAAATAGGATGTATGTCAAAGGGCAATGTAAAATATTTGCTAGAGCATAATACCTACATTGACAAAGATAAGGTTGAAGTTTTTCCCAATGCAATTATGCCTATTGACAGAATGGGTATACCTGATAAAAATAAAGGGCTTCTTGAAAAGTATAATATATCAAAAGAAGCGACTTTGTTTGTTTATGGAGGAAATTTAGGAAAGCCTCAGGGTATAGACTTTTTACTGGAGGTAATAGAAAACTTCCATAAAGTTGAGAATGGGCATTTGCTCATAGTTGGATCTGGTACTGAGTATGCGAAGATTAATCAATATATAGACGAATTGAAGCCCAAGAATATTAGCTTGTATGATAAACTACCTAAAGCTGAATATGATGGACTACTGGAAATAACGGATGTCGGATTGATTTTCTTAGATAAAAGGTTTACTATACCTAACTTTCCATCAAGGCTTACATCATATATGGAATACTCACTTCCGGTTTTAGCTGCAACTGATATAAATACTGACTTGAAGGATGTGCTGAAAGAGTCGGGGTGCGGTTTGCATTGCGAAAGTGGGGATATCAATTCCTTTATAGAAAATGCAAGGAAGCTTTCATTAGATGAAAGCTTAAGAAAACAAATGGGGTCAAAGGGTAGAAAATATTTAGAAGAAAATTACCATATTACAAAAGCCGTCGATAGACTAATTAAGTATTTATAAGTGGAGGTTATGCTATATGTTTAAAGACAAAACATTGCTTATTACAGGGGGAACGGGTTCCTTTGGGAATGCTGTAATGAATCGATTCTTAGATACAGACATCAAAGAAATTCGTATTTTCTCCAGAGATGAGAAGAAGCAAGATGATATGAGAAAACTATATAAAAATGATAAGCTTAAGTTTTATATAGGAGATATAAGAGATTTAGGAAGCATAAAGAATGCCATGTATGGAGTTGACTATATTTTCCACGCAGCAGCTTTGAAACAAGTTCCGTCATGTGAGTTCTTTCCTATTGAAGCTGTAAAGACAAATATATTAGGTACTGATAATGTTTTAACTGCTGCAATCGAATGCGGGGTTAAGAAGGTAATCTGCTTATCTACGGATAAAGCAGCTTATCCAATAAATGCCATGGGAATCTCGAAAGCGATGATGGAAAAGGTCTTTGTAGCTAGGGCTAAGACTGTATCACCGGATAAGACACTTATTTGTGGGACCAGATACGGCAATGTAATGGCATCCAGGGGATCGGTTATCCCTTTGTTTATTGAGCAAATTAAAAGTGGACAGCCCTTGACTGTAACAGATCCTAATATGACAAGATTTTTAATGAGCCTGGAAGAAGCAGTAGAATTGGTAGTATTTGCATTCCAAAATGCACAAGCTGGAGACATCATGGTGCAAAAGTCGCCTGCATCCACGGTAGGGGATTTGGCTCAAGCTATAAAGGAATTATTTAATGCGGATAACGAAATAAAGGTAATCGGTACACGCCACGGGGAGAAACTCTACGAGACGTTGCTAACAAGGGAAGAGCACGTAGTGGCTGAGGATATGGGTGTGTTCTATAGAGTGCCTGCGGATCAAAGAGATTTGAACTATGATAAGTATTTTGCAGAAGGCGATCAAAAGTTATCTTCCGAGGAAGAGTATAACTCACATAATACAGAGAGACTTAATATCGAGCAAATAAAAGAAAAGTTACTAGCTTTAGATTATGTTCAAAGCGAACTGAAAGGCTGGAATAAATAATGAAAATACTTGTTACCGGCGCAAAGGGCTTTGTTGGGAAAAATCTTATAGCTGAACTAAGAAATAAGGGTTATGGAGATATATTCAGTTTTGACAGGGAAACTGATAAATGTCTATTAGATAAGTATGCCAAGGAATGTGAATTTGTATTTCACCTGGCAGGGGTAAACAGGCCTGAGAATGAAAAGGAGTTTATGGAGGGGAACTTTGGGTTTACTTCGGAACTTCTTGAATTACTCAAAAAACATAATAATATGTCACCGGTATTGATAACATCTTCTATACAGGCTGAGCGGGACAACCCCTATGGGATAAGCAAGAAGGCTGGAGAGGATTTATTATTTAAATATAGTAAAGAATCCGGCGCTAAAGTTTTAGTATATAGACTGCCTAATTTGTTCGGTAAATGGAGCAGACCGAACTACAATACCGTAGTGGCAACATACTGCCATAATATCGCCAGAAATATAGATATTCAAATTAACAATCCGGATGCTGAATTGACACTGAGCTATATTGACGATGTAGTTGAGGAGTTTATTAGGGCCTTAGAAGGCAAGCCGACTCAGCAGGGTGAATATTGCATAGTACCTGTGGCGCACAGTATTAAACTGGGTAAGCTAGCTGAGACAATAGAAGGGTTTAAAGAAAGCAGGAGCAATTTAAGCATTCCAGATATGGAGGATGGGCTGACAAAGAAGCTTTACAGTACTTATTTAAGCTTCTTGCCAGAAGATGAATTTGTATATGATCTAAAGATGAATTGTGATAATAGAGGGTCTTTTACTGAATTTATTAAGACACCAGAAAGAGGACAAGTATCAGTAAATATATCCAAGCCGGGCATTACTAAAGGAAACCATTGGCATCATACAAAGAACGAAAAATTCTTGGTTGTAAGTGGAGAAGGACTTATTAGATTTAGAAAGATTGACTCAGAAGAGATTATAGAATATAGGGTGAGCGGTAATAGGCTTCAAGTAGTAGATATTCCTACAGGATATACACACTCAATCGTTAATATTGGTGAGAATGACCTGGTAACTGTAATGTGGGCAAATGAACGGTTTGACCCTGAAAAACCTGATACTTTTTATTTGGAGGTTTAAATATATGAATAAATTAAAAGTAATGACTATCGTAGGAACGAGACCTGAAATTATTAGACTGTCAGAAGTTATTAAGGCTTGTGATAGATATTTTGACCATATATTGGTTCATACGGGGCAAAACTGGGACTATACTTTAAATGAAGTGTTTTTCAAAGAGCTTGAATTGAGAGAGCCAGATTTCTACCTAAACGCTGTAGGACAGCATTTAGGTGAAACTATGGGCAATATTATTTCAAAATCTTATGATATATTGTTAAGAGAAAAACCTGATGCATTACTAATCCTTGGTGATACGAATTCTGCTCTTTGTGCAATATCGGCAAAACGATTGAAGGTGCCAATATTCCATATGGAAGCTGGAAATAGATGCTTTGATCAAAATGTTCCGGAAGAAATCAATCGTAAGATTGTAGATCATATATCAGATATTAACCTGCCATATACAGAACACAGCAGAAGGTACTTATTGTCCGAAGGGGTTAGGAAAGAGCATATATTTGTAACAGGCTCACCTATGACAGAAGTTATACAAAAGAATATGTCCAAGATACAAAACAGCAAGGTTCTGGATGAGTTGAGTTTGGAAAAGGGGAAATATATACTTGTCTCAGCACATAGAGAAGAAAATATCGATAATGAAACGAACTTTATGTCACTTATGAATGCACTTAATGATATTGCGGAGACTTATCAATTGCCTATTATATACTCAACCCATCCAAGAAGCTGGAAAAGAATTGAGGAGAGGGGCTTTAAATTTCACCCGCTGGTAAGACAATTAAAGCCATTCGGCTTTTTCGATTATAACAAGCTTCAATTAAATTCATTCTGTGTTTTATCGGATAGCGGCACTTTATCAGAAGAGTCGGCTATTTTGGGCTTCCCTGGAATACTAATAAGAACTTCAACAGAAAGACCTGAAGTCCTCGATAAGGGAACGGTTGTTATAGGCGGTATTACAGAAAGGGACATAGTACAAGCGGTAGAGCTTAGCAGAGCAATGTGGGAGAATAAAGAGGAAACAGTTTTGGCAACTGATTATACAGATGAAAACGTATCTGTAAAAGTTACTAAGATTATTCAGAGTTATACCAAAATAATCAATAAAACAATATGGGGAAAGTAAATCACCAATGTAATTAGCTTAATAAATTTAAAGTGAGGATCTAATATGAACATATTGTTTTTGGGTGGAGTCTTCTACGGTAAGATGAAAGACGAGGTCATTGAAAATTCCAAGCAATATATTCAGTATGCTGCTGATAAGTTACAATGGAACATTATTAATGGTTTGGAAGCAAACGGAGGAAATATTACTATACTTAACATGCCCTTTGTTGGTGTGTATCCTGTTTCGTACAAAAGCATGTATGTTAACCCATACAAATTCAGCCATAATGGGATCTCAGATGATGTAAGTGTTGGTTTTATGAACTTAAGGTTAGTTCACAAGATCTTTAAGTACAGTTCCCTAAGTAGACAACTGAAAAAATGCTTAAGTACTCTACAAAAACGCAACCAACTACCTGATGCTATAATAATTTACTCAGTTGATAGTGTTTTTCTCAATGTAGCTAAGCTGGCTAAACATCTCTATCCGAGTATTAATATATGTCTAGTTGCACCTGATTTGCCTGAATATATGAACTTGAATGACAAGCAGAGCCTGCTGGGAAAAATCACAAAAAAAGTAGATTTATTCTTAATTGATAAGTCATTGAAGATTGTGGATTCCTTTGTTTTAATTACCGAGCATATGGCTGCCGCGCTTAATGCCGGTACTCGTCCATATACAATTGTTGAAGGCATGGTTCCTTTGAATACTCATGAAAGTGAATTGAAGGAAGAGAAGCAGGATAAAGTCAAGACAATCTTATATACCGGAACACTCACGAAGAAATATGGAATAATGCATCTTTTGTCTGCTTTTTCATTGATTGAGAATCAAGATTATCGTTTAGTCATATGCGGAAGCGGTGAAGCAGAGCCTGAGGTTAAGGCTGCTTGTATTTCAGACTCTCGAGTTGCTTATAGGGGTCTGCTTAGCCCTGAGGAGATTGCCGTTATGCAAAAGCAGGCAACTGTACTTGTTAACCCCAGGCAAAATGATAATGGTTTTACAAAGTATTCGTTTCCATCTAAGATTATGGAATACTTGCTTTCTGGTACCGCTACTGTAGCGTATAAACTTTCTGGCATGCCAAATGAATATGATGATTATATTTTTTACATTGAGGGAGATAGTCCTAAGCATATGGCAGACAAGCTTGTGCAAGTATGTGAGATGGATCAAAAAGAAAGAAGCGATTTTGCAGGTAGAGCAAAGAATTTTGTTTTAAATAATAAAAATAATATCGTTCAGAGCGAGAAAATACTCAATATGTTAAGACATAATAATTAGACTGGATTACTTGTTCATAACTTTTCAGAAGCACAGCCTATATGGATGTACGACGAAAAAAGCTGCAGAGGTAATTTCATCTATAAGAAAGGGTGCAATTATGATAAAAAGAATAACAAAAGAGCCAATCATAGGTATTACGTTTTTTTTAATAATCCTCTCCCTAATAACAATAGACATACCGATGCCGATATCAGACAATGGGGTTCTAAAGGTCTCAATTATCGAGCTGCTATTACCCTTTGGGTGTATAGCAATAGCTATAGCGTTTTTCACAAAGAGATATGTACCCAGTAAAATTGGATTGTATCTTATTTATGCTATCATTAGCTTTGTAGCTTATTATATTATTCTATTTGCTTACCGTTACTCTATGGGCCTAGAGGCAAAACAGAGTTTATTAGCATTGAGAACAACATTACCGCCATTGCTGTTATTTTTGTTGGCTGATAGCAAATGGCTTAGCTATAAAAGGACAGTTACGGATTTAGTATTGATCAATGTAATTATTAATGCTATACAACTGACAAATATAATTGAGCTTCGATTGTCTCCTTTCTTAGGAAATATTATGGTTTTCCTGAGTATCATAATTGCTTTATTACCTGTGAATTATTATACTATCTACAAACAGAATGAAATTAAATATGGGCGAATATTTGCGGTCCTTAGTTGGTTCAATATTATTATTGCTTTGGTTTTTCCTATTTTAAGCGGATCAAGAATCGGTTTTGCTGCATCAGTATTAATATTGCTATTATCTATGCTAAATCATGGGATTAAAAAGAGGGCTATAATAGGTAAGAGCATTATATGCGTTTTATTAAGTGTATTGCTGCTAGGGTATTTATGGAATGAAAATCCTCGCGGAATGAGCTTTGGCTTATATAGATTATTTCCTAGGCACGTAACACTAGTGGCGAATGCTCCTGTAGAGAATACGCAGCCAGGAAACACACCGTCAGCAGGGGCTCCTACAGCAAGCGCTCCTGTGGAAAATCAACAGCCTACGCAAATAGATATGCAAGAGCAAGCTAAATTAGCTAACATAGATAAGGTTGTTAAAGTGATGCAGCAAGAGACGGAGAAAAGCAATGTGGCCAGAAGCTATCTATGGCATGCATCTATTAGCAGCATTTATAGGAATCCGCTACTTGGCGAAGGGGTCATGTATTTCGAGTACCCTAATGATTATAACGTTCCTCAGCAAGCGGCCCATAATTTTATTCTAGAGCACGCGAATGCCTATGGGCTAATAGGGCTGATACTGTATTTGTTACTCCTTGCAATTCCTGTTTTGGGAAGCCTTATGGAAGGCTCATATAATATTTTCAGAAATTTTAGCGTTGTAAAAGGAAATATGTTAATTTCTGCTGCAGCAGTAACTATCCAGTCACTGTTCCAACCGACAATGCTGATTATAGCAACTGTAATGATATTATGGGTATCAATAGGCCTGTGGTATAGCATGATTCGAGATAATAAAGTATTGAATGATTAAAGAGAGGATAAAGTCGCAGATGAATAGTAAGCAATATCCTAATATTTTAATAGTTAGTCATAATCCTCTTAGTGACAGCCAAAGCAATGGAAAGACATTATCTTCATTTTTTAAAGGTTATCCCAAAGATAAAGTTGCTCAGTTGTTTTTGACAATGGAAAATCCAGATTACACAATTACAGATAAGTTTTATAGAATCCAGGATACGGAAATTCTAAAATGCTTTCTAAAGCGTCAAAAAACTGCGGGAAAAGTAATTGATAAGAATGAAGAAGATAGTGTAGTTCAAAGGAAGACTATTTTACATAAGAATAAAGTATATCTTTTCATTCGGAATATTTTTCAGCAAAGACTGCCCTTAGCATTACTGTTTAGAGACATTCTTTGGAATATGGACTATTGGAAAACTGACAGCCTTAAGCAGTGGTTAAAAGAACAAAGTCCGGATATAGTTTTTTTTCAAAGTAGTAATAGTCCATTTTTGTTTAGGATAGTTAAGTGGATCTGTGGTGAATTAGATATTCCTATGATTATGCAAACGACAGACGATTATGTCACACTAAATTTTTCATTAGACCCATTTTATTTTTTACATGTTCGTTCAATTAAGAAATGGTATACTTGGGCTGTAGAGAAGGCACATTGTGTTGTAGCAATTGGAGACTTAATGGCTTCTGAATATAAGCGAAGATTTGGCGGTAATTATTTAGTTGCAATGAACAGTGTTGAAATAGAAGATGTCGCAAAATATCAGTATCAAGGAGATGCTATTAGGTTATTATATGCTGGGAATTTGGGTTTAAATAGGTGGAAGGTATTATCATTATTGGGACATTGTCTAGCCGAACTTAGGGAAGAGAATATAAAGGGTGAACTTTCAATATATTCAATAGTGGAACCAGAGGGAAAGGCTGCAGAAGCATTAAATCTCCCGCCATATATGAGTTTTAAGGGAAGATTAAATCAAGAACAGCTTAAACAAGCAAAGGAAGCCTCGGATATATTAGTTCATGTGGAGGCTTTTGACAGAAAGAACAAACACATCACACGCTTGTCAATATCGACAAAGATACCTGAGTATATGCAATCGGGAAGATGTATTTTAGCGATTGGGCCTAGTGATGTAGCATCGATAAATTACTTGGAGAGCAACGAAATGGCAATGGTTGTAACTGATCCTGAAAAAGGCAAGCTTAAAGAGAGTTTGCGCAGAATAATAATGGATGAGCAAGAAAGAATACACTTTGCCGATAGAGCTCGGGAGATCGCAGTTGAACGCCATTCTATAAATACCATAAAGGATATGATATACGATGCAATTATTGATGCCGTTGAGAAAAACAAATAAGATTGTTTTCTCACTATTTATGAATTATAGCTAGAAAAACAAAACTCTATATAAGAAGTATAATTTAGCAGTTTATTGAAAATAATGAGGGGTCAGGAATGCATAGTACAGCAATATTAATAATGTTTCTAACAGTAGTTTCAAAGATATTTGGTTTTGCCAGAGATATTGTATTATCTTATTTCTACGGTGTATCTAATATAACCGACGCATATCTAATATCTTTAACAATTCCGCTCGTGCTTGCTGGTTTTTTAGGAGCCGGCATATCTGCCGGTTATATACCTATGTACAGCAAGATAGAGAGTCAAGATGGCATTGAAGAGGGAAATAGATTTACCAATAATCTGATCAATATACTATTTATAATCTATACCATAGTAGTTATTCTTGGGCTCATATTCACAAGCGAGATCATAAAGGTTTTTGCATCCGGCTTTAAAGGGGAAACATTAGCCTTAACTGTCAGGTTCACTAGAATCAGTTTGGTTGGGGTATATATTTCTAGCTATATGTATGTTTTCAATGGTTTTCTGCAGATCAAGGGTAACTATACAATACCAGTGTTAATTGCTCTACCCATGAACATTCTCCTAATACTGAGTATATATATTAGTACGAAAACAGACATTATGGTACTAGCATATGGAAGTGTTGCAGCATTAGGCTGCCAGTTAGTGGTATTACTCTTATTTATGTATAAAAAAGGATATAGATACAAGTTCACATTAAATTTTAGAGATGAACATATTAATAAGATAGCATTAATAGCGCTTCCAATGATGATAGGCGTATCTGTGGACCAAGTCAACATTCTTGTGGATAGAACAATAGCTTCGCAATTAGTAGTAGGAGGAGTTTCTGCACTTAATTATGCAAATCGTCTTAATTTATTTGTCCAGGGGATTTTTGTAATACCAATCACAACTGCATTATTTCCAATGATATCTAAGATGGTAGTAGAAAACAATATTGCTGGTCTTAAGAAATCCGTGGAGGAAGCTATAAGCGGTATTAATCTATTTGTAATTCCCACGACAATTGGAGCGATGGTATTTGCTCAGCCAATAATCAGTCTTTTATTTGGAAGAGGCGCTTTTGACAATAATGCTATAGCTATGACCTCAAATGCATTATTCTTTTATTCTATAGGCATGCTTGGATTTGGATTGAGAGAAGTATTGGCTAGGACCTTTTATTCTTTGCAGGATACTAAGACACCTATGATTAACTCTGCCATTGCAATGGGTACAAATATCATTTTAAATATTATCTTATCTAGATTTTTAGGACTAGGTGGACTTGCATTAGCTACAAGTATATCAGGAATATTTTGTATGACCTTGCTTTTTATGAGCTTAAGAAAAAAGATAGGTTCATTTGGGCTGAAGTATATAAGCATTTCGTTTATAAAGATTCTTTTTGCTTCTTTAATTATGGGACTGGCTGCAAGAATCACGTTTAGCACTTTACTCATGAGCTTTAGCACTAATATATCACTGCTGCTTTCAATTGGAGCAGGTGCTGTGGTCTACTTTATAATAATATCCTTTATGAAGCTTGAGGAGATTGACAAGGTAAAGAGCATTCTTAAATTAAAAATAAGAAGACCGAGAACTACAGGTTAAATACTTCCGAATTATTACTCTAGCAGTGATTTAAAGTTTTATACTAAAGTTGATAAAAATCCAGGTTTGAATTGGGGAAAAAATTGTCTGTAATATTGAAAAGAATAAGTTAATGAAGGAATTTAGGACAGGCAGGATATGTACTTTAATTACCGGTTTTTATAGGGCTTTACCATAGGCAATATAGAAACGTTATGTTATGATATATATGGGTTTGTCGAATTGTATATTTATAGTTAGGAGTTGATCTATTTGCCTAGAAAATTAAGCAGTACGGCCGCATTAAATGGTTTCGACAGTAAGCTTCTTTACATAATAATGTCAGTAGTTATAGCAACCATTTTCATAGTTAGAATCAAAATATTTAGGAATATATTAAATTTTGATATGACGATAATACCATACAATACTAATTTTTTTGCATACTATAAGTTAGTTTGGATAATGTTTATTACCGCAGGCATATTAATAACACTAATCTATAGGATGTTTAAGTATAAGCAGGGAATAAATAAGGATTATATCTTGCTTGGGACAAGCTTAGTCATTGTTTCAACGCTAGTGTCAACTGTATTAAGCCCCTTAAAAGGATTAAGTATATGGGGATTTTATAGTAGAAATAATGGACTGTTAGCTTACATTAGTTTGTTTTTATTAATATATTGCATATCTTGTTTTAGACCGGAAAAAAAACATATAACTTATCTAGTACATGTAGTCAATGCTGTGTCGTCGGTTTTAGTTATAATCGGTATATTTCAGTTTTTCGGCACTGATATTATGAATAGCCAATGGTATAAACAAATATACGTTCCAGCTGAGTATAAGAATCAGATAGAAAGTATATTTATTACACCAATTATGTTTACCGGCTCAAGCTATATTTCAGCAACCTCACTTGTGGGTCAGCCTAACTATTTTGGAGCATACTGCAGCATTATTTTTCCACTAATTACAGCATTTGCAATCAACGAAAAAGAGATCATTAAAAAGGTGTTATTGATAATAGGATCAATTATGCTATTTGCGGGTACTATATTGGCATATAGTATGGGTTCGGTAGTCGCGTTATTCATTTCGCTATTTATATTACCGATATTTCTTATTAACAAGGATAATTATAAATCCTTTTTATTAATGTGTATAGGGTATGCCGTAGTTTCAGCTGTTATAAATAAGCTAACTAATTATGTTGCATTTAACGAAATATACAGCTACACAATTAGAATCCTTAATTCAAAGCTAGTTGTACCTTCGATACTAGCAATGATTGTTTATTTAGCCTTGTTAGCCTTTAGAAAGAAGCTTTTAAAATACAGATATTTTATAGTATCGATAGTAATAATTATTTCTGTATTATTTAGCATAATAGGTTTTGTTTATGTAATTAACAATGTAGCAGGTCAGCATATGGAGATGCTATCAAGCAGAGGATATATATGGCATTATACCAATGATTTGGTAAAAGACAACTTTATACTGGGATATGGTCCTGATAACCTTTATTACGTATTCCCTCAGTTAAACTCAGATAAAGAAGCATTCATGCCTGATTCATATATAGACAAGCCGCATAATATGTATCTTCAAGTTCTATTGGATACTGGCATACTGGGGTTGATAGGCTTTATGGTCTTGCTTGTGGGAGCTCTTCTTAAGGCAAATAAGGCCATTGAATTTGAAAAGGATGTCCATAAGAATACATATATTAAGGCTTTAATGTTGGTCGTTATAGTTTATATGGTTCAGGGGATCGTAAATGACAATCATATAGCGGTTCAACCTATTGTATACCTCGTTATAGGTATAGGAGCCTCGCTAATTAGACAAACTTTGGGCAGCAATGCTGTGGAGTCAAAACAATAACTTCGGTATTTAGCAATAAAAAGCTGTTCCTATAATTATAGGAACAGCTTTTTTATTATACTAGTTTATCGATTAATCTGCAGTTGGAGTCACAAATATCTCTTCGGTATAAGAGGACCAGTTGTCGGCAGTATCCTTGGCCTTAAAACGCACTTGGTATTCGCTTCCGTTTATTAGGTTTGTAAGCGTGTATGAGGTTTCAGTCATACCTATTACTTTTACAGTCCATCTGGAAGCTGTTGTCAGCTTGTATTCAACCTGATATCCCCCTAGATCTTCTTCGCTATTAGCTTCCCAAGATAATACTATACTTGTGTTGGATGCTTCTGCTTGGAAACCTGTTGGGGTAGCGGGTAGTTCAGTATTTATTGACTTTACCTTTAATATTCTTGAATATGCTGACCAGTTATTGTCATGGTCCTTAGCTCTTATTTTGAAGCTGTTTTGCTTGTTGTGTGCAAAACCATCTAGGGCCAGGTTCAATTCTTCATCTGAAGCTACAATTATTGTAGTCCATGTTCTAGCTTTGTATGGCTGATATGTTATTTCATAACAATCTAGGTCATCCTCAACATTTGCATTCCAGCTTAATTCTATTTCTCCATTTGTTCCAGTGACAGCAGCCAGTCCGGTAGGTACCGCAGGAGGTGTTTTATCCATTGGGGTACCTGTTACAACGCTGCTGTAATCGGATATATTATCTGAAGTATCCTTGGAGCTTATTCTGAAGCTATATTCAGTATTATTGATCAAATCTGTTATTGTATGCTTGGTTACCCTACCTATTTGAATCTCATTCCATGCTTCATCTGTGCTTATTTTGTATTCTAACTGGTATCCGGCTAAATCAGTTGCCTTTACTGCTTTCCAGCTTAACTCAACCCGATTGTCGTTTACAGAGGATACTTTTAAGCTTGTTGGTATTGGCGGTGGCACAGTATCAGTAGGTACTGCTGATATTATAGCTGATGCATCTGATAAATTGCCTGCAGCATCTTTTGCTTTTATACGGAACTGATATTCACTTCCGTTTATAAGCTTTGATACTGTATATGTTGTTGCTGTACGATTTACTGCTATTGGTCTTGACCATGCTGATGCTGAAGTCAGCTTATATTCTACGGTATAGCCTGACAAATCTGTTTCTGAGTTAGCTGACCAGTTTAAGACCACACTTTTATCTCGCACATCTGCAGTAAGGCCATTAGGTATTGTTGGAGGCGTTCTATCCATTGCTTTAAGCTTTATAACAGCGGTATAGGCTGACCAATGATTTCCTACATCCACAGCCCTGATTTTAAAGTTATAGTCAGAATTATGGAGCAGTCCATCTATAGTTGTACTTACTGCATTTGAATTTACAGTAGTATAAAGCCAAGCACTTGTTCTATTCTTTTGATAAGCGATTTCATAACCGCCTAGATCTGATTCAGTATTTGCGTTCCAGGTCAGAGTAACATCGTTGTTGATTCCGACTGTTCCGGCAAAGCCTGTAGGTACAGCAGGCGGAGTCATATCTGCTGGAATACCTGTAACTATACTGCTAAATTCAGACCAGTTGTCAGACGTATCTTTAGCCCTGATTCTGAAGCTGTATTCAATAGTATTTGTTAAGCCTGTAATTGTATGAGCAGTAACGTTGCCCAATGGAATATTTGCCCAACCTTCCGGTTCAGCACTTAACCTATATGATAATTCATATCCAGACAAATCTGATGCGGGTGGTGCATTCCAGTTTAAGGTTATGGAACCGTTGTCCACTGATGCCACCCTTAGGTTAGCAGGTATTGCCGGAGCGACGTTATCAAATGGTATTGCTGTTACTATATCAGAAGCAGTAGATATATTGTTTTTAGTATCCCTGGCTTTCAAACGAAATAGATACTCAAATCCGTTATCTAATCCTGTTAATGTATATGAAGTCAATGAGCTTGATATATTTATATTTGACCAGTTAGACGAACTCGGTCGCTTATATTCCAGCTGATAGCCTGCGAGATCTATATCTGTATTCGCACTCCATGAAAGGATTACGCTTCGATCGGATGGTGTCGCAGTCAAGCTTTCCGGTGCGTCTGGGAACACGGCTGATGCAGCATCTATCAATCCGTAGCCGTAGATGCTGTCTAAGCCAGCGGGCCCCCTATCCGTTACATTTCTATATAAAGCGCTTTTTATGTCATCTGCAGACAATTGTGATGGGTTCTGTGACCAAATGAGAGCTGCAATAGCAGCGACGTGTGGGGCTGCGGCACTTGTGCCGTAGAATTCGGATGGGAAGCCGCCCGCTCCAGTTACACTAACGCCATCAATACCGCTTACATCAGGCTTTCTTCTCACGTGCGCAGTAGGATAGCTTATGGTAACATCGCCTTGTGATGAGTAAGGCGCAATCACGCTGGTATTATCAGCGTTTATAGCACCTACAGTTATAACTCCAGGAACAGCAGGATGACCAAAAATTGAGTCTCCAGTCGTACCATAATTCAAAATATCTGCACCGTATACGAAAAGCTCTAAGGTTTTATTAACAGTAACGCCTTTATAAATGTCTATATATGCAATTAAGTCTTGTGAGCCTGTATTTGTCCACATTACATACTCAAAGGGGTCTTCATCGCCATCTTGTATATAAAGGCTGACATCCAGCACTCCGGAGATATGGCTTGGGCCTGCCAGCAAAGCCATATCAAAATCATTGGCAGATGCGCCAAATTTATCGTTCCATTGAAGGATTGCCAGCATACTTTCTCCAGCTGGTATTCTTATGGGCAATAGGGTAACACCGGATGTACTATTAAAATCGTGGAAACCTTGACCATCGTTTTTGTACTTTCCTTGATAATGTCCTAGTGCATCATTACCGGCTGATGAAATATAAGCAATATTGTTGTTTCTGATAACCTGATCAATGTGAGATGCAATAATGCCATCCTCAAAATATGGTTCAGAAATCCAACCAATGTCGTCTACGATAATATCGCAGCCCGCGGCTACTAGTTCGTCGATGGCAGCATTGAATTCCAGGATGTTTGACCCGCAATCATGAAAGTACAACTCTGCTCCTGGTGCCAAATCATATATTATTTCAAGCATAGCGGTTCCTTCATCTCCACCTTGGAGGTTACTCAAAACAGTAACATTTGCAGGCAGGTCACCTGAGGCTCTTGCAGCAGCCCAGTTGTCAACGCCGTCGGAGATTACGCCGACCTTAATGCCTGTACCGTCCTTGCCGGACAATCTTCTAAATGCATCTGCTTGATGAACAGCATCCCCTTCACTTGTTCTGCTGCCGCCTCGTGTTACAGGGGGGAGAACTGTTTCTATTGCACGCACATTCGTCTGTGAAGATATTATGTTTAGCTTGCTTATTCCAACCCAAGCAGCAACTATACCGTTCTTCTCATCACGATTCGCAATGGTATTTACATAGGGATTTAAAAACTTTGTGGAAACTCCCTTTTCAAGGTAGATATATACATATACCAGATCCTCTGAAGTGGCTTTTAGCCCATTAGACTGAGCTTGATTGGCACTTACGTAGGACTTCATGTTCTTTAGGGAGCTTTTGATTTGATCTTTTGTTTGGTTCGATTGTAAGGAGTTACCGCCGACCAATTGAATTAGATCACTGCTTAACTTCTTATGATTTTCTTTGATGTTTTTCTTGCTGTCGTTTATTTTGCTACCCAAGTCATTTGCATCACCATTAGCTGTAATTGGAAGTGATGAGATGATGAGCAAGCACACCAGCATCATGGAAACTAGCTTTTTCATTAAGACTTTCCCCCTACCTTTTTTCTAATTGGAAATCAATACGCTAAAATGGTATTAAAACCTTATGTAATGTATATTAATTCGCCATTATCTGTAAATTTCCTTTTGGTTTTACGTATGTTTCTGCATAGCCGAGCATTCTAGCATAAAAATAACCCCAACATATTGATATGTCAGGGCTATCGGTTTAATTAATCATCTATTTTAATTTATCATTAAATTGTTCCACAGCTATTATATAATCGTACATAGCACGTTGCCTAGTTGTCTGTTGACGGTTATAAGAAATCTTTGCATTCATTTCTGTAACTGAATCTACCATGCCCAACTTAGCTTTCGTTACGATGCTTTCATAGTTGATTTTCTCAATCTCTAGGTTAACTTCCTGCAGCTTTATATCATCCTCAAGCACCATCAGATTATAATACTCTATCCAGAGATCAGCCTCTGTGTTAAGCTTTTCGTAGTTTAATTCGGCTTCCATTTCGCTTAATTCAATGCTCAGATCCTTATAATCAGGACTGTATTTATAATCTCTATTATAATCCTTATACATTTCGATTTCATCATTCTTGAGAGTTATTTCTTTGTTTAGCTTATAGATTATAAAGCTGTTATCAATAGACTTTATCATGTCACTTTTAAGTGTTTCTCTATTTACTACTTGATAAGGAAGCGTGATTTTTTCTAGAGTAACTTGTTGTGCGAAATCAACACCCAGAAGCATTTTCAGATTAATCATTGCACTTTCTAATTGCACGTTTAAGAGATTAAGCTGGTTTTGTACGGACAGCTTTTGGGAGTAGAGTGTTTTATATTCTGAATCCTTTGCTTGCCCCAGCTTTATACGAAGCTGAACCTCTTGGAGCCTCTTATCCATTACAGAAATGTCATCTGTGATATAAGCGACATCCTCTTGAAGTAATAGCACATTTACATATTGTTTTTTTACTGCTGACTTCAATGAGTCCAGTTTGTCGGAACGGTCATTTTTTAATGCCTCGACCTCCAACCATTCCAGCTTTGGGGTTATGACTTCTGTTCTTTTATGTTGAAAGCTGGTATTGGACTTGTTCAGCCTTCTTGCCTCATCTGCAGCATCCAACACATCTTCAAATTGTTTTTCTTTGATTTCAATTTTTTTATCAAGCAGCTTAATCTCTAAGTTGTTTGTTTCCATTAATTTATATGACTGTTCCAGATTCAGCTTTATGTATCCTGGTGCAGCATTTTCCTCTGCAAATACTGAAGCTGGAAGACTAAATATCATGGACAGGGCTATCAATATAATTATATACCTCTTCATTTTACACCTCATATTAATTGTTATTTACAACAATGCCGCAGGCTAAATCAAGGTTAAGCTTTGCAAGCCATGCATCTCTGGAAGTTGTTAAGTATGTGAGCTGACTTTGAGAGTAGTTGATATTAGCTTTATTCAGCTCAAGTTCTGTTGTCAGACCGAGATTATACTTTTGTTTTGTATCCTGAAGCAATCTTTCATTTAAGTCTCTGTTTATCTTACTTTTCTCGAGATTATTCAACTGGCTTTGGAAATTGTTATATGCATTTGTCACTTGCAGCTGAACATTCATTTTAGTGTTATCCAGCTTGTTTTTTGCATCATTTAATGCTACCAAGGCATTCATATGAGCAACCTCAGTTTCCATTAGGTAGTAAATTTTAGTGATATCAAATTCTTTTTGCTTTATTTCATAATATTGCTGTGCTGACTTAACATCATCTCTATTAGTAAAGGCTAGCAGCAAATATTCTTCCGGCTTTTTAGCAACCATTTCTTTAGCACTCTGTTCATTTGAATAGTTATCGTATGTAGTGTCTAAAGGTATTCCAAGAATTCGATTTAAATCAAAAATTAGCTTTTGTTTTTCTGATTTTAGCTTGCTAAGCTCAATTTTGGATTTTTGCAAGTCATAACCTATCAATTTTAGACTGTTATTTGATAGTTTGCCTAGTGAATTCTTTGCGGTAGCTATCTTATAGTTGCTTTCCAGGTTGTTTATCAATGAAGTCTTAATCATGATAGAGTCATTGATTTTTGCGATTTTATTGAATGATCCGTAAACTGATAGATAAACGTTGTCCTTAGCTGATTTTAGCAGGCTTTTATGCACATTAATCAGGTATTCCATATTGCTGGGGGTCAGCTCGCTTGCTATTTCCAAGTTTAGTCTTTCCTCAAAGCTCATGTAATCTTCAAACATTAAGTACAAAGCTCTATGTTCTGCATTCTCCTGAGGGGTTCGATTGTCACCTTTTCTGGATAACTTTCTGAATCGATCATCTAATTCGAGCAAATCCTTCATTTGCCTGGATGAAACAATGGATTCTCTATATTCTCTTTCATATTTCTGTATTGCATTGCTATACTTTGTTATATCAACAGAGTTGTCAACAGCAGTTTTGATGGCATCCTGCATTGTAAGAACAGTTCCCCCTGCAAAAACAAAAGTAGTTGTAGTCATGATTAGTACTAATATTGCGCTAACAAATCTTTTCAGTTTAATTTTAATCACCTCCGACAATATAATTATACTACAGGTTTACAATTTTGTCTGATAAAGACACCTATTTAGCTTATAAAAGATTGTGATAGTTTTGTGTTTAAAGTGTGATTTTTATTTCGGTAAATTCATGCAATCTGCTTTGCACCTCAATAGTTCCATCATGCATGTCAATAACTCTTTTTACTATAGACAGACCAAGGCCATTGCCTTCCTCAGTTCTTGATATATCGGCAGTGTAAAACTTCTCAAACATTCTATTCTGCTGTTCCTCAGTCATACCTCTGCCGTAGTCTATAATAGTAAAGACTATTTTGCTTTCAAACTTCTTCAGGTTTATTTTTACCGTTTCATTAGGGTTGGAAAACTTAATTGCGTTATCCAAGAGGTTGAGCCATACTTGGAATAACAGCTGTTCATTTCCTGTGTATTTAATTTCGTCCAAATCAATGCTTAGCTGAATATTCTTTTTGCTCCATTTATTTTCACATAGAAGAATTACGTGGCGTATTTGCTCATCCAGGCGGAAGGGGGCTCGTGCTGTTGCTATATTCTCGTTTTCTATGCGATTCAGTAGAAGTATATTCCCTGATAAAGCAGAGAGACGCTTTGTTTCTTCAGTGATTATATTAATATACTCATTTCTTTCGTCTTCATTTTTACAATCACGCAGCAGTTTGGTATAGCCTTCAATTGAAGTCAAGGGAGTCTTGAACTCATGGGAGATGTCCGAAATAAAGCTGTTGCGCAGAATCTCCATGCTTGCAAGCTCTTTGGTCATTTTATTGAAATTATCAATGAGCTGCCCAATTTCATCCTTGCGGTTCTTCTCAATGTAGACCTCAAAATCTCCTTTGGCTATTTTTTCTGTTGCAGAGGTCAATGTTTTAATAGGCTTTATGATAAGTCGTGCTGCAATTAGCATTATTACTGTGCCGCAGAGAATTGAAAAAAGGTTATAATACAGTACAAGGGATCGAAAGTTGGTGAACATATTGTTGCCTTTTATAAAGGAGACAATAAACATATCCTTTGCCTTGATAACGCTTATAGGAATCTTCAAATTCAGTTTGCCTACTATTTTGCCCTGAAGTGTTACAGGTTTAGATTCAGCTGATTTCAGATTTTCTATGGATAGATTATAGTCTTTAAGCAGTGAGTCTGAATCATTGTAGAATTTCACTGCTATAAAGTTTGTAGCATAAAGCTTTTCGACATCTGGGGCGGATATATTATTGTTTTCGTATACTCTTTTAGCTGCAACGGCGACTCCGTTAAGGGAACTGGAGAGCTCTTGCATCAACACTGATTCGGTAAAAATCCCAAACACAAAGCTAGATACAAGGTTGCCGAAGAATATAATAAATATGAAAATAAATACCAGTTGAGCATAAATCGATTTTTTCAAGCTTTTATTACCCCCTTGTAGCCAAGTCCTCTTATGGTTACAATCTCAAACTCTGAGAATCCTCCGAATTTTTCTCTCAATCGCTTGATGTGCACATCTACAGTACGCTCGTCTGCTTCACTGTCTAAACCCCAGATATCGTCCATAAGCTCTTGTCTTGTAAATATTTTTTTGGGATAGGAAAGCAGCTTATACAGCAAGTAGAATTCCTTTTTGGGCAAGAGGATTGTATCTGAAGTGGTTCGCACTTCCAGACTATCAAAATTAAGTATTACATCACCGATTTTTATCTGCTTTTCACTTGAAATCTTGCTTCTTCGAAGCAGCGCCTTAACACGCAAGACCAGCTCTTCCATATCGATGGGTTTGGTCATATAATCATCTGCTCCAAGTCCAAAACCCATCTTTTTATCAGAGAATGCATCCTTGGCAGTAACCATAAGTATGGGCATATTGAAATTCGCATCACGAAGCTCCCTGGTCAACTCATAACCATCCATTTCGGGCATCATGATGTCTACAATGAGCAAGTCAATAGTAGCACCACTCAATACTTCTAGTGCCTTTTCACCATTCTCTGCATGCAGTACATGGCAGCCCGCTTGCTTTAAGTATATTTCCATTAACTTTCTGATTTTTTCATTGTCATCAACCAGAAGAATATTCACCATTTCGCTCAGCTCCTTTCACATGTATTCTATCACAAAGCCCTAACTATTCATATCTTAGTGCATCTATAGGATCAAGCTGTGCAGCCTTATTAGCAGGGTAATATCCAAAGAAGACGCCTATGGTCATGGAGAATGCAACTGTTAATAGGATAGTCGGTAAAGAGAAGGATGGTGCTGTCCCTAGGAGACTGCTTCCAAGCATTCCGAGCAATAACCCAAGCAATAATCCAATCAATCCCCCAACTAGCGCAATGATCATAGCTTCGGTAATAAACTGCAGGCGAATATGATAGTTCTTTGCCCCTAAGGCTTTTCTGGTGCCTATTTCCCTAGTTCTCTCCGTGACAGATACAAGCATGATATTCATAACGCCAATGCCGCCTACTAATAATGAGATAGCTGCGATTACTGCTACCGCTGTTGAAACTGTTGAGAGCATGGAAGTAGCAATTTCAATTTGATTGGCCATGTTAAATACAGACGCCTCCCATTTAGGGTTTTTCTCGTAGTATTTGGAGAAGAAGCTTCTAACATCTTTTGCAAATTGATCCGCGTTGATATTTGGCTTGCTCATTATGGTAGCACTTGAGAAATTTTTAATCGTGCTGTTTTGCTTTGCCAGTGTGATTGGTATATACATAGAGGTTTGAGTGTCTTTCTCGGAAGAGGTGGAGCCACCCATAAACATGGCAGAATCTGTATGCTTGTATACTCCTATCACGATGTAGGTTTTTATTCCGTTGGACTCATACAGCTTGATTTCCTGCCCTAATGGGTTTGCATTGCTGCCAAAGATATTTTGGACAAGCTTATCGGATACCACTGCCACGCTTTTCCGACCAGCGGTATCGCGGTCACTAATGAATCTTCCCCTAAGCATTTCAACATTGTTAACAGGCAAGTAACCTGGATTCACACCGGAAACCGAAACATTAGCATAAAGTCTTTCATCCTTGACCTGTCCGGATCCCATAGACTCCGCTACACTAATAGCTGCAATCTGATCTTTGAATTTCACTTCGAAAGCATCCAGCATTTCTTGAGTTATAAGGTCTTTATCCTCGGCAGTAGCACTTCCACCCATAATACTGCTTGCATTATTACCGCCTGGGCGCGGCATAGCTCCATATCCACTGTCTTTCTCACGGACAGCCACTCTAAAGTTGTTGGTGCCGATGCCCTGCATTTCCGTTGTAATGGAAGAGGTAAGAGAATCTCCTACTGAAATGATAGCGATTACGGATGCAATTCCTATGATAATGCCAAGCATAGTTAAAAATGCACGCATCTTATTTGCACGTAAGCTTTCTAATGCGAGAATCAAATTTTCTTTAAAAAACATCTTTTTTCACCTCTCCGATTTATGATAGGGGCTTGTTTGACACATCATTTAGTATTCGCCCGTCCCGTATAGTTATAATGCGCTGCGCCATTTGTGCAACTTCTAAGCTATGAGTGATGACTAATACAGTTTTCTTTTTTTCTTTGTGAACTTTTTTGAAAATATCCATAACCATTTCTCCCGTTTTGGAATCAAGAGCACCGGTAGGTTCATCTGCAAGGATGATGGAGGGGTCATTTACCAAGGATCGGGCTATGGCAACCCTTTGCTTTTGTCCTCCTGAAAGCTCATTGGGAAGGTGGTGCATTCTGTCGCCCATTCCCACCAGCTCAAGCAGCTCTTTTGCACGTCTGGTGCGTTCTTTGGCATATAGTCCTGCGTACATCATAGGCAGTTCAACATTCTTCAGTGCATTTGAACGTCCCATTAAATTAAAGGATTGAAAGACAAATCCGATTTTTTTGCCTCTAATATCGGAAAGCTCATTCTGCGTCATGTGATGAACAGGTACACCATCAATGCAGTATTCTCCTGAGGTTGGTCGATCAAGGGCGCCTACTATATTCATAAAAGTTGATTTCCCTGAACCTGATGCGCCAACAAGTGCGACAAATTCACCATCCTCTATTTTTAAATTGATATTGTCCAAGACAAGCAGCTCATTTGGAGTATTGATGAAATATCTTTTTTCTAAATTTTTAACTTCAATCATTTTTATCCTCCTACATGGCTGTGCTACTGTTCTTAGGATTTATCAGCACATTCATGCCATCTTTTAAATCAGGTGAAGTGATTTCTATATACATATCTGTCTCCATTCCTGTTTGGACCTGAATTTTTTTTATTGTGCTATGAGTTTTTCCGTCTTTTTGTGTAGATTCAATTACGTAAATCCAATGAGTCCCATCACTTTCGGTAACAATAGCATCATACGGAACGGAGAAAACGCTTTTCTTTTCATTTAATTTAATGGTTAATCGCACATTCATACCTATTTTTATATTTGAATCTGGGTCTTTCAATGTAATTTCGGTATCGAACTGAACGTTGGATGTGGAAGTGGTACTTCCAGAAGCATCTTTGGCAGCTGCAGGTGCTATTTTTGATACTGTACCAACAAACTCTTTATCTCCGGTACTGTCTGTTTTGATGATTACTTCCTGTCCAAGCTGAACGAGACTGATGTCATATTCTCCTATAGCAGTTGAAACAATTAGATTTTCGGTGTTTTCAACTACAAATAATAAGCCTGATGCGGCCGCATTTGTTTTGGCATTAGACATTGTAATGGTCCCATCAACAGGGGCAAGTATTTTTGCATCATTTAATGTTTTCCTTTGCTTCTCCAACGTTAGTTTTTGAATTTCCAAATTAGTTTTCGTTGTAGATGTAGTTTTGCTTTTTACATTTGCAAGACTGGCTTGTGCGTTGTTATGGGTTAATTGTGCTCTCGTAAGAACAGATTCGGCCTGAGTCAGCTCGTCCGGGGAGACAGCACCGGTTTGAAACAGTTCGTTTAGCTTTTCCAGATTCTCTTGGGCATTCTTAAGCTCCAGTGCTGCTGATTCTACATTATTCAAGGCATTTTCCAAGCTGTAGCTGTTGTTGTCGACTTCGTTTTTAAGAGCTTGCTCGGCATTTTTAATGTTAAGCTCAGTTTGCTTAATATCCAGTTCTAGAGCTGAAGTATCCAGCTTTGCGAGAACGTCACCAGCTTTAACTTTGTCACCAACTTCAAAATAGACTTCTTTAATGATATAGTTTGGTGTTTTTGCATAAATACTTTCTGAATTGCTGCTCTTAACAGTGCCGGATACCAGCACGGAATCCACAAGATCAGCTTTTTTTAAGATGATGGTTTGGGCAGCTGTTTCTTGGGTTTTGGGCACGAAAGGTTTCCAAATGAAGAATCCTGCAAGTAGGATGATGACAATGGCGCTTGATATTAAAACTTTCTTTTTCATATTCGTTAGCTCCTTCTTATAATCTATAATGCAATTATAGTTGAGCATTATGAACTGAACGTGAATTCAGATGTGTAAAAGTAAAAGAGACAATAAAAAAACCGGAAGGATGATCCTTCCGGTTTGAAAACTACTTTAGTTTTATAAGGTTTTTATTATTCTACGTCTTTAGCTGTGAATGCTGTTGCTTTGTTACCAGCAGCATCTTTCACGTAGTTAACTGTAGCCTTTGTTGCAACTGTGTAATCTGTAGCGTCAGCTACGTCTTCAATAACGATTACTAGGTTGCCACCAACGATTGCAGTTGTGTAATCTACACCAGCTACTAGTTCTTCACCATCAGCATCTTTAACAATTAGGTCAAATGCTGCCAATGTTTCGTTTACGTCAGCAATTGCTTCTGAGAATGTGATTGTGATTTCAGCATTACCACCTGCGTATGCTACTGCCATGTCATCATATACTGGCTTAATACCATCAGTTGCTTCAGCTCTTAGGTTTGCACCTGCTGCTGCTGCAAATGTGCCTGTGTCAGCTTTAACTTTGTTTGCAGCTATAGATACTTCTACATTACCTGCTGTAAAGCTTGTCGCTTTTGTAGCTAATTGTTGAGCTGATTTTAATGTCAATGTTGCAACAGTGTTGCCGTCTTTGTTTTTAGCTAAGCTTACTGAAGCTGCTGTACCAGTTGTTGCATTGTTATCATCTGAGATTACGAAACCGTCAGCTGGAGCTGATACGATTACGCCGTCAAATGTTACTTCTACTGTCTTGTAGCCAGTCATCTTAACTGTATCGATTTCTGGAGTAGTAACTTGTGCTGCAGTAACTGTAGCACCTAGTTTTGTGCTTAGGTTGCCGTCTGAGTCAGCAAGTCTTGAAATCATAACTTCAAGGTTGCCAGCTGCTGCAAGAGTTTCAACTGCATATGCGTCTTCATCAGCAATTGTGATTTTTACTGTGTCGTTACCATTGAAGAATGCTATTGTATCAGCTGTTTCTAGGTTGTCAAATGTTACACCGTTGTCAAAGCTTACTTGGTAGTTAGCCTTATTTAGTGCAGAGTATAGGCCTGTTCCAGCCATATCATCTGGGAATCTTACGATTAGTGTGTCATTTGTATTTCCGTCAACTGCTTCAATTTCGATTTCATTTAGGTTGATACCTGTGATGTCTTTTACGTTGAATGCAACTGTTACTTTTGCCATTTCGTTTGCAACATATGCATCGTCAGTTATATTGCTTATTTCCATAGTGTAAGCACCATCAAGATCATCTGAGAAATCAAGTGTAACCATCTTGTCGTCCGCATCGTATGTTGCTGCGAAGGACTCATCGATTTCTTTGCCGTTTTGCTTTACAACGTAGTTGTCTACATCTTCAGCATCAGCTTCTGTTACGTTTTCGCTGAAGTATACTTTAACGATATCTTCGTTTGTAACTTCGATTTTAGTTACTACTGGCTTTGTAGTATCAGCAGTTATTGTAGCTGTTAATACTGCGTTTGATTTCATTTCATTGCCCCAAAGGTCAGTGATAACTTTGTTATTTGCATCATAATCTACAACAATCTTAACATTACCTTCTGGTAGTGGGTTAGTTGTAAATACTAGTGTAACTTCTGAACCATCCCATGTTACTGAGTCTGGTTGGTATGAAGTGTATGAGTGATAGAAGTAAGTTTCATCAATTGCATTACCATCTTCATCAGTTACAACCTTACCGAAGTCAAGAACTACTTCTGTTTGGTCAGCACTTACGATTACTGGAGTTGGAGCTGTTGTGTCCTTAACATAGTTTAGAGTGAAAGTCTTTCTTAGAGCTGGGCCGCCTGTGAAATCTTTAGCGCCTGATACAACTACTTTGTAGTTGCCAGCTTCTAGTGATGATGTGCCCATTGTAACTTCAACAACATTTGTGTCATCAGCTACCGCTGTTGCACCGTATATACCGTCTTCCATTTCAACTACAACTGTTGAGTTAGAATCGATTGGCTCTGAGAATATAACGTCAAATGTGTTTGGACCAGTTAATTTTACAGATTGAGCAACTGGAAGAGCTGAATCAACTACTGTGAACTTAACTGAAGTTTCAACGATATCTTCAGCGATTTCTATTGTATACTCTTCACCGTTAGTGAATAAAGTTGCATCATCAAGTGAAAGTACTACTGTTTTGCCGTCAGCTTGAAGAGCAGCCTTTTCAACTGTTATGCCTTCGATTGTGTATAGAGTCTCATCTTCTGCAGTTTCTTTATCAACTGTAGCGTTGAACTCTACTACTGCTTGGATTAGGTTAGAAGCTGTTACAGATTTAACTGCTAGAGCTACTGGAGCCTTAGTGTAAACGCCAGCTGCGATTGCTGCTGCTTCGTTGATTACACCAGCTTCAACTAGTGAAGCTGCAAGAGTCTTTGTTCCGCCTTTTACATTAGCCTTTAGAGTCTCAATAGTAGCTGTAGCGATGTCAGCAACTTGGAAGTTTGCATCGTTTGCTACTTTTGTTAAACCTTTGCTTGCTGCAAATGTTAGAACGTCATTCCATGTGAAATCGCCAACGATTTCAGCTGTGTTTTGCTTGTAACCAAGAGCTTCAAGCATAACTTTATAGTATGACTTAGCATCGATTTTTTCGTTTGCATTGAACATGTTAGCGCCTGTACCGATAAAGCCTAGGCTTGGGTTAGCTTTTAGGTAAGCAAGTATGTTTTTACCTTCAGCCCATTGCATATCTTTAGCATCTGCGAAGTTTTCTGTACCTTTGAATGCAACAGCTGTTTCGTAAAGACCTTTAAGTCTTAAGAACATGATAGCTGATTGAATTCTTGATGGTTGTTCGTTTAGGTATTCAGGTGTAACACCGCTACCTGAACCAACTAGCATGCCAAGATTTTTAGCTGCTTGTGCGTCAGCTGGGATTGCTGTATCTGCAAATGCTGCTGTGAATGATGAGAACACCATGGAGCATGCAAGTACTAGAGCAATAACCTTCTTCTTCATCAATTTCTTCCTCCTATAATTCGGTTTCAAAGTTTTTTCATGGTTACTTGGATTCATTGGGTTAGTTGGGTATTTAATTTAATCAATACTTCTACGCTTCCTATGGTGGCCACCATATCGAAATAGGTTGTAGAAAATTGATTATTAGCTTGGGTCTGTTAACATAATTCTACACCGAGTGCTGAATTCCTTCCTACGTAATGATACTGTAAACAACAGTAATCTTGCTGAAATATTTGTAATATATGTGCAACAATCATGTTTGCGGAATGAATTATGTTAACGTCCTGATCACATGACTAATTATATATAAAATTATTCAGAAAGAAAAGTATTAGTATTATGCAGTACATGAAAATATTAGAAGTAATGTCGCCGCAAGGCTTAGAACGGTAAAATGCTTTCATATATTAAGGAACATATACCACAATTATTACGTCAGCACTAGTGGAACTAAGGTCAATTATTACACAAATACCAAATTAAAGGAGGAAATGCTTGAACAACACAGAATATATTATCTAAAACTATCAAAACTATTAGGAGGATGAAAATGAAAAACATCAAAAGAAGCTTAACCTTGCTGCTGATCACAGCTATGATTTTATCATCCATAAATATGATTTATGCAGATACAACAACGACAAAGTTTACTGATATAAATAACAGCTGGGCAAAGCAAAGCATTATAAACGTATCTAATAAAGGTTTGATGAATGGTATTACACCGACGGAATTTAAACCTTTGGACAAGGTTACACATTATCAAGCTTTGGTCTCTATAGCTAGAATGACCAAAGCAAAAGAAAAATATGACTTAACGGCTTTGGAAACAAAATACAAAGCGGACGTATTGGATAAAAACAATGTGCCAGCCTATGCAAGAAAAGAAGTTGCATACGCAATTGAGGCAGGAATCATAAAAGCGACTGATGTAGCGGGTTTTTCAATAGAACCTTACATTAATAAGCAGGTAGTAACTTATAACTTGGCGAGGGCATTTGGTGCATCCTATGAAGCACAAGCTACTTTTGTATTTTTAGGCTATAAGGATTCCATGTACATCCGCAGCGAGTACAAGCCATATGTGAGATATCTGGTTGACTTGGGCGTCATAAGCAGCGCAGGGGATGAAAAAGGGAACTTTAATCCTACCACTCAGATAACAAGAGAGGTATTTGCTAAAATGCTGGATATAGCCAGTGACAAATACAATGCATTGAAACCGGTGACAACGCCAACACCAGCACCAACAACACCGGCGGTGCCAACAACACCAGCTATACCAACGACTCCTGCTGCACCAGCGGTGCCTGAAACTCCAACAACAAACACAGATGCAGTGCCAACGGAGCCAGCCGTGATTGTACCCAAGGCTGATTATATAGGCACAGTGGACCAGGTGATCATAGAATTTGGGACTATGGTGTTTCAAATTCCTGACGGAAATAATAAGGTAGAGAAGAAATCCTTCAAGATGGCTGATGACATAACCTGCGTTATAGACGGAGTTGAAAGCGCATATTATTGGAAGATAAAAAGTGGAGATAAGGTTTTTATTTATTTAAATAAGGAAGGAAAAGTATCAAAGCTGGTTGTTGACAGTAAGATAAAGAAATATACCGGCACAATTCAAAGCCTGCTTATCACAGATAAGTTGGAATTGACCGTTAAGCTGCAGGACTCAACCATAAAAAAATACTACATAACGGATACAACAAAAATCATTAAAAATAAAAGCACGGTCAAATACGATTCATTAAAAGCAGGGGATAAGATCTCAATGACCGCTGCTGAGGCAGAGGCATTGGAAATTAATGCAGACAGCATCATAGGTACAGATACTGGTGTTATTGAGAGCATCCTATATACTAGAACTTCTGCACCAAAGGTAACCATGATCGGCGCTGACGGCAAAAACAAAGAGTACTTTATAAGGAAGGATTTAAGTACGGCAAACATTTTAATCAATGATAAAGGCTCAAGCGTATATGATTTAAGACCGGGCATGCAAGTAAAGGTGAACTTGGAAAATGACGAAATAACTAAACTTACTACTATTAAGGTAGAAACAAGTAGCAAGATGGATGGCGTTATCAAATTCATCAATAAAGATTTCAAAGTAATAGTACTATCACAATTTGGAGCTGATGGTAAGGAAATTACAAAAGAAATATATGTTTCAGACTGCGAAATAAGGAATATACGCCTTGAAGAATTATCCCTAGATAAGCTTAAAGAGGGAGATAACGTAACAGTATTTGCAGTAGCAGATACAGGCAAGCTGAAGGCTAGCCTAATCATATTAAATAATTAAGCAATCAAGTTTTCTAACCTGTGTCACTATCGGGTGACACAGGTTTTGCTTTGCAACCCCAGATTTTTTTATTCATATTCTAAACATAGAGAAAAAAATATATGATAATTAGTAGAAATCCCTATTGACCTTTTGCTGGATAAAACTGCAAAATAGATGTAGGATGGGGAAATATTGTAAATACTATGAGATATCAAAATATTGGAGGGACGTTATGAGTTATCAAAACAGATATCAGGAATGGATGACCCATGAAATTTTCGATGAGGAAACAAAAAAAGAGCTTCTTCATATAAAAGAGGATTCAAAGGAAATAGAGGATAGATTTTATAAGGACCTGGAGTTTGGCACAGGAGGCTTGCGAGGGGTGATAGGTGCAGGCACCAACAGGATGAATCGCTATACGGTTGGAAGGGCTACACAGGGATTGGCAAGCTATATTATCAAGAAGAAAGTTGCAAATCCCAGTGTTGCCATCGCTTATGACTCAAGAAGGTTTTCTAAAGAGTTTGCAGCAGAAGCAGCGGCAGTGCTAAATGGAAACAATATTAAGGTTTACCTTTTTGAGGCTTTGCGCCCGACACCGGAGCTTTCCTTTGCAGTAAGAGAACTTGGGGCAGCAGCGGGCATTGTTGTGACAGCAAGCCATAATCCTCCGGAGTATAATGGCTACAAGGTCTACTGGAGTGATGGGGCGCAAATCGTATCTCCTATTGCAGAGGAGCTATTGGCAGAGGTAAACTCCATAACAGATTTCAGCAAAATGAAGAGATTGGATGCCAAGCAGGCTGAAAACCAAGGCTTGCTGCAATTGATTGGCAAAGAAATAGATGATATTTACATAGAAAAAGTAAAAAGCTTATCTTTAAATCCTGGTATAGCAAAACAGCTGGGGACAGATTTAAGCATTATATACACACCTCTTCACGGAACAGGCAACATGCCTGTTAGGAGAGTGCTTTCTGAAATGGGCTTTGCCAATGTGACTGTGGTGCCTGAGCAGGAGCTGCCGGATGGCAATTTCCCCACAGTGAAATACCCTAATCCGGAGGAGCATGATGCCTTTGCTTTGGCAATAAAACTAGCCAAGGAAAAAAATGCGGACGTCATAATTGGTACAGATCCTGACTGTGACCGAGTTGGCGCAGTAGTAAAAAACAGCGAGGGTGAATACGTAGTTTTGACCGGCAACCAAACAGGTGCACTTTTGATAGATTATATGCTGCCAAATTTGAAGCAGCAGAATAAACTAAATGACAAGAGCACGATTGTAAATACTGTGGTGACAGGTAAGCTAGGTGAGGTCATTGCCCGCAGCTATGGAGTAAATGTGATCTCCGTCCTTACGGGCTTCAAGTATATAGGCGAGAAGATAAAGGAGTTTAAGGCTACCGGCAGTCATGAATTTATATTTGGCTATGAAGAAAGCTATGGATATTTGGCCGGGGATTTTGTTAGAGACAAGGATGCTGTAGTAGCTTCTATGCTGATATGCGAAATGACAGCCTATTATAAGCAAAAAGGACTGAGCCTTTATGAAGCTATGCTGGATTTATATAAGAGGTATGGCTACTATAAGGAAGGGCTAGGCTCCATAGTCTTCAAGGGCAAAGAAGGGATGGAGAGCATGAGAAGCCTCATCAATGAGATAAGGCAAAATCCTGTCTCGGAGCTAAATGGTGTAAAGGTGGCAGAATTCAGAGATTATATGACTTATGTGGGGGCAATCGCGCTTCCTAAGGAAAATATGCTGTGCTTTATTTTGGAGGATGCTTCTTGGTTCTGCATCAGACCATCAGGGACAGAGCCCAAGCTGAAGCTGTACTACTCTGTAAAAGGAAGCAGTATGGAGGACAGCGATAAGAAGCTGGAACAGCTAAAACAGGCTGTTTTGGGCATGATTGAGTCTTAGGGCAGGCTTGATAAAGTTTCTACAATTATATATAATTTACTTGAAATAGATTTTTTTGTCTACATAAAGGGGGACTAGTAATTGGAAAAACTGATTATAACCACATGTCTTACAGGTGCTGAGGTAACTAGAGACCTGCAGCCAAACCTTCCGATCACACCGGAGGAAATAGCGGATGCAGCCTACGAGGCATGGAAGGTGGGGGCGTCTATCGCTCATATACATGCTAGAAAGCCGGATGGAACACCAACCCAAGATATTGAGGTTTATAGGGAAATAAAGAAGAAAATTGAAGAACGTTGCGATATCATATTCCAGCCTTCCACTGGAGGAGCGGTTTGGCACTCCAAAGAGGAAAGAATTCAGCCTGTTTTCTTGAAGCCTGAAATGGCGTCTCTGAGTACAGGTACTTGCAATTTTGGCAATGATGTTTTCATGAACTCAGAGGAGTACATGGAGAGCTTTGCAAAGATTATGCAGGAAAATGGCGTGAAGCCTGAAATAGAAATTTTCGAGAAAGGCATGATTGATAATGCCATGAGACTGGTGAAAAAAGGCCTGCTTAAGACACCGATACACTTTGATTTTGTATTGGGCGTACCGGGGGCTATGCCTGGTGAAGCGAGAGACCTGATGTACTTAGTTTCAAGCATACCGCAGGATTGTACCTGGACAGTAGCCGGCATAGGCCGATATGAGCTTCCTCTTGCAGTAATGGCAATCGTAATGGGCGGCCATGTAAGAGTGGGATTTGAGGATAACATATACTATTCAAAGGGCGTAGTTGCAGAATCCAATGCGCAGTTGGTAGAGAGAATCGCGAGAATCTCCAGAGAGTGCGGCAGAGAGGTTGCAAATCCAACTGAAGCAAGAAGAATCTTAGGTTTAACGAAATAAGAGCTTTCTAAAATGACAGGTAGAGACCTGTCATTTTTTTGCGCCAAGAGAGGAGGCTTCCCCCTGAAAGTCGCAAAATAATCCATGCTGCTATAATTTAGCATAATATGTGGATAAACTTTTACATTGCATAAAAGGATTTTGGTGGAGGACGTAGAAATATTAATATATCACCATAAGGGGATAGGATATCTGGGGGGGATACAATGCTTTTTGATACTAACATGGGTGCGGCTGTCAGATGCACCAACTGCGGCAAAATGGTCATGAAAGAAATATCTCTATTCAAGCTGTCAAGAAGCGGCGTATATAATGTAGAGTGCAGCTGCGGCAGAACAATAATGACTGTGAAAAGCAGCAATTGCAAGAACTTTAGAATACATATTCCATGCATCGTCTGTGAGAAGGATCATTTATACATGTTCGACTCCAGACAGGCGTTGACGCAGAAGGTAAAGATACTTTCCTGCCCTGCCAGCCAAATGGATATTGCCTTTGTAGGGAATAAGGCTTTGGTGGAAGAAGTGGCACAGAAGCACGAAAGAGATTTGCAAGAGCTTATTAATGTATTGGAAATATAATCTAAGATACATATAGTGAATATAAATGAATTTTTGCGGCACGAGCTTCAATCTCGTGCCTTTCGAATTAAATAGAGCTTGCATTTTATTCGATATTTTGGTAATAATTCAATTAAGGGGTGATAATCATTTGAACGAGCTAATGGAAAAGAGCATGAACGATTTGCGGGAAATGGCGAAGGCCATGGGCATCAAAAGCTATTATAAATATAAAAAAGACGAACTGGTGCAGGAAATCTTAAATACCATTCATAAGGCTAAGCTGCAGCAGGGAATCATAAAGGAAGAAGCTCCTGTAATAGAGGAACAGCAATCTAAAGAGGAAAAGGCACCCATTGCGGTTGTTGAAAAGCCTGTAGAAAAAAAACCCCTTAGTGACGCAGAAAAAAGGTTTTTAGAAAGCAAGGATGTGGAGCAAGGCGGCAGAGCCGATGGAATCCTTGAGATACTGCCGGACGGGTTTGGATTTTTAAGATCAGACAACTATCAGTCCGGGGACAGAGATATCTATATATCACCATCTCAAATCAGAAGATTCAACTTAAGAACTGGCGATAAAGTTACTGGTATAACCAGAGCCCCAAAGGACGGGGAAAAGTTTCAAGCACTTCTATATGTTCGGGGTGTCAATGGCGATGATCCTGAAACAGTTATAAGACGACCTTTTTTTGAGGACCTCACACCTATTTATCCCGATGAAATGATCAAGTTGGAAAATGAGCCCAAGGATTTATCAACAAGATTGATTGACTTGCTTGCGCCGATTGGCAAAGGCCAGAGAGGGATGATTGTCTCGCCGCCAAAGGCAGGTAAGACGGTATTATTAAAGAAGATAGCAAATAGTATCACTCAAAATTATCCTGGCGTAGAACTGATCGTTTTACTGATAGATGAGAGACCTGAAGAAGTTACAGATATGAAACGCTCTATAAAAGGCGATGTCATATACTCTACCTTTGATGAGATGCCGGAAAATCACTGCAAGGTAGCAGAGATTGTTTTGGAAAGAGCGAAAAGGCTGGTGGAGCAGAAGAAGGATGTAGTTATTCTAATGGACAGCATCACCAGACTGGCTAGAGCATATAACCTTACTATAGCACCAACCGGTCGTACATTGTCAGGTGGTTTGGATCCCGGTGCGCTTTATAGACCCAAAAAGTTTTTTGGTGCGGCTCGTAATATTGAAGAAGGCGGCAGCTTGACAATTCTAGCTACAGCTTTGGTGGATACGGGAAGCAGGATGGATGATGTCATATTTGAAGAGTTCAAGGGTACCGGCAATATGGAGGTGCATTTGGACAGAAAGCTTTCTGAAAAGAGAATTTTCCCTGCAATAGATATGAACAGATCTGGTACAAGAAAAGAAGAATTGTTATTGTCGCCCAAAGGCTATGAGGCAATTCTGTCTATACGAAAGGCTTTTAGCAGCGGCTCCAATGCAGAGGTTACAGAGATGCTGATCAATAAGCTGATTGCAGCAAAGACCAATGAGGAATTTATTGAACAGATTAGACAGATCCATTTTAAAGACTAGAAATTTATGGATTTCAAAAAATAATTGCCAATTAAAAAAAACTATGCTATAATTTTAAAAGTTGACGGACTATACTCAACTAGTATGAATAGGCACTCTTTATTACAAAGATTGCCATATTAGCTATACATAAGCTATATGGAAAGAGGTGAATAAGATGAGAGAAGGAATTCATCCGAATTACGACAAAACTGTTATAAAATGCGCTTGCGGCGAAGTAATCGAAACTGGTTCCGTTAAAAAGGATATCAAAATAGAAGTTTGTTCCAAGTGCCATCCATTCTTTACTGGAAAGCAAAAGCTTCTAGATACAGGTGGACGTGTTGACAGATTCAAGAAGAGATTAGAACTCGCAAAGACACAAGAATAATAATTGAGGTTAAAGCAAATTGCTTTAGCCTCTATTTAGTTAAAAAACAAAATCAAATATGAAATCAACCATAACTATACAAGGGGGAAGGGTTATGTATAGACCTACGGATCACGGCTGGATCGAGGTTATTGTTGGATCTATGTTTAGCGGAAAAAGCGAGGAGCTTATTCGTAGAATCAATAGGGCCAGAATTGCGAAGCAAAAGGTGCAGGTTTTTAAACACTGCATAGATGACAGATATGCCATTGACCACGTGGTATCCCATAACGGAAACAAAACTGAAGCGATAAAGATTACAAAAGCTAGTGATATACTTAAATTCTTGGATGAGGATGCTTTTGTGATCACCATTGATGAGGTGCAGTTTTTTGATGATGAAATCGTTGACATATGCGTCAAGCTGGCTGATAAAGGCAAGAGAGTCATAGCAGCCGGACTGGATCAGGATTTCAGAGGAGAACCCTTCGGCCCAACGCCAGCGCTGATGGCAGTTGCAGAATTTGTGGACAAGCAGCAGGCCATATGCATGGTTTGCGGAAATCCGGCCACCCGTACACAGAGATTGATAAATGACAGACCCGCTTCTTTTCATGACCCTGTCATATTGGTGGGTGCCACAGAAAGCTATGAGGCAAGATGCCGCAAATGCCATGAAGTTCCTGGCAAAGACGAGTTATAAAAGATAATGTACATATATGAAATAAACCCTTCTGAGTAATCAGAAGGGTTTTGCATTTGTTCGTTCCAAGCCTTTTTTGAACTCCATCAGGTACTCTTCCGTTTCGTCCAGCCAGTATTTTCTGGCAGGCTGTTTGGTTTCTGGATCCGGGTCAAAATAACTCCACCATATAGCAACCTTAATATTCGGGTAGTTGTGTATGGAATCAAACATCTCCTTTATCCATGCTTGTTTGTCTCCGCCTACAGAATTGGAGGCAAATTCTGTGATGATCCATGGATAATCACTATACATCACGCCAAACTTATCGTTGATGTGTTTGTATATCTCGTTAAAGCCGCGCCATTTTTCCCCTGTTTTCTTTTCGAAATAATTGCCGGTGTTGTAGCCTGTAACGCCTATCAGGTGCACATACCCGTCACCGGGATAGTAGCAGACTTGATTATTCCAATTCAGCGGGGGATAATCCCTGTCGTTGGGGTTGAATATCCAAAGTGCATTATCCGCTTTTTCCTCTTGGAATATAGTATATATGTGTCTCCAAGCCTCTATGTATAAATCAGGATCGCACATAGTAGCTATTCCGCTATATACGGTCCAGGTACCGTTCATTTCGTTATCCAGCCTGAACATTACAGGGTGGCCGAACTCCTTCAGCTGTCTGGCGAAATCTCTCAAGTATTCATCATACTCACCATCGATGATATCGTAAACCGTACTATGCATGTGGTTCTTATTGTTCTCGTTATCCTCAGGCAGCACGCTCCACATGGTCTGCATTGTCAGCTCTACAATTTTCCCATCTTTATGTGCTTGTTTCAGCGTTTCTTTGGGAAACTCATGCCCCAGATAGATATAGTGGAGCATAACAGGAAATTTATAATTGATTTTTTCTTCTATTTCTTTAAATTTATCAAAGGGCTTCAAGCTGGCAGGGTAAAAGATTCCCCATTGCACATTGTCCGAAGCTTTTAATTTATTATATAAATCCAAGGCTTCTCCACCTAAACCGGAGGTATCCGGTTTAAACTTTAAGGCGAAGCTTTTAGGCTCGGCTTTAGTGAGTTTAAAGGAGTCCAATGCCTTTTGGATGGCTTCCTGATAAAGCTCCGGCTGTGAGGTCTTGAAATTCAGCATATAGAAGTTTCTATCGCCGGTAGAGATGATAGCTTGATAATAATAGTGTTTATTGGTTTCAGCTGCAGCATCTCGCGAGAGAACTACAATCTTTGCTTTATATCCGTTTATCGTCGTGTTTGTATGCTCTACAAGCTTGATGCCATTCACTTTTTGGAAGGTCTCGTTTAGAAGATATTTATATATGTAGCGGTTATAGTAATGATCCAAATCCTCGTATGGGGATCTTTCCTTTGAGATTTTTAGGTCGAAGGATTCATTGCTGAATCTTATATAATAAGGCAGATAGGAATCATCCATTTGCAGGTTATCCGGCAAGGTGATATTGCAGCCAATAGCCTCCAGCTTAAATTTCTTAGGCCTTGGGGCTGGCTTTGGTATTTCTTGTATGGGGGTTTCGCCGGAGGGGATTTTATTTGAGTCTGTATTCGGGTTTGTTTGAGTCTGGCTGCATGCCGTCAGTACAAGCAGTAAAACAGTCAATACCAGGCATAGCTTCTTTTTCATTTGCATTCCTGCCTTCCATCAATGATGTTCAATTACTGTAGGGCAATTTTCATATATATTATTTAACCGACCGTTTTTAGGTAAGCGTTTTTTGCTTTAATATATTCAATGACTTCAGGCTTCTCGGCCGTAAGCTTAAATGGGGCATTATGAGCCTCTGCCAAACGTGCTAAGCCGGCGATTTTGCTTATAACGGCGTCTTCCACATGCTCTATGCCCTGCAAGTCTAAATTGACAAGCAAGGTATTGATGTATAAAAAGCCCTGCACAATCATTTCCAGTGAACTGAAGTTTTCCGACTGAATGCCTTTTGAGATTCTGATATGCAGCTCCTGCGATTTGTTTTGCACCGTAAAGGGAAGGGAAGGCTTTTCAATTTGAACCTCTGCCGGACCTCCCAGTTTATTAAGGGTATTGTCCAAGTCCGAAATAGCATCGCTAAGGTCTTCGATTGTACTGTCCAATTGACTGCTTATACTGGTAGAATGCTTGGAGGCATTTTCGCTGAAGAGAAGAATCTCCTCCACTACGCTAAGCACCTTGTCGCTGTTAAAGGGCTTGATGATGTAGTGCCGTGCCCCACATTGTATAGCAGACAGGACCATATGTTTTTGATCTAATGCACTGATCATAATGATGCTGGCATCCGGATAATGCTTGATTATTTTTTTTACTGCACCAATACCGTCCAATATAGGCATGGTAATATCCATGGTCACCAAGTCCGGCATATGCTTCTCATATTCCTTAAAGGCTGCTTCGCCATTTGAGGCCTCTGCTACGACATTGTGACCAGCATCCGTTAAAATGGTGGATAGATTTCTTCTTGTTATGGATGAATCATCCACTACCAAAATTTTTGCCATAGGAACCTCCTGCACAGGTGTGTAAGTAAGAATTGTATTTTTTCATACTAGTCAACATTTTACCATAATAAGTGCCTTTTTTATACAATATTGCCTAAAACACTTGGTATCCTTGAAAAAAATCAACAGGAAGGATATACTATTATATACATGAATAAATCCTGGGCTAAAAAGGATTTAATTTAAAATTGGAAGGTATAAAAATGAATTTATTGAATACACAAAGTAAAATTAAGCCAAAGTCTGTCGGCGGTCAGGCTGTTATTGAAGGAGTCATGATGAAAGGGGCTGACAGCATAGCAATTGCGGTTAGAAAGCCGGATGGCGAAATCGCATTGAAAAAAGAGCCTCTAAAAAGCAATCGGAAAGCCATATCTAAAGTTCCTATATTAAGAGGAATATTTGCTTTTTTTGATTCTATGGTGTTGGGCGTGCAGTCCCTCATGTACTCTGCACAGTTCTATGAAGAGGAAGACCCAAAGGCCAAGGAGAAGAAGCCGAATGCTTTTGACAGATTTTTAGAGGCCAATTTCATTTGGATTTCCGTGGTTTTGTCCATATCCTTTTCGGTGTTGTTGTTTATATTACTGCCTACAGTTATAGTGGATTTTGTAGAAAAGCTTACACCCAGTACAATAATACTGAATTTGATTGAGGGTATTGTTCGTATCGCGATTTTTGTAGCATATATCACTGTTATTTCCGGCATGAAGGATATCAAGCGGGTTTTCGAATATCATGGGGCAGAGCATAAGACGATTTTCTGCTATGAGCATGGTCAGGAGCTGACTGTGGAAAATGTGAAAAAGCATGGAAGACTTCATCCTAGGTGCGGCACCAGCTTCCTATTTATCGTCATGATTGTCAGCATATTGATGTTCTCCATGTTTGAGTGGTCCAGCCTTTTTTATAGAATCGTTGTAAGATTGGCATTGCTGCCGGTGGTAGCCGGGATTTCCTATGAACTGATCAAGTGGGCTGGAAGAAGCGAAAGCAAAATAGCCTGCATCATGTCAAAGCCGGGCATGTGGCTGCAGAAGATAACCACAAGAGAGCCCGATGACAAGCAGATAGAAGTAGCCATTGAGGCTCTGAAAAATGTATTGGTCGAAGATCCGGAGGCGGACAATTGGTAGGGATAACAATCAGAGCTGCCTTGCAGGCTGGCGTAAAGCTTTTAAAGGACAGCGGCTCCCCCAGTGCGATACTGGATGCGGAACTGCTGCTTCTGCACGCATACAGCTGCAATGATATTGCTATGAATAAAATTAAGCTAATTACAAACTGTAATGATGTGATTGAGGACGAAATTTACATTCAATATATGGACTTCATAAGACAGAGGTCAAAAGGCAAGCCGGTGCAATATATAACCGGAATACAGGAATTTA
>Ga0196972_1000214_pt1 | contig 42454 bp, 37 predicted proteins | sample S1v_2013CmetaG_FD_148618 | JGI IMG/M metagenome (GOLD analysis project Ga0196972, IMG submission 148618) | Soil microbial communities from Anza Borrego desert, Southern California, United States - S1+v_20-13C | ecosystem: Environmental > Terrestrial > Soil > Desert | place: USA: California...
CGGGCTCGCCGCGCCGAGGCCGTGCCGATCGCGATCTGGATCGCCGGGATCGTCACCTACCACGCCTGCGGCCGCTTCGCGCCGGCACTGGGCTCGGCCCTGCCCGCGCTCGCACTGACGTTCGCGCTGGCGTGGGCCTCGCGGCCGCGGGCCAAGGTCTAGCCGCTTCGACGGCGCGAAGGCTGCGGCGCGAAGCCGTGGTCGAGTGGCCCGTGTCCCTGGCCGACGGGGACGCTGGCGCCGGACTTCATCGCCGCCCGCACGTACTCGCGCGCCTGCGCCACCGCCTCGGCCAGCGGTTGCCCCAGCGCCAGCCCGCACGCGATTGCTGACGACAGGGTGCAGCCGGTGCCGTGCGTGTTGTGGCTGGCGATGCGCGCGCCGCTCAGGGCGGTGAACGACGGCGGCGTGCCGGCCTGCGCCAGCAGGTCGACCACCTCTTCGCCCGGCAGGTGGCCGCCCTTGAGCAGCACCGCACGCGCGCCGAGCGCGAGCAGGTCCGTCGCCGCCGGCTGCAGCGAGGCCGCATCGGGCAGCGCACGCCCCAGCAGCAGCGCCGCCTCGTCGAGGTTGGGCGTGACGACTTCGGCGCGCGGGAACAGCTCGCGCACCAGCACCTGCACCGTCTCCTGTGCGATCAGGCGGTCGCCGCTGGTCGCGACCATGACCGGATCGAGCACGACGTGCGGCAGGCGGTAGGTATCGATGGCCCACGCGACCACTTCCACGATCTCCGGCGCGTGCAGCATGCCGATCTTCACCGCGTCGACGCCGATGTCCTCGATCACGGCCTGCAGTTGCGCCTTCAGGAATTCCGGGGGCACCGCGTGGATGCCGCGCACGCCCTGCGTGTTCTGTGCCGTCAACGCCGTGATGGCCGTCATGCCGTAGCAGCCCAGCGCGGCGAAGGTCTTCAGGTCGGCCTGGATGCCGGCACCGCCACCGCTGTCGGAGCCCGCGATCGAGAGCACGCGCACGTACCGTTCCTGCTTCATGCCGCCTCCATCCGTTCGAACAAGGCTTGTGCCGCCGCGCAGGGATCCTCGGCCGCGCACAGCGCGCTGACCACCGCCAGCCCGTCGGCGCCGGCGCGCAGCACCTGCGCCGCATTGCCGGCGTGGATGCCGCCGATCGCCACCAGCGGCAGCGGCGTCATCAGGCGCACGCGCCGCAGGCCTTCGAGTCCCCAGGCGGTCCGCGTGTCGGTCTTGGTCGGGGTATCGAACACCGGGCTCACGCCCAGGTAGTCGACCGGCAGGCCGGCGCTGCGCACCACGTCATCGGGTGTCTCGACCGACCAGCCGATGAAGACATGGGGCGGCAGCAGCCGGCGCGCCAGGTCGGGCGGCATGTCGGACTGCCCCAGGTGCACGCCGTCGGCACCGCAGGCCAGCGCCACGTCGATCCGGTCGTTGATCACCAGCGGGATCCCGCGGGGCGCGAGCAGGCGCTTCAGGGCCAGTGCCAGCGCGACGAACTCCCGCGTGTCCGTGTCCTTCTCGCGCAGCTGCACGCAACTGGCACCGCCCTGCACCGCCGCTGCGACCACCGCCTCCAGGCTGCGATCGCCGCAGAAGCGCCGATCGGTCACCAGGTACAGGCGCAGGCTGCGCCGCAGGCCACCGCGTGCTACCACTGCGCGACCTCGAGCCGCAGGCGCCGCTCGAACTCGGCCTGCGGCAGCAACTGCAGCGCGTCCAGCAGCAGCGCCTGCATGCTGCCCACGCCGGCGCTCGCGGCCTGTGCCTGTTGCGCCGCCAGCTCGCCGGCCACGCCCAGCAGGGCCATCGCCGCGGTCGTGGCGCGCCACGCGTCGGGCTGCACGGCGCAGAACGCGCCCACCAGGACCGTGGCCGAGCAGCCGATGCCGGTGATGCGCGTCATCCATTCGTGGCCGTTGGACAGGCGGCTCCAGCGTCGCTGCGCATCCAGCACGTGGTCGGTGACGCCGCTGACGCAGACCACGCCTTTCGTCCGTTGCACCAGCGCCTGCGCCGCGTCCAGCGCATCGCCGGCGCCGGCGCTGCTGTCGACGCCGCGCGTGCGGATGGCAGCGCCGGCGGTGCTCATGACCTCGGAGCCGTTGCCGCGGATCACCGTCGGCGCGGCCGTGGCGATCAGTCGCTCCAGCGCCTGGTTGCGGTACGGCGTGGCGCCGGCGCCCACCGGGTCCAGCACGATGGGGATGCCGCGCCCGGCGGCGGCGGCCATCGCCAGCTCCATGCTGCGCACCCAGTACGGGTCCAGCGTGCCGATGTTGACCACCAGCGACTGCGCGATGCCCGCCATGTCTGCGACCTCCTCGTGCGCGTGCGCCATCACCGGCGAGGCACCGGCGGCGAGCAGCACATTCGCATTGAGGTTGATCACCACCAGGTTGGTGATGCTGTGGACCAGCGGCGAGCGCGCGCGCACGGCGGCGATGTCGGACCAGAGATCGGAGGCGGTCAGGAGTTGGGGCACGTCGTCGTCCTTCGGTGTGGACCGGGCCGGCGGCGGCGGGGAGAAGGCCCCCTGGAGGGCTGGCGCTTCCCTACGCTGGCATGACCCAGGTCAGGTTCAAAGAGTTTTTCTCAGCCCCAGGGCGGAATTGCCGCAGGACACCTCTAGCAACCGCGATTATGCGCCGCGGCCGCCGCTAGAATCCGCAGCTCTTCACCTCTGGGTGAAGTCCGCTGGGGGTGTTGCCGCGCGCGGCGACTGAGAGAGTCCCTTTGAACCTGATTGAGGTAATCCTCGCGCAGGGAAGCACGTGTCGGGCGGCGCTCCGGGTTCTCGCAGGAGCAGCACAGGCCGCCCTCCGAGCCCACCTGCCACCACCGTCGAAGGAAACGGCGTGGCACGATTCCAACCGATCCCGGGCGCTGCGGCGCTCCTGTTCGCGCTGACCGCAGCGCAAGCGCAGGAAAGCAGCCTGCGTCCCCTCACCATCACCCCGGCCGCGGCAACCACGGCCCCCGACGTCACCGGCTTCGGTGACTTCCCGCGCAAGGAAGTCCCCGTCTCGGCCACCGTGATCACCCACCAGGAGATCGAGGCGTCCGGCGCGCGCCGGCTGGCCGACCTGACGCGCTTCGACAGCTCGGTCAGCGATGCCTACAACGCGCCCGGCTACTGGGACTTCCTGTCGGTGCGTGGCTTCATCCTGAACAACCAGTTCAACTACCGCCGCGAGGGCCTGCCGATCAACGCGGAGACCATGATCCCGCTGGACAACAAGGAGCGCATCGAGGTCCTCAAGGGCACCAGCGGCATCCAGGCCGGCACCAGCGCGCCGGGCGGCCTGGTCAACTACGTGGTCAAGCGCCCCACGGAGCGCCCGCTGCGCGAGGTCCGCCTGGAAGCGACCGAGCGTGCCAGCCTGCTGGGCGCCGCCGACCTCGGCGGCCGCTTCGGCGCCGGCCAGGTCTTCGGTTGGCGGCTGAATGCCGCGCAGGAACGGCTGCGGCCTCTCGTTCGCAACACGGATGGCGAGCGCAGCCTGCTGGCGCTGGCCGCCGACTGGCGGGTGACACCCGATGCCTTGCTGGAGGGCGAGCTCGAGTGGAGCCAGCGCAGCCAGGCGAGCCAGACCGGCTCCAGCCTGCTCGGCAACGTGCTGCCCGGCCCGGTCGATCCGCGCCTGAACCTGAACAACCAGCCCTGGACGCCGCGCTCCCGCTTCGACGCGCTCACCGGCACCGTGCGCTTCACCCAGGCGCTGGGCAGCCAGTGGCGCTGGAGCGCGCAGGCGGGCACGCAGCGGCTGGAGACCGACGACTACACCGCCTTCCCGTTCGGCTGCATGGCCGAAGGCAACTTCGACCGCTTCTGTTCCGACGGCACCTTCGACTACTGGGACTTCCGCAGCGAGGACGAGCGGCGCCAGCGCGACGCCGCCGCGCTCAGGCTGGCCGGCAGCGTGCATACGGGCGCCATCGGGCACGAGCTGTCAGCCGGCCTCCTGCGCCACCGCACCCGCGATCGCTTCAACCCGCAGGCCTTCAACTTCGCCGGCACCGGCACCCTGGACGGCAATGCCGTGGTGGCGCCCAACCCGACGCCGGGCTTCATCGTGCCGGACCGCGACGAGCACGCCACCGAGATCCACGTGCAGGATGCGATCCGCTGGAACGATCGCCTGACCACCTGGCTGGGCCTGCGCCACACGCGGCTGGACCGCGGCTACCGGCAGGGCCTCACCACCCCATGGGCCGCGATCAGCTACCAGCTCGGCGACGTGGTCGCGTACGGCAGCTGGGGCGAAGGCGTGGAGTCCTGGCAGGTCACGACCAACCCGGTGTTCGCGCTGGCCAACGCCGGCGAGGTGCTGCCGGCCGCCAAGGCGCGACAGGCGGAGATCGGCCTGCGCGGCGGCGATGCCGCACTCGGCTGGCAGCTCGCGCTGTTCCAGATCCGCCGCCCCATGACCAACTTCGACTTCTGCACGCGCACCTTCAGCTGCGCCGTCGGCGAGTACGACGGCTCGGCCGTGCACCGCGGCCTGGAGGCCTCGGCCCACTGGGCGCAGGGCCCTTGGCGGCTGCAGGGCGGCGCCACGCTGCTGCGGGCGCGCCGCGAGGGCAGCAGCTACGAGCCCGCCACCAACGGCCAGCGGCCGGTGAACGTGCCGGAGATCGTGCTGCGTGCGAGCGCGGCCTACCGAGTCGCGGCCGTGCCCGGACTGGAGCTGCAGGGCCACGTCTCGCACGAGGGCTCACGCTCGGTGCTGGCCGACGGCTCCTTCGACATCCCGGCCTGGACGCGCGTGGACGCGGCGCTGCGCTACGAGCGGCGCCTGGGTGCCGCGCAGACCACCTGGACCCTTGGCGTGCACAACCTGCTGGGCCGCCGCTACTGGCGCGAAGCGCCCTACCAGTTCTCGCACGCCTACCTGTACCCCGGCGCACCGCGCACGGTCCGTTTGTCTTTTGCGGCCGCGTTCTGAGGAAGAGCCAAAATCTCCCGCTATAATCGCGGGCTTCATTCCCCGATAGCTCAGTCGGTAGAGCGCCGGACTGTTAATCCGTAGGTCCCTGGTTCGAGCCCAGGTCGGGGAGCCAAACAGGCACGGAAGTGGGCACCCTTGCGGTGCCCACTTTCTTTTGTACAGCTGCCTCCCGCAAGGCAGCGCTCATGCGACGGCCAGATACGGCCAGACGCCTGTGAGGAACGACCGTCCGCGTTCAGGGGTGCAGCCACCCGGGCTGCGTCGATGCGAACGGCGGATTCGGCAGCCCCATGGGACGGGTCGGCTCGTAGTCGTGCGACATCGGCATGGGCTGCGTCCTCTCGAAATCCCTCGTCTCCAGCGCGTCGGGGTTCGCCCACGGGTCGATGGCCGGGATGCTCGCATCCAGTCCCATGATGCAGCGCACCGCGAACATCAGCGACTCGGGATCGAACGGCTTGGTGAGATAGCCGTCCGCGCCGCCCGCGAGTGCCTCCAGCACGGCCTCGCGGGTCGCACGGCCGGTCAGCATGAGCGCCGGAACATGGCACAGACGCGGGTGGGCGCGCAGCCTGGACAGGACCTGGAAGCCGTCCGCGTCGGGCAGCATGACGTCCAGCAACACGACGTCTGGGACCTGCCGCCGGCTCAGTGCGGCCACCACCTCGGCACGGTTCGCCGCCAGGCACACTTCGAAGCCCTCCAGGGCGAGGAAGCACTCGATCATGCGCGAGAGCACCGGATCGTCCTCCACGACTACCGCGCGGTACGGTTGTGATGGCTTTGCTGTCGCTGCCCGGGCGCGCCGCCAGGTCAACCCGACCGAGAAGCCGGCCCGGGCGAGTGAGCGAGGCGCCTGGGACGAAGCAGTGCCCGTGAGCTGCAGCCTGCTCAGCTGCTGCGTGGCCATCGCATCGAAGCGATCGACCTTGACCTGCCGGACGAGACCCCGCTGCTGCAGCGCCTTGAAGGCGGCCGCAAACCGGTCATCGGAAACTTGGGGCATCGACTGGCGCACCTGCCCAAGGGTGAGGGCGCCGTCCAGCCGGATCAGCAACTCCAGTTGCGCGGGGTTGAGCGTGGTGGCATGCCCATTCAGTTCGGCGGTGCCTTTGGCGCTCAGGTCGAAGGTCTGCTCCATCGGGAGCAGCACGAGGGGGTTGTTCGAGGGACTTGCCATGCCGGAACTCCTGGGCTTGGGTTGAACCACTTGGGGATAGCTGACTATTCGGGGTTTCAGGTGATGGCCTTCAGGCTAGTTCAGGCGCCTCGGCCTCGTCCAGTTGCCCGGACACTGCGGCCACGAGCCGCGCCTGCACGCGCTCCAGTGCCTTCAGGCGCTCCTGCACCACCTGGGGCGGCTCGTAGGTTCGAAGCGCATCCTCCACGCTGGCGGCCAGTTGGCGCACTTCCTCCGCGCCGATGTTCGCGCAAACGCCCTTCAGGGTGTGTGCCAGACGTTCGGCGGCCGTCAGGTCTCCGGTGGCCAGCGCCTCGTGGATCTGGGCTGGCACCTTGGACTGGCCCTGTACGAAGCGGGCGAGGATCGTGCGATAGAGCTTGCGGTTGCCATTGACGATCTCCAGGCCGCGGGCTGCATCCAGGCCCTCGATGCCGCAGAAGTGCTGGCCCTCGCACTTGCAGGGCGCCGTAGCGGCTGGTTCGACCCGGGCAGCTTCGAACGGCGGGATCCAGCGCAGCAGCGTCGACCACAGCGCCGCCGGTGCAACAGGCTTGGTCAGCGTGTCGTTCATGCCGGCTCCCAGGCAGCGACGGCGATCCTGCTCCATCGCATTGGCCGTCATTGCCACGATGGGTAGCCCGGCCAGGCGGGTGATCTTGCGGATCTCCTGGGTCGCCGTGACGCCGTCCATCACCGGCATCTGCATGTCCATGAACACCAGGTCGTAGTAGCCGGCCTGGACCTTCTCCAGGGCGATCTGACCATTCTCGGCCACCTCCACCTGCATGCCGGCCTGGTGGAGCATCTCCATGGCCACCATCTGGTTGATCTCGTTGTCCTCGACGACCAGTACGCGCGAGCCCCGGATCGCCCCCAGCAGCGCAGGCGCAGCGTCCACGCCCTGTTCGGGCTGCCCGGCGCGGGCGCGAGCCGGTTGGTCACTTATCCGGCCGGTCCGCGTCGACAGTACCTGCACGGTCGCGTCGAACAAGGCCGATGCATGCACCGGCTTGACCAGCACCGATTCGATACCCGCTGACTCGGCCTGCTTGAGCATCTCCTCGCGGCAGTATGCGGACACCATCATCAGCGTCGGCGGAAGTTCCAGCCCGAGTTCGCGAATGCGCCGGGCGGTCTCCAATCCGTCCATCCCTCCGGGCATGCGCCAGTCGAGATAGACCACCTGGAACGGCCGGCCCTGGACGGCCGCCTCGCGCACGGCATCCACGGCCTGCTCGCCGGAGGAGGCTTCACTGACATCGAAGGTCATGTCGTACAGCATCTCGGCGATCGCCGCGCGCGCATAGAAGCTGTCGTCCACAACCAGTGCCCGGCAGCCGTGAAGGTCCGGCAGCAACACGGGGTCGGCGGTGGTTTGCAGTCCGATACCCAGTGGGAGCCGGAACCAGAACGTGCTGCCGCGGCCCACCTCGCTGTCCAGGCCCACTTCGCCACCCATCAGTTCGACCAGCTTCTTGCAGATGGCCAGGCCCAGGCCCGTGCCGCCGAAGCGGCGCGTGGTCGAAGTGTCGGCCTGCGTGAAGCTCTTGAACAGGCGCTCGATCTGCTCGCGGTCCAGGCCGATACCCGTATCGCGAACCGCGAACTCCAGCACCACCCGGGCGTCGCCGGTCTCCACCGGCTTCACGCCGATCCCGACCTCGCCGCGCTCGGTGAACTTCACGGCGTTGTTGGCCAGGTTCAGCAGGATCTGCCCCACTCTCAGCGAGTCGCCAATGAGCTGCCGGGGCACGCTGGGGTCCACCTCCAGCACCAGCTCCAGCCCCTTGGCCTCTGCAAGCGAGGACACCAACGTGCAGGTGCTCTCCAGCAGGTGGTTCAGGTCGAACTGCGCCGTTTCCAGGTCCAGCTTGCCGGCCTCGATCTTCGAGAAGTCCAGGATGTCGTTGATCACCCGCAGCAGGTTCTGCCCGGCGCCCTGCACCTTCTCGATGTAGTCGCGTTGCCGGGGCGTCAGCTCCGTCCTGAGGGCCAGGTGCGACAGCCCGATGATCGCGTTCATCGGAGTGCGGATCTCATGACTCATGTTGGCCAGGAACTGCGACTTCGCCTGCGTCGCCGCTTCGGCCGCTTCCTTGGCGGCTCGCAACTCCTCCTCGGCCTGCTTGCGTCCGGTGACGTCCCGTCCGATGCACAACACCCCCATGGGCTTGCCGAGCTCGTCCCACAGGGGAGAGACCACGCTCTCGTACAGGCGGCGCCTGCCATCGGAAAAGTGTTCGGCCCAATACTCGGCGGTATCGGGCTGGAGCGTGCTCAACACCCGCCTGTCCCGCTCCTTGATCCGCTCGATCGCGTCTGGCCGAAACGGCAGGTCATCGACGGTCTTGCCCTTGATCGCCTCCACATCCGTTTCAGCGATGTCCGCGTATGACTGGTTGCAGCCGAGGTAACGACCCTCGAGGTCCTTGAAATAGATGCCGTCGACCGTCGAATTGATGATGGACTTGAGCAGGTTCTGCTGAAGCTGGCTCTCGCGCTGCGCGGCCTTCTTCTCGGTGAAGTCCTTGACATTGATGACGAACATGGCCCGTCCCGCATGCTCGGTGAGGAAGACGGATACCTCCACCTCGCGCACCGTGCCGTCCTTGCGCCTGTGCTGCGTGTCGAACATGGCCGTCCGTCCGCTGGCCAGCTCGCGAAAGATATACGCGCGGCGCGCCGCGGAATGCGCCACATCGATATCGGTCACCTTCAGCTCGACCAGTTCCTGCTGCGAGTAGCCCAGGTGCGCGCACATCGCCCGGTTCGCATAGGTGAGGCGGTCGGTATCGCGGTCGATCCATGCCATCGGGCCCGAGTTGTCCAGAACCAGTGCACTGAACGCCATCTGCCGCTCGTGCGACACCTGCTCGGTCACGTCGCGGTAGGCGATCACGAAACCCAGCTGCCTGCCCAGGACGTACTGGGGGCGGGCGCGCCGTTCGATGAAGCGCCCATCCTTGCACGCAAGGATGCTGGTGGATTCCTGGTCGAAGGGCCGGTCGAGGGCAAGAGCCATGCTCCAGAACGCTTCCGGGTCCTTCAACTGGCTGGCGATCAGGCCACGAAATGCAGGCCCGTCGATGTTGCTGATCTGGTCCTCGGGCACCGACCAGATCTCGGCGGCGCGCACGTTCATGAACAGCGAGCCATCGAGGCGCATCGACACGATCCCGTCGCTGGTGCTGTTCAGGGTCGCGTGCAAGGTCGCCTGGGACTTCAGGCAATCCGCCAGTTGCGACCGCAGTCGTTCGTTCTCCCTCGCAAGATCAAGAGTTGCCACGCCAGACTCCGTTTGTGTAACTCGATGTGACAAAACTTTAGATGGCGCTTGCGGCATGCCCCCTACGGAATTTTCTTAACCACCGCCTTTTCGAGCGGGTTCGCGTGATCTCGTTGACCCTCATCAAGAAACATGCGGGCCGGGGCGTGAAGGAGTAGCGTTCCGGAACTCATGACCCTTGCTACCCAGGGGCCGGCTTCGCCGTCACGCGCGGAGCTTCGGGGGGTGGGCCTGCGCGTGCGGCAGGCCGGGCGTTCTACCGGATCCGCAACGTTGGCACGTGGCGAATGCTGCCGGCGAGGCCCCCGCGCGCACGTGACGCGCCTCTCCTCTGGCTGGAGCCGGATGCAGCCGGACTTGCCGGATTCGGGCGCCTGGGGCAAGCTCGGTTCACAACTCCCGAGCTCCCACCATGTACAAGCGAATCCTCGTTCCGGTCGACGGCTCCTCGTTCTCGAACCAGATCCTGCCGCTGTCACAGACGATCGCGAGGACGACCGGGGCCCAGCTGGCCCTATACCGCGCGGTCGGCAGGCACGACCGCATGGCCGAGGCGGAGACCGCACTGCGGACCCAGGCCGATGTCTCCGGCGCAGAGGCCATCTGCACGGAAGTGCACGGCGACGTGGCACACGCCATCCTGCAGGAAGCCGAGCGGGTACCCGGCACGCTGGTGGCCATGACCTCGCACGGGCGATCCGGCGTCATGCGGGCCGTGCTCGGCAGTACGGCGCTGGACGTCGTGCGTGCCGGCAGCAAGCCCATCCTCGTGTTCCGCCCCAAGGAGCACGCTCCCGGATCCGCAGCCGCCGGGGCAGCGATCGAACGCGTCTTCATCCCGCTGGACGGAAGCCCGGTCTCCGAATCGATCATCCCGCAGGCGGTGGAACTCGCCCGCGCTCTGAAGTCGCGCATCGTGGTGGTGACCGTCCTCGGGCCGGCCGGCTCCGGTGCTTCCGGCGTGGAGGGGCTGGACATCATGGAGTCCAGCTACGTCCAGGCGCAGGCGGCCGCGATCACCAAGGCGCACGGGATCGACGCAGGGTGGGAAGTCCTGCATGGCGATCCGGCCAAGGCCATTCCCGAATTCGTGCGCACCCATCCCGCATCGATCCTCGCCATGACCACGCGCGGGCGCAGCGCCGTGACCTCCGCCCTGCTCGGGAGCGTCACCGCGGCCGCCCTGCGCGACGCTGGCGTGCCGGTGTTCACGCGCCTTCCCTGAGCCGGGCGGACCGGCTCGCACCGGCGATGGATCCGCTGCAGCCGCCATTGCTGACCCGCCGGGTGCGGGTGCGCGGGCTCGTCCAGGGCGTGGGCTACCGCTACGCCTGTGCCGAGCTGGCCCGCAGCCTGGGCATCGCGGGCTGGGTGCGCAACCGGCTCGACGGTTCAGTCGAAGCCGTGCTGCAGGGCCACCCCGACCCCGTGGAGCGCATGTGCGAACGCCTGCGCTCGTGCAACCCGGGGGCCCGCGTGGAGGCACTGGAGATTTCGGAAGTCCCGGAGCCCGCCCCCTCGTTCGACGGCTTCGAGCAGCGGCCCACCGCCTGAGCCGCTGCCATGGAATTCGGCACGCTGCTCGCCATTGCCCTGGCCGGCGCGCTGGCCTCCCCCATCGGCGGGGCCCTCGCCCTGGTCCGCAAGCCGACCACGCTGGCGCTGTCCATCGCCGTCGGCTTCGCGGCCGGCGCACTGCTGGGCGCCTTCGCCTTCGAGATGCTGCCCAAGGCCGCGAAGGTGGCGTCGTTGCCCACCGCGCTGGCGGGATTCGCCATCGGCTTCGGTCTGCTCTACGCACTGGACCTGTTCGTGCACCGCGGCGCCAGCGCGGGCGACAAGGCCGCGCAGCGCGACTGGGTGCGCAGCGTGCGGCGCCGGCGGCGCTCCCGCGGTGACGAGGTGACGGTGCTGGCCGGCGGCACCAGCGCCGAGGAACTGGTGGAGGGGCTCACCATCGGCGTCAGCGCCGCGACCGATCCCTCGGTCGGCCTGGTCGTCGGGCTGGCCATCGTGATCGACAACGTCAGCGAGGCCCTGAGCATCGGCGAGCTGATCCGCGAGAAGGGCGGCGAACGGCAGGCACGCCGCATCCTCGGCTGGACCGGCCTGATCGGCCTGGCGCTGTTCATCTCGGCGATGGCGGGCTGGTTCCTGCTGCGCAACCTCCCGCCCGGCGTGCTGGGCCTGCTGCTGGCCGCCGGCGCAGGCGCGATGTTCTACCTGACCATGACCGAGCTGGTGCCCGAAGCCGAGAGCCACCAGTTCCAGCAGTCGGCCGCGATCGCCGCGGCGGCCGGCCTGCTCGTGATATTTGCGCTCTCGCAAGGGTCGATCCGCTGACCCGCCGCTGCCGCCGGCACACAATGCCGGCTGTGCCGCACCCCTGTCCGCGATGAAGCTGCCCTGGCTCGAACCCGGCGACCCCTTCCCGCCTGCCCGCCGTGCCTGGGGCATCGACGATCCCGCGCCGGGGCTGCTCGCGGCCGGCGGCGCGCTCGACGTCGATACGCTGAGGCGGGCCTACTCGGGCGGCATCTTCCCGTGGTTCAGCGAAGGGCAGCCCATCCTCTGGTGGAGCACCGATCCGCGCATGGTGCTGTTCACGGCGGAATTCCGACTGCACCGCTCCCTGCGCAAGACGCTCAGGCGTTTCGTGGAGGACGCGAACTGCGAGGTGCGCTTCGACACCGCGTTCGGCGATGTCATCCGCGCCTGCTCCGGCAGCCGCCGCGAGGGCCAGTCGGGCACGTGGATCGTGCCGGAGATGGTCAGCGCCTACGAGGCCTTCCACGCCGCCGGCCACGCGCACAGCGTGGAGACCTGGGTCGACGGCGAGCTGGTCGGCGGCCTGTACAGCGTGGCCATCGGCCAGGCGGTGTTCGGCGAATCCATGTTCACGCGCGTGCCCGACGCCTCCAAGATCGCGCTGGCGGCGCTGGTGGCCTTCTGCCGCGCACACGGCATCGACTGCATCGACTGCCAGCAGAACACGCGCCACCTGGCTTCGCTGGGCGCGCGTGAAATCCCGCGCGAGGCATTCGTTGCAGCCGTCGCCGCCCGCACCGCAAAACCGTCACCGCAGTGGAATTTCGAGCCCCTATACTGGCGCGAACTCCAGTTGCAGAAGCCCTCCGCGTGACGCACCTCAAGGACCTTCCGCTTCATACCCTGCAGTTCTATGCGACCGCGCCCTACCCGTGCAGCTACCTGCCGGGCAAGCAGGCCCGCTCGCAGGTGGCCACACCCAGCCACCTGATCCACAACGACGCCTATTCCGACCTGGTCACCAGCGGGTTCCGGCGCAGCGGCATGTTCACCTACCGGCCGTACTGCGACGGCTGCCGCGCCTGCGTGCCGCTGCGCGTGCTGGCCGAGCAGTTCAAGCCCGATCGCAGCCAGCGCCGCGCCTGGGCGCAGCACCGCAACCTGCAGGCGCGGGTGCTCAAGCTGTGCTTCGTGCCGGAGCATTACCAGCTGTACCTGCGCTACCAGAGCGGCCGCCATGCGGGCGGCGGCATGGACCACGACAGCATCGACCAGTACACCCAGTTCCTGCTGCAAAGCCGGGTGAACTCGCGGCTGGTGGAATTCCGCGAGCCGCTGCCCGACGGCTCGCCGGGTGCGCTGCGGATGGTGTCCATCCTCGACGTGCTGGGCGACGGCCTCTCGGCCGTCTACACCTTCTACGAACCCGAGGGTTCGGCCAGCTACGGCACCTACAGCGTGCTCTGGCAGATCGACCAGGCGCGCAAGCTGAAGCTGCCCCACGTCTACCTGGGCTACTGGATCGCCGAGAGTCCCAAGATGGGCTACAAGGCGCGCTTCCTGCCCCATCACGTGTTGCAGGAAGGCCGCTGGGTCGAGGGGCCGCGTACCCGCCGCGATTTCACAAAGTAAAATACCGGAAACGCTCCAGCCGTTTCCGCATGAGAAAGCCCGACAGCGGCGTCGCCGCAACCCCCACCATCCAGGTCATCGAGCGCATGTTCGCGCTGATCGACGTGCTCGCATCGCGCGAGGAAGCGATCTCCCTCAAGGAGATCAGCGAGAAGACCGGCCTGCATCCCTCCACCACCCACCGCATCCTCAACGACCTGGCCGTGGGCCGCTTCGTCGACCGGCCCGAGGCCGGCAGCTACCGGCTGGGCCTGCGGCTGCTGGAGCTGGGCAACCTGGTCAAGGCGCGCCTGAACGTGCGTGACGCGGCTCTGATGCCCATGCGCGAGCTGCACCGGATGATCCAGCAACCGGTCAACCTGTCGGTGCGCCAGGGCGACGAGATCGTCTACGTCGAGCGCGCCTACAGCGAGCGCTCCGGCATGCAGGTGGTGCGCGCCATCGGCGGACGGGCCCCGCTGCACCTGACGTCGACCGGCAAGCTGTTCCTGGCTGCGGACGAGCCGCAGCGCGTGCGTGCCTACGCCACCCGCACCGGCCTGGCCGGCCACACGCGCAACAGCATCACGCAACTGCCGCTGCTGGAGCGCGAACTGGCCAAGGCGCGCCAGTACGGCATCGCGCGCGACAACGAGGAACTGGAGCTCGGCGTGCGCTGCATGGCCGCCGGCATCTACGACGACCAGAGCCGGCTGGTGGCCGGCCTGTCCATCTCCGCCCCCGCCGACCGCCTGGACGAAGGCTGGCTCAGCAAGCTCCAGACCACCGCCAGCGAGATCTCGGCAGCGCTGGGGTACAAGCCCCCAATTCCCGCAAGAGCCGCCTGAGAAGGGCAGGAACCCACAAAAGGACACGGCGCCAAAGGCGCCGTGTTTCGTGTTGGAGCGTAGCGGATTCCAGCGTAGCGGATTCCAGCGGAGCGGCTTATCCGTTCACCTGCCGGATCACCGTCGACTCCGAAGCCTTCGCCGCCGCGGGTGCATTCGTCTCCACCCAGCGCCTCACCCGCTCGGCATCGGCCAGCCGGCTCAGCTTCCCGGCCGAATCGAGGAACACCATGATCACCTTCCGGCCGGCCACCTTGGCCTGCATGATCAGGCACTGGCCGGCTTCGGAGATGTAGCCGGTCTTCTGCAGGCCGATCTCCCAGTCGGGGTTCTTCACCAGCCGGTTGGTGTTGTTGTACTGGAGCGTGCGATTGCCCACCGCCACTTCGTAGCCGGGCGAGGTGGTGTACTCGCGCAGCAACGGGTCCTGGTAGGCGGCGTTCGCCAGCGTGGCGAGGTCCTTGGCGCTGGACTGGTTGCGGCTGGACAGGCCGGTCGGCTCGACGTACTGGGTGTCCTTCATGCCCAGCAGGCGGGCCTTGGCGTTCATCAGCTGGACGAACACATCCAGACCGCCGGGATAGGTGCGGCCGAGCGCGTTGGCGGCCCGGTTCTCGCTGGACATCAGGGCCAGGTGCAGCGCCTCGCCGCGCGTCAGCCGGGTGCCCACGCGCAGGCGCGAGCGGCTGCCCTTCTCGGTATCCACGTCGTCCTGGGTGATCGTGATCTCTTCGTCCAGCGGCAGCTTGGCCTCGCTGATGATCAGGCCCGTCATCAGCTTGGTCAGCGAGGCGATCGGCAGCACCGCCTGCTCGTTCTTGGAGAACAGCACCTCGCTCGTGTCCTGGTCGATGACCAAGGCCACGCTGGACTTGAGGTCGAGGTCGTCGCGCGTGTCGTGCAGGCCGGCCAGGTGGCCGTAGGACGGACGCGGCGTCTGGGTGATCACCACCGAGCGGCGCTTCTTGCGGATAGTGGCCTTCGCCGTCTTGTGGGCCGAAGCGGTGCGCTGTTTCTTGGCGACCGTTTCCTTGCGCGTACCGGCGTCGGCCGTGACCGGAACCAGGGCGCAGACGATGAGGATTGCGGCGAACGACCGCAGGGCGCGAGTCCAGGTCCTGGGCAGGGCCATCGGCAAGGGGGGCTGCATCCGGTCTCCTTTTTTCGGCTCTTGTTTCAGGGCTGAGGGTCGATCCTGCAAAACTTACACAAGATCAACAACTTAGGCAAGAAACCTCAGCCGGGGCCGAATTATATGGACACAAACCTAACCTTGTGCAGCCACCCGATCAGCTTTACTTTGTAACTTGTTGAGAGCACTCAGGTAAGCCTTGGCCGAGGCCACCACGATGTCGGGATCGGCGCCCACGCCGTTGACCACCCGTCCGGAGTTCTGCAGCCGGACCGTGACCTCGCCCTGGCTCTCGGTGGAGCCGCTGATGGCGTTCACCGAATAGAGCACCATCTCGGCGCCGCTGCGCACGTGGCTCTCGATGGCCTTGAGCGAGGCGTCGACCGGGCCGTTGCCGTCGGATTCGCCGCGCACTTCCTGGCCGTTGGCCGTGAACACGACCACGGCGTGCGGCCGCTCGCCGGTCTCGCTGTGCTGGGCGAGCGAGACCAGTCGGTAGGTCTCCTGCTCGTGCGTGACCGCCTCGTCGCTGACAAGGGCCAGGATGTCCTCGTCGAAGATCTCGCTCTTGCGGTCGGCCAGTTCCTTGAACTTGGCGAAGGCGGCGTTGATGTCGGCCTCGCTCTCGAGCTGCACGCCCAGGTCCAGCAGGCGCTGCTTGAAGGCGTTGCGGCCCGACAGCTTGCCCAGCACGATCTTGTTGGCGCTCCAGCCCACGTCCTCGGCCCGCATGATCTCGTAGGTGTCGCGCGCCTTGAGCACGCCGTCCTGGTGGATGCCGCTGGCGTGGGCGAAGGCGTTGGCGCCGACCACCGCCTTGTTGGGCTGCACCACGAAGCCGGTGGTCTGGCTGACCATGCGGCTGGCCGGCACGATGTGCCGGGTGTCGATGTCGACCTCGAGCCCGAAGTAGTCCTTCCGGGTCTTGACGGCCATGACGATCTCTTCCAGCGAGCAGTTGCCGGCGCGCTCGCCCAGACCGTTGATGGTGCACTCCACCTGGCGCGCACCGCCGATCTTCACCCCGGCCAGCGAGTTGGCCACCGCCATGCCCAGGTCGTTGTGGCAGTGCACCGACCAGATCGCCTTGTCGGAGTTGGGGACGCGCTCGCGCAGGGTCCGGATGAAGTTGCCGTACAGCTCGGGCACGGCGTAGCCCACCGTGTCGGGCACGTTGATGGTGGTGGCGCCCTCGGCGATCACGGTTTCCAGCACCCGGCAGAGGAAGTCGATCTCGCTGCGGTAGCCGTCCTCGGGCGAGAACTCGATGTCGCCGCAGAGGTTGCGCGCGAACCGCACCGACAGCTTGGCCTGCTCCAGCACCTGCTCGGGCGTCATGCGCAGCTTCTTCTCCATGTGCAGCGGCGACGTCGCGATGAAGGTGTGGATGCGCGAGCGGGCGGCGCCCTTGAGTGCCTCGGCCGCACGGGCGATGTCGCGGTCGTTGGCGCGCGAGAGCGAGCAGACGGTGGAATCCTTGACCGCGTTGGCGATGGACTGCACGGCCTCGAAGTCGCCGTTGGAGCTGGCGGCGAAGCCCGCCTCGATGACGTCGACCTTCAGCCGCTCGAGCTGGCGCGCGATGCGCAGCTTCTCGTCGCGGGTCATGGAAGCGCCGGGCGACTGCTCGCCGTCGCGCAGGGTGGTGTCGAAAATGATCAGCTTGTCGGCCATGTCCTGGTTCCTCATTTCGCCGGCGCGAATTCCGCCTGCACCTGCCGGGCCTCGATCGCCCGGACCCGCTGCAGGCCGGAGACGATGGCCTTGAGCGAAGCGGACACGATGTTCGCATCCCGACCGACGCCGAACAAGGTGCGATCGCCCACCCGAAGCTCGAGGTAGGCCACGGCCTGCGCGTGCGCCTCGGCGCCGATCGCATGCTCGCGGTAGTCGAGCACCCGCACGGTCTCGCCGGTGGCGGCGGACAGGCCCTGCACGAAGGCATCGATCGGTCCGTTGCCGGTGCCCTGCAGCTTCAGGTTCCCGCCGGCCAGCGCCACTTCGGCGGCGATGGTGACGCGGCCGTCGTCGCCCTCCTCCAGCACCTGGTGGCGCAGCGAGGCGATGCTGCGCATGCCGTACTCGCGCTCGAACAGGTCGTGGATCTCGCGGGCGGTCAGTTCCTTGCCGCTGTCGTCCATCACCGCCTGCACCACCTGGCTGAACTCGATCTGCAGCCGCCGCGGCAGCTCCAGCCCGTACTCGGTCTCGAGCAGGTAGGAGATGCCGCCCTTGCCCGACTGGCTGTTGACGCGGATCACGGCCTCGTAGCTGCGGCCCAGGTCCTTGGGATCGAGCGGCAGGTACGGCATGTCCCAGATGTCGCCTTCGCGGCGCGCCGCGAACGCCTTCTTGATGGCGTCCTGGTGCGAGCCGGAGAAGGAGGTGTAGACCAGGTCGCCGGCGTAGGGGTGGCGCGGGTGCACCGGCAACTGGTTGCAGTGCTCCACCGTGCGGCGGATCTCGTCGATGTCCGAGAAGTCCAGCCCCGGGTCCACGCCCTGCGTGTACAGGTTCAGGGCGACGTTGACGATGTCGAGGTTGCCGGTGCGCTCGCCGTTGCCGAACAGGCAGCCTTCCAGTCGGTCGGCGCCGGCCATCACGGCGAACTCGCCGGCGGCGGTGCCGGTGCCGCGGTCGTTGTGCGGATGCACCGACAGCACGATCGAATCGCGCCGCGCCAGGTGGCGGTGCATCCACTCGATCATGTCGGCAAAAATGTTCGGCGTGGAGTGCTCCACCGTCGACGGCAGGTTGACGATGCACTTGCGCTGCGGCGTGGGCTGCCAGACCTCGGTGACGGCATCGACCACGCGCTTGGCGAACGCCAGCTCGGTGCCGGAGAACATCTCGGGCGAATACTCGAACACCCAGTCGGTGCCGGGCTGCCGGGCCGCGAGTTCGCTGAACAGCCGTGCCTGCGAGGTCGCCAGTTCCACGATGCCGTCCTCGTCCAGCCCGAGCACGACCTTGCGCATGACCGGCGCGGTCGCGTTGTACAGGTGCACGATGGCACGGCGGGCACCGCGCAGCGATTCGAAGGTGCGGCGGATCAGCGGCTCGCGCGCCTGCGTCAGCACCTGGATGGTCACGTCCGCGGGGATCAGGTCCTCCTCGATCAGGCGGCGCACGAAATCGAATTCGACCTGGGATGCCGACGGGAAGCCGACCTCGATCTCCTTGAAGCCGATCTTCACCAGGGTCTGGAACATGCGCAGCTTGCGCGGGATGTCCATGGGCTCGATCAGCGCCTGGTTGCCGTCGCGCAGGTCCACGCTGCACCACACGGGCGGGCGGCTCAGCACCGCGTCCGGCCAGATCCGGTCCTTCAGGCCGACCGGGGCGAACGGACGGTACTTGGCGGCGGGGTTCTTCAGCATGGACATGTGGTCTTTCGGTCAGGGTGGTGGACCAGCAGCCCCAAAAACAGAACGGCCCGCTGCTGGTGCATACGGGCCGTCGAGGTGGGTTTCTTGCGCGCGCGCTACCGTCTCCGCCCGTGGGGGATTAGGAGTAGGGCCAGCGCAATGCGGTTCATGGGCAACGAATGTAGCACAGGATGAGGACCGCGACCGCTTGGGGGCTTTCCTAGCGGTGCAGGCCGCGCTCGTCGGGTTCGTCGGTGGACGTGCTGATCACGCTGGTCTGCAGGCCCTTGGCCTTGCGCCAGCCATAGAGCGCGTAGCCGGAGAGGCCGTACACGCAGAACAGCACGAACAGCACCACGGGCGGGTCGATGTTGATGACGGCGATGCCCAGCGCGATCAGCACGATCACGGCGAACGGGACGCTCTTCTTCATCCCGATGTCCTTGAAGCTGTAGAACGGCACGTTGGTCACCATGGTCAGGCCGGCATACAGCGCGATGGCGAACATGGCCCACACCATCTCGTAGCCCTTGACGCCGTAGTCGTTCATCAGCCAGATGAAGCCCGCCACCAGGGCCGCCGCAGCCGGGGACGGCAGCCCCTGGAAGTAGCGCTTGTCGACCACGGCGGTGTTGACGTTGAAGCGGGCCAGGCGCAGGGCCGCGCAGGCGCAATAGACGAAGGCCGCGATCCAGCCCCAGCGGCCCAGTCCCTTGAGCGCCCATTCGTAGGCGATCAGCGCGGGCGCCGCGCCGAAGGACACCATGTCGGACAGCGAGTCCATCTGCTCGCCGAAGGCGCTCTGGGTGTTGGTCATGCGGGCCACGCGCCCGTCCAGGCTGTCCAGCACCATGGCCACGAACACGCCCACGGCGGCCATGTCGAAGCGCTGGTTCATCGCCATCACCACGGCATAGAAGCCACCGAACAGCGCGGCCAGCGTGAACAGGTTGGGCAGGATGTAGATGCCCTTGCGCCGGCGGCGCACCACGATGCCCTCCTCGGGGCTGTGGTCGGTGTGATCGGCGCCGTCGTGCATGGCGCAGAGTGTAAGCGCGGCGCCATGGCGGGTTCCGCCATGGCGTCGCCGCAGCGGGTTCAGGCCAGCCCGAACACCCCGTCCTCGGCGCGCACGCGTCCTTGCGCGACCAGCTCGTCGAGGTGCATCCGGATGCTGTTGCGCTCGGCACACTCGGCGTACGGAACGCTGAAGCCCGCCGGGTAGAGGATCCGGCGCTGCACCAGTTGCGCGAGGGTCTGCGGCCCCTCGCGCAGGTACCCCAGCAGGGTGTCGGATCGCTCGTCGATGCGGCGTGCGAAGCGGGCCAGCTGGTCGAGGAACTGCGCCCGCTCGACCAGCACGGCGCGGTGGTGCGAGGTCACCCACACACGGGCCTCGATGTCCGCCACCGCCTGCAGGCTGCGGCGGAAGGCCGCCAGGTCCGACGTGGCATCGCCGTAGTACGGCCCGAAACCGGTCAGGTCGATGTCGCCGATGAAGGCCAGTCCCTCGCTCTCCACCACCAGGGCGCAATGCCCGGCGGTGTGGCCGGGCAGGTGGTGCGCGCGGACGGTCACGCCGCCGCCCAGGTCCCAGCAGGCGCCGTCGGCATAGCCAATGGCGTCGGGTCGCGGCCGGTAGTCGAAATCACGCTCCAGCATGGGACGGAGCGCGGACAGCACCTCCTGCGGATAGCCGTAGTGCCGCGAGAGCCCTTCCCACGAGCGCGCGGCCTCCAGGTCGGCCTCGTGCACCTGGACCTGCGCGCGCGGCAGCCGGTGCAGCCCGGCCATGTGGTCCTCGTGCACGTGGCCGAGGATCACCAGGTCGATGGCATCGTCGAAGGCGGGTCCGATGCGGTTGGCGACCTGTGGCGTGTCGAAGGCGACCCGCATGTCGCTGCCGTGCACCAGCACCTGGTTGCCGTCGGGGTACTTGCCGGATTTGTCGCCCAGGAAGATGGAGACGGGGCCGAAGCGCAGCGATGGGTCCATGGTGGTTGGTCGGAACTTCAAGGAGGACTCTAGCAAGGCTCGTGACGACAAAAAGGGCGGCCTCTCGGCCGCCCCTTCCGGATCCCCGCCTTCGCGGGGATGGCCTTGCGCGCGGCCGGAGGCCGCTCGGCAAGGTCAGTTGCGCGTCTGGTCGACGAGCTTGTTCTTCTTGATCCAGGGCATCATCGCACGCAGCTTCTCGCCGACCACCTCGATCTGGTGTTCCGCCGTGAGGCGGCGGCGCGATTGCAGCGTCGGCGCGCCGGCGCGGTTCTCCAGGATGAAGCTCTTGGCGTACTCACCGGTCTGGATGTCCTTCAGGGCCTGGCGCATGGCGGCCTTGGTCTCCTCGGTCACGATCTTCGGGCCGGTGACGTACTCGCCGTACTCCGCGTTGTTGGAGATCGAGTAGTTCATGTTCGCGATGCCGCCTTCGTAGATCAGGTCCACGATCAGCTTGAGCTCGTGCAGGCACTCGAAGTACGCCATCTCGGGCGCGTAGCCGGCTTCCACCAGCGTCTCGAAGCCGGCCTTGATCAGCTCGACGGTGCCGCCGCACAGCACGGCCTGCTCGCCGAACAGGTCGGTCTCGGTCTCCTCGCGGAAGTTGGTCTCGATGATGCCGGCCTTGCCGCCGCCGTTGGCCATGGCGTACGACAGCGCGAGGTCACGCGCCTTGCCGCTCTGGTCCTGGTGCACGGCCACCAGGTGCGGCACGCCGCCACCCTGGCTATAGGTGCTGCGAACGGTGTGGCCGGGTGCCTTGGGCGCCACCATCCACACGTCGAGGTCGGCACGGGGCACGACCTGGCCGTAGTGCACGTTGAAGCCGTGCGCGAAGGCCAGCGAGGCGCCCTGCTTGATGTTCGGCTCGACCTCGGTCTTGTAGACCGTGGCGATCTGCTCGTCGGGCAGCAGGATCATGACCACGTCGGCCATCTTCACGGCCTCGGCCACCGCGGCGACTTTCAGGCCGGCCTTCTCGACCTTGGGCCAGGAAGCCCCGCCCGGGCGCAGGCCGACCACGACCTTGACGCCGCTGTCGTTCAGGTTCTGCGCGTGCGCATGGCCCTGCGAGCCGTAGCCGATGATGGCGACGGTCTTGCCCTTGATCAGGCTCAGGTCGCAGTCCTTGTCGTAGTAAACCTTCATGGTCTCTCCAGGTTGGATACAGGGGGGAATGGGGACTAGACGCGGAGCACCCGCTCGCCGCGGCCGATGCCGCTGGCGCCGGTGCGCACGGTCTCGAGGATGGCGCTGCGGTCGATGGCCACCAGGAACGCGTCGTTCTTGGACTGGTCGCCCGTCAGCTCGATGGTGTAGCTCTTCTCGGTGACGTCGATGATGCGGCCGCGGAAGATGTCCGCCATGCGCTTCATCTCCTCGCGCTCCTTGCCGACGGCGCGCACCTTCACCATCATGAGCTCGCGCTCGGTGTAGGCGCCTTCGGTCAGGTCGACCACCTTGACCACCTCGATCAGTCGGTTCAGGTGCTTGGTGATCTGCTCGATCACGTCGTCCGAACCGGTGGTCTGGATCGTCATGCGCGACAGCGACGGGTCTTCCGTCGGCGCCACGGTCAGCGATTCGATGTTGTAGCCGCGGGCCGAGAACAGGGCGACCACGCGGGAGAGTGCGCCGGGTTCGTTCTCCAGCAGCACGGCGATGATGTGTTTCATGTGCGATTCCTCTTCTCGCCGCCCTCCCCCGGTGCCGGTAAGCGCCGGGCTTGGCGGTCAATAGATTCGTCTCGGGCCCGCCGGGGCGGGAAATGCGCCGTCCCCGCCTGCGCGGAGGCGACGGGTCGACTTACAGGTCCTCGCTCCCCAGCAGCATCTCGGTGATGCCCTTGCCCGCCTTGACCATCGGCCAGACGTTCTCGGTGGGGTCGGTGCGGAAGTCCATGAAGACCGTCCGGTCCTTGAGCTTGCGCGCCTCGCGCAGCGCCGGCTCCACGTCCTGCGGCTTCTCGATCAGCATGCCCACGTGGCCATAGGCCTCGGCCAGCTTCACGAAGTTGGGCAGCGCGTCCATGTAGCTGTGGCTGTAGCGGCCCTCGTAATCGAGTTCCTGCCACTGGCGCACCATGCCCAGGTAGCGGTTGTTCAGCGAGATGATCTTGATCGGCGTGTTGTACTGCAGGCACGTCGACAGTTCCTGGATGCACATCTGCACCGAGCCTTCGCCGGTGATGCAGTACACCTCGGAGTCGGGCTTGGCGAGCTTGATGCCCATCGCGTACGGGATGCCCACGCCCATGGTGCCCAGGCCGCCGGAGTTGATCCAGCGCCGCGGCTCGCGGAACTTGTAGAACTGCGCAGCCCACATCTGGTGCTGGCCGACGTCCGACGTGATGTAGGTGTCGACGTCCTTGGTCAGCTTCCAAAGCGTCTCGATCACGTGCTGCGGCTTGACCACGTCCTTGTTGGCGCGGTCGTACTTCAGGCAGTCGCGCTTGCGCCAGCCCTCGATCGTCTCCCACCAGCCCGCCAGCGCCTGTGCGTCGGGCTTCTGGCCGGACTCGCGGATGTTCGCCACCAGGTCCGCCAGCACGTCCTTGACATCGCCGACGATGGGCACGTCCACCTTCACCCGCTTGGAGATGCTGGAGGGGTCGATGTCGATGTGGATGATCTTGCGCTCGGCCGAGCCGAAGTGCTTGGGGTTGCCGATCACGCGGTCGTCGAAACGCGCGCCCACGGCCAGCAGCACGTCGCAGTTCTGCATGGCGTTGTTGGCCTCGAAGCTGCCGTGCATGCCCAGCATGCCCAGGAACTTCGGGTCGGTGCCGTCGATCGAGCCCAGGCCCATCAGCGTGTTCGTGCACGGATACCCCAGCAGGTCGGCCAGCGCGCGCAGTTCGGCGGTGGCGTTGCCCAGGATCGCGCCGCCGCCGGCGTAGATGTAGGGCCGCTTGGCCGTCATCAGCAACTGCACCGCCTTGCGGATCTGGCCGCCGTGCCCCTTGCGGACCGGGTTGTACGAGCGCATCTCGATCTTGTCGGGATACCCGGTGTAGGACGTCTTGTTGAAGGAGACGTCCTTGGGGATGTCCACCACCACCGGCCCGGGGCGGCCGCTGCGTGCGATGTGGAAGGCCTTCTTCATCACCGCGGCGAGGTCGCGCACGTCCTTGACCAGGAAGTTGTGCTTGACCACCGGCCGCGTGATGCCGACGGTGTCGCACTCCTGGAAAGCATCCAGGCCGATGGCCGCGGTCGGCACCTGCCCGGTGACGATCACCATCGGGATGCTGTCCATGTACGCGGTGGCGATGCCCGTGATGGCATTCGTGACGCCGGGACCCGAGGTGACCAGCGCGACGCCCACTTCGCCGGTGGCCCGCGCATAGCCGTCGGCGGCATGCACCGCCGCCTGCTCGTGCCGCACCAGCACGTGCTGGATGCCGTCCTGCTTGTACAGCGCGTCGTAGATGTGCAGCACCGCGCCGCCGGGATAGCCCCAGACGAACTTGACGCCTTCGGCCTGCAGCGCGCGCACCATGATCTCGGCGCCGCGCAGTTCGGTGGGTGTATGGGGTTCGGCGCCGGTACCGGCGGCCGCCGCGGAGGTGATCTCCGCCTTCGAGATTTCCATGATCAACCTTTCGGGCTTCGGGAACGAAAGACCAGTTGGGTGCCCCTTCGCGAACTCTCGTGAAGCCGCGTCCGGACTTTGAACCCTGGGACCATGGACGGGCCGATCGCGCCGCCGGATCCGGGCTCGTTTGCCTGTGACCTGCAGCGCGCATTATGTCACCGCGGCGAGCCGCAGCCCAACTGGATGACCCCGGTGCCATAATCCCCGCCGCCTCGACCACCCCGACGGCGAGCCGCTGCGCCCCGAAAGGCCCTCCGCCCCTTGGCCACCGAACGAGAACTCTCCGACTTCCTCAAGAGCGTCGAAAAGCGGGCCTTCAAGCGCTCCGTCTATCACGTGCGGGACGAGGAGGCGGCGCTGGACATCGTGCAGGAAAGCATGATGAAGCTGGCCGAGCACTACGGCGACAAGCCGGCGGCCGAGTTCCCCATGCTGTTCCAGCGCATCCTCTCCAACTGCACGCTGGACTGGTTCCGCCGCCAGAAGACGCGCAATGCGCTGTTCTCCAACCTGAGCGACTTCGAATCGGCCTCGGACGACGGCGATTTCGACCTGCTGGAAACTTATGCCGCGCTGGAGGGTTCCCAGCAGTCGGAGAGCGCCGAGGATGCCAGCCGCCGGGCCGAGGTGCTGAGGGAGATCGAAGCGCAGGTCAAGGCCCTGCCCCCCCGTCAACGCGAGGCTTTTCTCATGCGTTATTGGGAGGACATGGACGTGGCCGAAACGGCCGCCGCCATGGGCTGCTCCGAGGGAAGCGTCAAGACGCACTGCTCCCGGGCGGTCCAGGCCCTCAGCAAGGCACTGAAGGCAAAGGGATTACAACCATGAAAGACGTCTCCACCCTGGCCTTGGCCCAGGCCCGCCAGGACCAGTTCGGCCGCCGGGTTGCCGCCCGTCTCGACACCGCCGCGGCCGAGTTGCCCCGCGACATCACCGAGCGCCTGCGCGCCGCGCGCGAACAGGCCCTGGCGCGGCGCAAGGCCCCCGCTCTCCAGCCTACGCGCACGGTCTCGGCCGCCGGCAATGGCCAGGCCGCGCTGCGCGGGCCCGATCGCATCCGCCTCTGGCAGCGCGTGGCACTGGCCCTGCCGCTGGTCGCGCTGGTGGCCGGCCTGGTCGCCATCCAGGTCGTGCAGGACGATAGGCGCGCGCGCGAAGTGGCCGAAGTCGACGCCGACCTCCTCACCGACGACCTGCCGCCCGCCGCCTACGCCGACCCGGGCTTCGTCCAGTTCCTCAAGTCCAGCCTCTGATGCCGGGGTCGCGAGTGCATTTCCCGCGTTCCGGCCCAGGCGCCGCACTGCCCCGGCTGCGCCGCGCCGCGGGCATGCTCGTCCTGGCGTTCGCCGGCAGCCTGGCGCTGCACGGGACGGCCGCGCAGGCCAACCCGCCGCCCGGGGCTGCTGCGCCCGCGCAAGCGGCCACCGCCAAGACGCCCGGTACCCGGGTCGCCCAGGCCGGCAGCGGCCGGGCCGGCGCGGAGCGACGTTCGGGCTGGGCCGACCTCAGCCCCAAGCAGCAGCAGGCATTGCAGCCGCTGGCCGGCGCCTGGCCGACGCTGAGCGAAGCGCAGAAGCGCAAGTGGATCGCCCTTTCCCGCAATTACCAGCGCATGGCGCCGCAGGACCAGGCGCGCCTGCACAGCCGGATGACAGACTGGGTGGCCCTGAGCCCGCACCAGCGCACCCAGGCGCGGCTGAACTTCGCCGAGACCAAGGGCCTGTCGGCCGACGACAAGAAGGCCAAGTGGGAGGCCTACCAGGCCCTCTCGCCCGAGGAAAAGCGCAAGCTGGCGGCCGGCGCGCCGGCGCGCACCCCGCCGGCCGCAGCCGCCCTCAAGCCGGTGCCGGCCCAGAAGCTCGCCAAGGTGCCGCGCCCCCCTCGCAAGTCCCGGAAGGCGCCACCGGCGGAGGCGCAGCCTGCGTCGCCGGTTCCGGCCAACCCCGACTAGCATCCCGACGATGACGCACGCGCCGGTCCCGTCCGGCGGCACGGCCATTCCTTCGCCTGCCGCCCCCGATCTCACTGCCCCCTCGCTGCGCCGTCGCATGGCCTGCTGGGTCTACGAAGGCATGCTGCTGTTCGCCGTCGTCTTCGTCGCCGGCTGGTTGTTCAGCACGCTGGGCCAGGTCCGCAGCGGCATGGACGAGCGGCGCCCGCTGCTGCAGGCCTTCCTGTTCGTGGTCTTCGGGATCTACTTCTCGTGGTTCTGGAGCCGCGGGCAGACGCTGGCCATGAAGACCTGGAACATCCGCGCGGTCGATGCGGCCGGCCGCCCCCTGACCCAGGGCCGCGCCCTGGTGCGCTACCTGTGCAGCTGGCTGTGGTTCCTGCCGCCGCTGATCGCGCTGGCGCCCTTCCATCTCGGGCTCGGCGAGTACGCCGTGGTGGTCTTCGGCTGGGTGGCGGTATGGGCGCTGCTCAGCCGCTTCCATCCGCAGCGGCAGTTCTGGCACGATGCGCTGGCCGGCACGCGGCTGGTTGCGGTGCCGCCCACGTCGGGCGGCAGGTCACGCGGCTCATAGACAATCGGGACCCATGTCCCAGCCGTTGCACGCTTCCGATTCCGCTTCCGCCAGCACCCCGCCCTTCTCGATCTGCGTGTACTGCGGCTCCCGATCCGGCGTTGCCGCCGCCTTCGTGCACGCCGCACGCGAAGTGGGCCACTGGATCGGCTCACGCGGCGGCCAGCTCGTCTACGGCGGCGGCAACGCCGGGCTGATGGGCGTCGTGGCCGACGCGACGCTCGCGGCCGGCGGCACCGTGATCGGCGTGATCCCGCAGGCCCTGGTGGACAAGGAATTCGCCAAGCGCGACTGCACCGAGCTGCACGTGGTGGACAGCATGCACGACCGCAAGCGGCTGATGGCCGAACGCGCCGGTGCCTTCCTGGCACTGGCCGGCGGCATAGGCACGCTGGAGGAACTGTTCGAAGCCTGGACCTGGAGGCAGCTCGGCTACCACGCCAAGCCGGTGGGCATCCTGGATACGGATGGCTACTATGGCCCGATGCTGGCGTTCCTGCGCAGCAGCGTGGCCCACGGGTTCATGAACGACTGGCAGATGGACCTGGTGCGCATCGGCAGCGAGCCGGATGCGCTGCTGCAGGCCCTGGTGGCGGAGTCCACGCCGGCGTCGGCGCAGGACCTGTCGCAGATCTAGCTCAGACGGCGGACTCGTCCGTCTCGCCGGTGCGGATGCGCACCACCTTCTCGACGCTGGTGACGAAGATCTTGCCGTCGCCGATCTTGCCGGTGCGCGCGGCCTTGACGATGGCATCGACGCAACGCTCGACGTCCTCGTCCTTCACGACCACCTCGATCTTCACCTTGGGCAGGAAGTCCACCACGTACTCGGCGCCGCGGTACAGCTCGGTGTGGCCCTTCTGCCGACCGAAGCCCTTGACCTCGGTGACCGTCAGCCCGGTGACGCCGCACTCGGCGAGGCCCTCGCGCACCTCCTCGAGCTTGAAGGGTTTGACGATGGCGGTGATCTGTTTCATGTAGCCTTTCATGCTCCCTCTAGGAGCCGAACTTCCCGGTAATAGGATAGCGCCAATCCTTGCCGAAGCCCCGGTGCGTGACGCGGATGCCGACCGGTGCCTGTCGGCGCTTGTACTCGTTGATCCTCACCAACCGCGCGACCCGCTCGACCATCGCGCGGTCGAAGCCCTCGGCCACGATCTGCTCCACGCCCTCGTCCTCCTCCATGTAGCGCGAGAGGATGGCGTCGAGGACCTCGTACGGCGGCAGGCTGTCCTGGTCGACCTGGTCCGGCCGCAGCTCGGCGCTGGGCGGGCGGGTGATGATGCGGTCGGGGATCGGATGCGCGCCGGTGCCGTAGGGGTCGTTGGCGTTGCGCCAGCGCGCCAGCGCGAACACGCTGGTCTTGAGCACGTCCTTGATCACCGCGAAGCCGCCGGCCATGTCGCCGTAAAGCGTGCAGTAGCCGGTGGCCATCTCGCTCTTGTTGCCGGTGGTCAGCACGATGCTGCCAAACTTGTTGGACAGCGCCATGAGCAGCACGCCGCGGATGCGGGCCTGGATGTTCTCCTCCGTGGCGTCCTCCGGCAGCCCCTGGAACTCCCCGGCCAGCGCGGCCTTGAAGGCCTCGAACTGCGGCACGATGGAGATCTCGTCGTAGCGCACGCCCAGCCGGGTGGCCATGTCGCGCGCGTCGATCCACGAGATGTCGGCCGTGTACGGCGACGGCATCATCACCGCGCGCACCTTGTCCTTGCCGAGCGCGTCCACGGCGATCGCCAGCACCAGCGCGGAATCGATGCCGCCCGACAGCCCCAGCAGCACCCCCGGGAAGCCGTTCTTGGTGACGTAGTCGTGCACGCCCAGGACCAGCGCATCCCAGAGCTCGGCTTCGGGTTCCCGCGCCGGCGCCATCGGCCCATTCAGCACCAGCGCATCGGGCGCACCCTCGACATTCACCGTGAACAGGTCCTCGCGGAACGAGGGCGCGCGGCCGGCCAGCGTGCCGTCGGCCGCCAGCGCGAACGACCCGCCGTCGAACACCACCTCGTCCTGGCCGCCCACCAGGTGGGCGTAGACGATAGGCAGCCCGACCGCCTGGGCACGTTCGGCCATGCGGGCGATCCGTTCGCCGCCCTTGCCCATGTGGAAGGGCGACGCGTTGATCACGGCCAGCAATTGCGCGCCCGACTCGGCGGCCAGCTGGGCCGGCTCCTCGAACCAGGCGTCTTCGCAGATGAGCAGGCCCACGTTCAGGCCCTCGACCTGGAACACGCAGCTGCCGCGGCCGGGCGTGAAGTAGCGGCGCTCGTCGAACACCTGGTAGTTTGGCAGCTCGCGCTTGGCGTAGGTCTCCAGCACCTTGCCCTCGCTGAGGACGCTGGCGGCATTCAGCCGCCGCTGCACCTGCACCGACCGGCTGCGCACGTCGCCGCCCACCGGATGGCCGACCACGACGTGCAGCCCCTTCAACCCCGCGAGTTCGCGGGCCACGGTTTTGACGGCATCATCGCAGGCGGCGATGAACGCAGGCCGCAGGAACAGGTCCTCGGCCGCGTAGCCGCAGATGGAGAGCTCGGGCGTGAGGACCAGCCGCGCGCCGTCCTGGTAGGCCTGCCGGGCGGCCTCGACGATCCTGCGGGCGTTGCCGGGCATGTCGCCCACCACGAAGTTGAGCTGGGCGGTACAGATCCGGAGGGCCATGTCAGCAGTGCGAAAACAGCCGGACGATTATGTCATTCGACTCCTCGCCACGCCGGGCGAAGCGCCCCGCGAGGACTGGAACGAACTGCTCGCGGCGCAGGACCAGCCGACCCCCTTCATGCGGCACGAGTACCTCGCCGCGCTGCACGACAGCGCCAGCGCCACGGCGGCCACCGGCTGGGAGCCGGCCTTCGTCACGCTGTGGCGCGCCGGCACGCTGCAAGCGGCCTGCGCCTTCCACCTGAAGGCGCATTCCTATGGCGAGTACGTGTTCGACTGGGCCTGGGCCAACGCCTACGAGCAGCACGGCCTGGACTACTACCCCAAGGGCCTGGTGGCGGTCCCGTTCACGCCGGTGCCGGGCTCGCGCCTGCTGGCGCGCGACGACCGGGCGCGACGGGCCCTGCTCGATGCCCTGCTGGGCCTGTGCCGGGACGAGCGCCTGTCGTCGCTGCACCTGTTGTTCCTCTCGGACGCCGACGCCGCAACCTGCAGCCAGGCCGGCCTGCTGGCGCGGCAAGGCGTCCAGTTCCACTGGCTCAACCAGGACTGGCCGGATTTCGATGCCTTCCTCGCCAGCCTGGCGCAGGACAAGCGCAAGAAGATCCGGCAGGAGCGGCGCAAGGTGGCCGATGCGGGCGTGGCCTTCCGGGCCCTGCGCGGCGGCGCCATCCGCGAAGCCGACTGGGACTTCTTCTACCGCTGCTACGAGCGCACCTACCGCGAGCACGGCAACCCGCCCTACCTGCGCCGCGACTTCTTCCGGCGCATGGCGGCCGACCTGCCCGATCACTGGGTCCTGTTCGTGGCGCAGCGCGCCGGCCGCGACATCGCCAGCAGCCTGGTCGCGCTGTCGGACGAGGGCACGTCACCGCAGGCCGCCTACGGCCGCTACTGGGGCGCCCTGGAGCGGGTGGACTGCCTGCACTTCGAGGCCTGCTACTACCAGCCGCTGCAGTGGTGCATCCAGCACGGCGTGCAGCGCTTCGAAGGCGGCGCCCAGGGCGAGCACAAGATGGCGCGGGCGCTGCTGCCGGTCAAGACGCGCAGCGCCCACTGGCTGGCGCACCCTGCCTTCGCCGATGCGGTCGAGCGCTTCCTCGCACGCGAGGGCGCCGGCATCGACGGCTACCTGGAGCACCTGGAAGGGCGATCGCCCTTCCGCCGCAACGGGGCCTGACCCTCAGGCCGCCTTGGGCGTGCGGCGGTAGTTCTGGATGCCTTCGAGGATTTCCTGGCGCGCCGCGTCCGGGCCTTCCCAGCCCAGCACCTTGACCCACTTGTTGGCCTCGAGGTCCTTGTAGTGCTCGAAGAAGTGGGAGATGGTCTTCAGGCGCAGCGGGTTCAGGTCCTGCGGCTTCTGCCAGTGCGAATAGATCGACAGCACGCGGTCCACGGGCACGGCCAGCACCTTGGCGTCGTCACCGGCCTCGTCCTGCATCTTCAGCACGCCCAGCGGCCGGCAGGTGACGACCACGCCGGGGATCAGCGGGACCGGGGTGATCACCAGCACGTCGACCGGGTCGCCGTCGCCGCTGATGGTCTGCGGCACGTAGCCGTAGTTGGTCGGGTAGTGCATGGACGTGCTCATGAAGCGGTCCACGAAGATCGCGCCGGAGGCCTTGTCCACCTCGTATTTCACGGGGTCGGCATTCATCGGGATCTCGATGATGACGTTGAAGGCATCGGGCGCCTGCTGGCCCGGCGTGACGTTGTCGAGGGACATGGGGGAGGGTTCTGGTGAAAGGAAAAACCTAGGACTAACCCTGATTTTACTTTCGCGACCCTGAGGCCATCCGGGCCGAGGCCGGCTGCCGACGAGTTTGGATTTATAGTCCGCCGGTTGGCCAATCGTCTCCCGACCGTAGGGAAGCCACGAGGAAGCAACGCAGCGGGGGCACCGCTCGCGGTGTCTCCTCCAAGCAGACAAACGGACAGGAGATGAAGAAATGAGTGGCAACTCGGCGCTGATACTGGCGCTCGTCTGCGGCCTGGCGGCCGTGGCCTACGGGTTCTGGGCCCGCAGCTGGATCCTCTCGCGCGACGCCGGCAACCCCCGCATGCAGGAAATCGCCTCGGCGGTGCAGACCGGCGCGGCGGCCTACCTTGCCCGGCAGTACAAGACCATCGCCATGGTCGGTGTGGTGCTGGCCATCCTGATCGGCGTGTTCCTCGACGGCCAGACCGCCGTCGGCTTCATCATCGGCGCGGTGCTGTCCGGCGCCTGCGGCTTCATCGGCATGAACGTGTCCGTGCGCGCCAACGTGCGCACCGCGCAGGCCGCCACGCACGGCATCGGTCCGGCGCTGGACGTGGCCTTCCGCGGCGGCGCCATCACCGGCATGCTGGTGGTCGGCCTGGGCCTGCTGGGCGTGACCGGCTTCTACTGGTTCCTGGTCGGCAACGGCCGCCTGACGCCCGACGCCAACCTGGCCAGCCTGCTCAACCCGCTGATCGGCTTCGCGTTCGGCTCCTCGCTGATCTCGATCTTCGCGCGGCTGGGCGGCGGCATCTTCACCAAGGGCGCCGACGTGGGCGCCGACCTGGTGGGCAAGGTGGAAGCCGGCATCCCCGAGGATGATCCGCGCAACCCCGCCGTGATCGCCGACAACGTGGGCGACAACGTGGGCGACTGCGCCGGCATGGCCGCCGACCTGTTCGAGACCTACGCCGTGACGCTGATCGCCACCATGGTGCTCGGCGCGCTGCTGGTCGGCGCCGCCGCCACCCAGGCCGTGCTGTACCCGCTGGCCCTGGGCGGCGTGTCCATCATCGCGTCCATCATCGGCTGCTTCTTCGTCAAGGCCTCGCCCGGCATGAAGAACGTGATGCCGGCCCTGTACAAGGGCCTGGCCATCGCCGGCGTGCTGTCGCTGGTCGCCTTCTACGCGGTCACCGTCTGGCTGATCCCCGACAACGCCATCGCCGCCAGCGGCTCGCAGATGCGCCTGTTCGGCGCCTGCGCCGTGGGCCTGATCCTCACCGGCCTGCTGGTCTGGATCACCGAGTTCTACACCGGCACGCAGTACTCGCCGGTGCGCCACATCGCCCAGGCGTCCACCACCGGGCACGGCACCAACATCATCGCCGGCCTGGGCGTGTCGATGCGCTCCACCGCCTGGCCGGTGCTGTTCGTCTGCCTGGCCATCATCGTGGCCTACTGGCTGGCCGGCCTGTACGGCATCGCCGTGGCCGCCACGTCCATGCTGAGCATGGCCGGCATCGTGGTGGCGCTGGACGCCTACGGCCCCATCACCGACAACGCCGGCGGCATTGCCGAGATGAGCGAGATGCCCTCCTCCGTGCGCGACATCACCGACCCGCTGGACGCGGTGGGCAACACCACCAAGGCCGTGACCAAGGGCTATGCCATCGGCTCGGCCGGCCTCGCGGCACTGGTGCTGTTCGCCGACTACACCCACAAGCTGGAGAGCTTCGGCCATGCCATCAGCTTCGACCTGTCGGACCCGATGGTGATCGTGGGCCTGTTCATCGGCGGCCTGATCCCCTACCTGTTCGGCGCCATGGCGATGGAAGCGGTCGGCCGCGCCGCCGGCTCGGTGGTGGTGGAAGTGCGCCGCCAGTTCAGCACCATCAAGGGCATCATGGAAGGCACGGCCAAGCCCGAGTACGGCAAGGCGGTGGACATGCTCACCACGGCCGCGATCAAGGAAATGATCGTGCCCTCGCTGCTGCCCGTGGTGGTGCCGATCCTGGTCGGCCTGATCCTCGGCCCGAAGGCGCTGGGCGGCCTGCTGATGGGCACCATCGTCACCGGCCTGTTCGTCGCCATCTCCATGTGCACCGGCGGCGGCGCCTGGGACAACGCCAAGAAGTACATCGAGGACGGCAACCACGGCGGCAAGGGCTCCGAAGCCCACAAGGCCGCGGTGACCGGCGACACGGTGGGCGACCCCTACAAGGACACCGCCGGCCCGGCCGTCAACCCGCTGATCAAGATCATCAACATCGTGGCGCTGCTCATCGTGCCGCTGGTCGTGAAGTTCCACGCCGGCGATGCGGAAGCGGCCAAGGCGCATGTCACGTCGCCGCCCGCCGTGACGGCGCCGGCCGGCTCTGCCGCCCCCGCCGCGGTGCCGGCGAGCGAGACCAAGTAAGCGCCTCGCTCCCGACCGGAAAGGCCCGCCCCGGCGGGCCTTTTCCTTTGCGGCCGCCGCCGGCCTTGACTCTGTACGATCACCCGCCAAGCTTTCACCTGCATCCCGACCCCGACCTCGCCATGACCGATCTCGTCGTCCGCCGCCTGCTCGTCGACATGGAAGCGCCGATCCAGCGCCACTGGTGCGCGGGCGATGCGTTCCGCACGGCGTTGCTCAATGCGCTGTCGATGAGCTTCCCCGTCGGCGAGCAGTTCTTCATCGACAGCGTGCGCGACGGCTTCAAGGCGCTGCCGCCAGAGCTGCAGGACCGGTTCCGCGAGCAGGTCCAGGGCTTCGTCGGCCAGGAGGCCACGCACCGGCGCCTGCACGGCCTCTACAACGAGCACCTGGGCCGGCTCGGGCTGGTCAACCGCTGGGAGGAACGGGCCCGAAAACGGCTGGAGCTGATGGACGGCGTGGACGTGCGGCACTGGCTGGGCATCACCGCCGCCAACGAGCACTTCACCGCCATCCTGGCCGACTGGCTGCTGCACAACGCCGACCTGCTGGGCGACCGCGATCCGCGGCTGGCCACGCTGTGGCTGTGGCACAGCGCCGAGGAGTCGGAGCACAAGTCGGTCGCCTTCGACCTGTACCAGGCCCTGGGCGGCAACCATGATTGGCGCCTGCGCTGGTTCCGGCGCGTCACCTTCTTCTTCCTCACCGACACGCTGCGGCAGACGCTGGGCAACCTGAGGCGGGACGGCACGCTCTGGCGCTGGCGCACCTGGCGGCAGGCGGCTTCCTTCCTGTTCGGGCGGCGCGGCCTGGTGCGGCAGACCTTCGGTCCCTGGAAGCAGTACCTGCGGCGCGACTTCCACCCGAGCCAGCAGGACAGCAGCGCCTCGCAGCGCTGGCTGGCCGCGCACGCGCACCAGTTCGTGCCCGTGGGCCGCTGAGGGTCGCCGGCGCTGGCGCACAATCGGCGCCATGCAATTCCACTACATCGCCAACGAAGGCGTCCGTTCCGCATCCGGCCACACGCTGCCCGTCATCGATCCGTCCGACGGCCAACCTTTCGACGAACTGCAGCGCGGCAACGCCGAGGACATCGACCTCGCCGTGCAGGCCGCGCGCCGCTGCTACGACAAGGTCTGGAGCAAGCTCAGCGCGGCCGAGCGCGGCCGCCTGCTGATGCGCCTGTCGAACAAGGTCGCCGAGCACGCCGACGAACTGGCGGCGCTGGAGCAGCGCGATTGCGGCAAGCCGACCAAGCAGGCGCGCGCCGACGCCCTGGCGCTGGTGCGCTACTTCGAGTTCTATGCCGGCGCCTGCGACAAGCTGCACGGCGACACCATTCCCTACCTCGACGGCTACAGCGTGCTGACCTGGCGCGAGCCGCACGGCGTCACCGGCCACGTCATCCCCTGGAACTACCCGATGCAGATCTTCGGGCGCAGCGTCGGCGGCGCCTTGGCAGCAGGCAACGTGTGCGTGGTCAAGCCTTCCGAGGACGCCTGCCTGTCCCTGATCCGCGTGGCCCAGCTGGCGGCCGAGTGCGGCTTCCCGGCGGGCGCCATCAACATCGTCACCGGCCTGGGCCACGAGGTCGGCGACGTGCTGGCGCGGCACCCGGGCATCGACCACATCAGCTTCACCGGCAGCCCGCGCGTGGGCACGCTGATCCAGCAGGCCGCCGCCGAGCGGCACTGCCCGGTGACCCTGGAGCTGGGCGGCAAGAGCCCGCAGATCATCTTCGACGACGCCGACCTCGAGGCCGCCCTGCCCGCCGTGATCAACGCCATCGTGCAGAACGCCGGCCAGACCTGCTCGGCCGGCTCGCGGCTGCTGGTGCACCAGCCGCTGTACGAATCGCTGCTGGACCGCCTGGGCAACACCTTCTCCAACCTGCGGGTGGGCCCCGCGACGATGGACCTGGACGTGGGCCCGCTGATCCGCGCCAGCCAGCAGCAGCGCGTGTGGGACTTCCTGTCGGATGCCCAGCACGCCGGCATCCCCATGGTGGCCCAGGGCCAGATCGTCGAGGAGGCGCCGGAGACGGGCTACTACCAGGCCCCCACCCTGCTGCGAGACGTGCCGATCACCCATCGGCTCGCCCAGGAGGAGGTGTTCGGCCCGGTGCTGGCCGCCATGGCCTTCAAGGACGAGGACGAGGCCGTGGAACTGGCCAACTCGACCCACTTCGGGCTGGTGGCGGGGATCTGGACGCGCGACGGCGGCCGGCAGTTGCGCATGGCCCGGCGCGTCAAGAGCGGCCAGGTGTTCATCAACAACTACGGCGCCGGCGGTGGCGTCGAACTGCCCTTCGGCGGCGTCAAGTCCTCCGGCTACGGCCGCGAGAAGGGCTTCGAGGCGCTGTACGGCTTCACCACGCTCAAGACGGTGGCGATCCGGCACGGGTAATCGGCGGGCGGTCCCGCCATCCCTGGCCTCCGCTGACGCGCGACAGGAGTCGGGGAGTCCAGCAGCACGCTGTCGTTCACCCGCCGGCGGGGCTGCAGCGCTCGCCGCGGGAGGCCCTGGATTCCTGCCTTTTCAGGAATGACGGAGAAACCAGAGTCAACAATAGCGGATCAGAGGAAAACATATGCGAGTGAAAGACAAATCGATCATCGTCACCGGCGCCGGCCAGGGCATCGGCGAAGGCATTGCCCGGCGGCTGGCCGAGGAAGGCGCCCAGGTCATCGTCAATGACATCAACACGGCGCTGGGCGAGAAGGTCACGGCCGCGATCTGCGCCGCCGGCGGCCGCGCCTCGTTCTTCGCCGCCGACGTGACGAAATCGGCAGAAGTGAAGGCGCTGGTGCAGGCCGCGCTGGACCGCCACGGCAAGCTGGACGTGATGGTCAACAACGCCGGCTGGACGCACCGCAACCGCCCGGCGCTGGAGGTCAGCGAGGAGGAGTTCGACAAGGTCTATGCCATCAACATGAAGAGCATCTACCTGTCGACCATCCACGCCGTGCCGGCCTTCCGCGCCAACAAGGGTGGCAGCTTCATCAACATCGCCTCCACCGCCGGCATCCGGCCGCGTCCGGGGCTGGCCTGGTACAACGGCTCCAAGGGCGCCGTGATCACCACCAGCAAGTCGCTCGCCGCCGAGTTCGGCCCGGACAACATCCGCGTGAACTGCATCAACCCGGTGTTCAACCCCGACACCGGCCTGTCGGCCGAATTCGCGGGCGGCCCGGTGGACGAGGCCCGCCGCGCGAAATTCCTGGCGACCATCCCGCTCGGTCGCTTCTCCACCGCGCTGGACGTGGCCAATGCGGCGCTGTACCTGGCCAGCGACGAGGCGGCCTTCATCTCGGGCGTGTGCATCGAGGTGGACGGCGGCCGATGCGTGTGATCCCCCGCAAGCCGTAGGGCTGCCTGCTGCGGCAGAATCAGGCCGTGTCCGAACGTGCCATCCCCCAGGTCGACCCGCGCACGCCCGTCCTGCCGGCGCGAGTGCCGTCGATCCCGATCGTGGCCAGCGGCCGGCTGCAGGACACCTTCGCGCGGCCGCTGCGCGACCTGCGCATCAGCGTCACCGACCGCTGCAACTTCCGCTGCAGCTACTGCATGCCCAAGGAGGTGTTCGGCAAGGACTACCCCTACCTGCCGCATGCCTCCCTGCTGAGCTTCGAGGAGATCACCCGGCTGGCGCGGCTGTTCGTGGCGCACGGCGTGCACAAGATCCGGCTGACCGGCGGCGAGCCGCTGCTGCGCAAGAACATCGAGGTGCTGGTGGAGCAGCTCTCGCAACTGCGCACGGTCGAAGGCGAACCCGTGGAACTGGCCCTGACCACCAACGGTTCGGTGCTCGCGCGCAAGGCGCAGGCGCTGCGCGACGCCGGCCTGCGGCGGGTCACCGTCAGCCTCGACGGCCTGGACGACGCGGTGTTCCGCCGCATGAACGACGTGGATTTCCCGGTGGCCCAGGTGCTCGATGGCATAGCTGCGGCGCGGGCGGCCGGCCTGGATCCCATCAAGGTGAACATGGTGGTGCAGCGCGGCACCAACGAGCAGGAGATCCTGCCCATGGCCCGGCACTTCCGCGGCAGCGGCATCGTGCTGCGCTTCATCGAATACATGGACGTGGGCGCCACCAACGGCTGGCGAATGGACCAGGTCCTGCCCTCGGCCGAGGTCGTGAAGCTGCTGCAGCAGCATTTCCCGCTGCGGCCGCTCGACCCCACCGCGCCCGGCGAAACCGCCGAGCGCTGGGCCTACGAGGACGGCGCCGGCGAGATCGGCGTGATCAGCAGCGTCACCCGGGCCTTCTGCAGCAGCTGCAACCGGGCGCGGCTGTCCACCGAAGGCCGGCTGTACCTCTGCCTGTTCGCCGAACAGGGCTACGACCTGCGCGCGCTGCTGCGCGGCGGCGCGAGCGACGATGACATCGCCTCGGCGATCGGGCTGATCTGGCAGGGCCGCACCGACCGCTACTCGCAGCTGCGCGGCCAGCAGGCGCCGGACACCGGCGGCGGCCGGCGCCGGGTCGAGATGAGCTACATCGGCGGCTGATGGACGCGCAGCAGGTCACCGGCATCGTGCTGGCGGGCGGCCGCGGCTCCCGCATGGGCGGCGTCGACAAGGGCCTGCAGAACTTCAACGGCATGCCCTTGGCGCTGCACGCGCTGCTGCGCCTGCAGCCGCAGGTGGGTGAGTCCATGGTCAACGCCAACCGCAACCTGGCGGCCTACGAATCCTTCGGCGTGCCCGTCTGGCCCGACGCGCAGACCGACTACGCCGGCCCGCTGTCCGGCTTCCTCGCCGGCCTGGAGCAGTGCGGCACGCCCTGGCTGGCCACCGTGCCCTGCGACAGCCCGCTGTTCCCCACGGACCTGGTGCAGCGGCTGGGCGAGGCGGCCGAACGCGAGGACGCCGAGATCGCCATGGCCAGCGCACCCGAAGCGGACGGGCAGCAGCGCACCCAGCCGGTGTTCTGCCTCCTGCGCCGCGAACTGCTCGAGAGCCTGGTGCGCTTCACCCATGGCGGCGGCCGCAAGATCGACCAGTGGACGGGCCAGCACCGCACCGTGGTCGTTCCCTTCGGCCCGCCGCGCGACGACCCGCGCGCCTTCTTCAACGCCAACACGCTGGCCGAACTGCGCGCGCTGGAGCGCCCGTGAAGACGCTGGACCAGATCGCGGCCCGGTTGCAGGGCTACGACCCGCAGGCGCTGCCCGCCGCCGCGGTCAACGAGTTCCTCGCGCGCCTGGTGGAGCCCGTCGAGGACACGGAGGACGTCGCCATCGCCGATGCACTCGGCCGCGTGCTGGCGCAGGACGTGATCTCGCCGCTCAGCGTGCCGCCCCACGACAACTCGGCCATGGATGGCTATGCCTTCGACGGAGCCCAGTTGTCGCCGGATGCCGCCCTGACGCTGCAGGTGGTCGGCACGGCCCTGGCCGGCAGGGCCTGGCAGGGCCAGGTGGGCCCCGGCCAGTGCGTGAAGATCATGACCGGCGCCATCATGCCGGCGGGCCTGGACACCGTGGTGCCCCAGGAGTTCACCCGGCGGGCCGGCGAGCAGGCGATCGAAATCCCGGCCGGCGTACTGCGCCAAGGCGACAACCGGCGCCATGCCGGCGAGGACCTGATGGCCGGCCAGCCGGCGCTGCGCCAGGGCGAGCGCCTGGGCCCGGCGTCCTGCGGCTTGCTGGCCAGCCTCGGCTTGCCGCGCGTGCCCGTGTTCCGGCGCCTGCGCGTGGCCTACTTCTCTACCGGTGACGAGATCCTGAGCCTGGGCGAGGCGCCGCGCGAAGGCGCGGTCTACGACAGCAACCGCTACACGGTGCGCGGCCTGCTCGACCGGCTGGGTTGCGAAGTGATCGACATGGGCGTGGTACGGGACGAGCCCGCCCTGCTGGAGCAGGCCTTCCGCCGCGCCGCCTCCGATGCGGACGCCATCATCACCAGCGGCGGCGTCAGCGTGGGCGAGGCCGACTTCACCAAGGCCATGATGAAGCAGCTGGGCGACGTCGCGTTCTGGCGCATCGCCATGCGACCGGGCCGGCCCATGGCGGTGGGCCGCATCGGGAATTCCGTGCTGTTCGGCCTGCCCGGCAACCCCGTGGCCGTGATGGTCACCTTCCTCGCGTTCGTTCGCCCGGCTCTGCTGCAGATGATGGGCTGCCGCGACACGGCGCCGCCGCCCCTGCTCCGCGCCCGCAGCCAGGAGGCCATGCGCAAGAAGCCGGGCCGCACCGAGTACCAGCGCGGCATCGTCTCCACCACGCCCGACGGGCGACTGCAGGTGCGCACCACCGGCAACCAGGGGTCCGGCGTGCTGAGCTCCATGGTGCAGGCCAACGGCCTGATCGTGTTGCACCACGCCCAGGGCAGCGTGGCCGTCGGCGACGAAGTCGACGTGATGATGTTCGAGGGCGTCGTCTAGCCCTACGCGAACATCCGCCGCGCCTCGTCCGCCAGTTCCTGTCGCTTCATGACGAGCCGGGGCAGGTCCGGGTGCATGGGATCGATCTCGCGCAGCGCCCAGCCATAGAACGCCTGCGCGAACGTCAGGTGGATAAAGCGGAGGATCTTCATGGCAGCCATGGTGCGCGGCTACAGCAGAGCCATCCCGTCGGCGGCGCCCGGAACGCAGCGTCGGCGGCCGGCCGCACGCCGTGTCGGACGGCGGCGACGCGACGGCTGCGTGCAGCCCGCGCCGCGCGGCCGCCGCGGATCGGCTACTTGGCGATCAGGTCGCCGTGGTGCGCCGGCAGCTCGTCCTTGGCGACGGCCTTGTTGGCACCCGGCACCTTGGAGCGGGCGAACAGCGAGTACATGGTGGGCACCACGAACACGGTCAGCATCGTGCCCAGCGACATGCCCCCCACGATCACCCACCCGATCTGGGTGCGGCTCTCCGCGCCGGCCCCGGTCGACAGTGCCAGCGGCATCGCGCCCAGCACCATGGCGCCGGTCGTCATGAGGATGGGGCGCAGGCGCAGCGAGGCCGCCTCGACCACCGCATCCACCATGTCGCGGCCCTGCTGGCGCAGCTGGTTGGTGAATTCCACGATCAGGATGCCGTGCTTGGTGATCAGCCCCACCAGCGTGATCAGGCCGATCTGCGAATAGACGTTGAGCGATCCGCCGGACCACTTCAGCGCCAGCAGCGCGCCGATCATGGACAGGGGCACCGCCAGCATGATCACCAGTGGGTCGACGAAGCTCTCGAACTGCGCCGCCAGCACCAGGAAGATGAACAGCAGCGCCAGCACGAACACGATGCCCAGCGCGCCCTGCGAGTTGCGGTACTCGCGCGAGGTGCCGTTCAGGTCCGTGGTGTAGCCGGGCTTGAGCACCTTGGCGGCGGTCTGCTCCATGAACTGCAGCGCCTGGCCCAGCGAGTAGTCCGGCGACAGGTTGGCGGTGATGGTGGCCGAGCGGCGCTGGCCGAAGTGGTTCAGCTCGCGCGGGCTGACGCTCTCGCTGACCTTCACCAGTGCCGACAGCGGGATCATGGTGTCGCCACGCCCGCGCACGTAGATGCTGTCGATGTCCTCCGGCGTGGAGCGGCCGCTCGGGCGGTTCTGGATGATCACGTCGTACTGCTCGGCGTCGCGCTTGTAGCGGGTGACCTGGCGGCCGCCCAGCGTGGTCTCCAGCGCGCGGGCCACCACGTCCACGCTCACGCCCATGTCGGCGGCCTTGTCCCGGTCGACCTGGATGCGCAGCTCCGGCTTGTTCAGCCGCAGGTCCATGTCCACGCCCTGGATGCCCGGATTCTTCGCGATCTCGTCCAGCATCTGCCGACCCACCTGGGCCAGGTTCTCGTAGCTGTCGGAAGTCTGGATCACGAAATTGAGCGGCCGGTCGCGGAAGCCCTGCCCCAGCGAGGGCGGCGTCAGGATGAAGGCGTTGATGCCGGCCAGGCTGCCCACCTTGGGCTGCAGTTCGCGCGCGATCTCCAGCGTGGTGCGCTCGCGCTTCTCCCAGTCCACCGCGCGGTAGACCACGCTGCCCTGCGACACGGTGGGATTGCCCAGGCTGGCGAAGATGCGGTCGAACTCGGGGTAGTCCTGGCCCAGCTTCTCCAGCACCCGGGCGTAGCGGTCGGTGTACTCCATGGTGGAGCCGTCGGGCGCGTTGATGCTGGCCAGGATGGTGCCCCGGTCCTCCAGCGGCGACAGCTCGGACTTCATGGATGGCCACACCGCGGCGATCGCCAGCGCGCTGGCCAGCATGGCGCCGACCACGATCCAGCGCGCCTGCAGCAGCTTGCCCGCCGCACCGGCTGCGCGGGTGGTGAGCACCCAGCGCAGCACGCGCGCGTAGCCGTCGCACAGGGCCGTCAGCCAGCGCTCCATGCTGCGGTCGAACCAGTTCGGCTTCGGGTTGTGCCGCAGCAGCTTGGAGCACATCATGGGCGTGAGCGTGAGCGCCACGAAGCCCGACACCAGCACCGCGCCGGCCAGCGCCAGCGCGAACTCGATGAACAGGCGGCCGGTGCGCCCGGGCGTGAACGCCAGCGGCGCGTACACCGCCACCAGCGTCAGCGTCATGGTGATGACGGCGAAGCCGATCTCGCGCGCGCCCTTGATCGCGGCCGAGAACGGGTCCAGCCCCTCCTCGATGTGCCGGAAGATGTTCTCCAGCATCACGATGGCGTCGTCCACCACCAGGCCGATCGCCAGCACCAGCGCCAGCAGCGTCAGCGTGTTGATGGTGAAGCCGGCCAGCGCCATCATGCCGAAGGTGCCGATCAGGCTGACCGGGATGGTCACGATCGGGATGATCGAGGCGCGCACCGTGCGCAGGAAGACGAAGATCACCAGCGCCACCAGCAGCACGGCCTCGGCGATGGTGGTGTAGACGTTCTTCACCGAGCGGTCGATGAACAGCGAGTTGTCGTTGGCGACCTCGATGTCGATGCCCGGCGGCAGGTCCTGCTTGAGCTTGGGGATCATCTCCCGCACGCCCTGCGAAA
>Ga0196972_1000215_pt1 | contig 42376 bp, 39 predicted proteins | sample S1v_2013CmetaG_FD_148618 | JGI IMG/M metagenome (GOLD analysis project Ga0196972, IMG submission 148618) | Soil microbial communities from Anza Borrego desert, Southern California, United States - S1+v_20-13C | ecosystem: Environmental > Terrestrial > Soil > Desert | place: USA: California...
TTCCCACACCGCCTTGGTGCAGTAGACGGCGCCCATCAGGTGCACGTCGACGATGGCGCGGAAATCGTCCAGGCTCATCTTGGAAAAGGTCTTGTCGCGCAGGAAGCCGGCGTTGTTGACGAGGATGTCGATGCGGCCCCATTCCTTCATCGCGCGGTCCACCATTTCCTGCACGCTGGCCGGATCGGTGACCGATGCGGCGCTGGCGATCGCCTGCCCGCCCGCGGCACGGATTTCCTCGACCACGCTCTCGGCCGGCGTCATGCCATTGCCGGAACCGTCGCCGGAACCGTTGCGTGAAACGCCGAGGTCGTTGACGACGACTTTCGCGCCGCGCGCGGCAAGCTGCAGGGCGTGCGAACGGCCGAGGCCGCCGCCCGCGCCGGTGACGATGGCGACCTGGTTGTCGAAGCGGATGGGTGTGCTCATGTCTCCCTCTTGTAGTGGTATGGAAAGTGAGCAATGGTATCGGAAATCATTCATGCGGGCCGGACGCCGGCCGGATCCAACTCCTATTGGCGAAATGTCATTCATTCCCGCCGCGCCATCGTCCATACTCAGGATCAGCGCCGTACACATTAACCATGGAGGAACGATATGCCTTCCGGAAAAATCCTGGTCGCACAAGGCGGCGGCCCCACCGCGGTGATCAACCAGTCGCTGGTCGGCGTCACGCTCGAAGCGCGGCGCTTCCGCGGCGTCGAACGCGTGTACGGCGCGTGGCACGGGGTGCGCGGCATCGTCAACGAAGACTTCGTCGACCTCACGCAGGAGACCAGCCACAACCTCGAAATGGTGGCCAGCACACCCTCCTCGGCGCTCGGCTCCACGCGCGACAAGCCCGACATGAAGTATTGCCAGGAAATCTTCAAGGTTCTGCAGGCGCACGAGATCGAACACTTCTTCTACATCGGCGGCAACGATTCCTCGGACACCGTCCGCATCGTCAGCCTGGAGGCGCAGAAGGCCAACTACCCGCTGCGCTGCATCCACATTCCCAAGACCATCGACAACGACCTCGTCGGCAACGACCACACACCGGGATTCCCCTCGGCGGCGCGCTTCGTCGCGCAGGCCTTCGCCGGCGCCAACCTCGACAACGCCTCACTGCCCGGCGTCTACGTCGGGGTGGTGATGGGGCGCCATGCGGGCTTCCTCACCGCTGCCTCCGCGCTGGGCAAGAAATTCCCCGACGACGGACCGCACCTCATCTACCTGCCCGAGCGCACCTTCACCGTCGACAAGTTCCTCGCTGACGTGAAGCAGGCCTACGAGCGCTATGGCCGTTGCGTGGTGGCGGTATCGGAAGGCATCCACGACGAGTCCGGCGCCCCGATCGCCACGCTGCTGGCCAAGGATGTGGAGCGCGACGACCACGGCAATGTGCAGCTATCGGGCACCGGCGCACTGGCAGATCTGCTGTGCGAAGAGATCAAGTCCAAGCTCAAGATCAAGCGCGTGCGCGGCGACACCTTCGGCTACCTGCAGCGCTCCTTCATCGGCTGCGTATCGGATGTCGACCAGCGCGAGGCGCGCGAGGTCGGCGAGAAGGCGGTGCAGTATGCGATGTGGGGCGACCGCGACGGCTCGGTGGCGATCAAGCGCACCGGCTTCTATTCGGTGGACTACGAGCTGCTCGACCTGGAGGCGGTGGCCGGCAAGACGCGCACCATGGAAGACGAGTTCATCGCGCCCGGCGGCACCGACATCACCGATGCCTTCCGCCTCTACCTGCGGCCGCTGCTCGGATCGAAGATGCCGGATGCCTTCCGCCTGCGCTTCAATCCGGTGGCCAAGCGCATGCATCGCGGATGACATGGGGGTGGATGCTGGCAGCCTGTGCGGATCGCGGTGATAATTAGCAATACGCTGAGCAAGACACCGCCCCCGATGAGAACGCCAAGCACCGCACCCACCGCCACCTTCGGCCTCGAGCCTGCCGGCTACCGCAGGCTGCTTGAGCAATTCACCCACGCGCGCAACATCCTCGTCTACAGCGGCGCCGGCATGTCCGCCGATTCCGGCTTGCCGACCTACCGCGGCGCCGGCGAGCACTTGTGGACGGGCGACCTGATCAAGCGCGTCGCCACGCGCTCCGGCTATGCGCGCCATACCGCTTTCGCCATTGACTGGTACGTCGAACAGGCGCAGCGCCTGCAGGCCGCGCGTCCGCACGAAGGACATGCCGCCTTGCGCGAACTGGAACGGCACTGGAGCGTCACCCACGTGACGCAGAACGTGGACGTGCTGCTGGAAGAGGCCGGCTGCGCCGATGTCATTCACCTGCACGGCCGCTTCGACCGGCTCAGCTGCCTGAAATGCCACTGGAGCGGCAGCGCGGACAGCGCCGATGCCTTGCGCCTGCCTTGCCCGCAGTGCGGAGGGCAGCTGCGTCCGGCCATCGTCTGGCTGGGCGAGACGCCGGAGCGGGCCGTGGTGGCGCGCGCGGAGGAGGCGGCGCGCAGCGCAGGGCTGGTGATGGTGGTCGGTACCCCGGCGGAAATGTATCCCGGCGCGGCGGTGGTCGAGACCGCGCACCAGGCCGGCATTCCGATCTGCGTGGTCAATCCCGAGTGGTGCGAGAACCTGCACTATGCGCAGTGGCAGCTGTTCGGCGGCGCGCGCGATGTGCTGCCGGTGCTGGCCCGGGACGCCATCGCCCGCAAGCAGGCCGAAGGCAGGCCCGTCCCGTGGTTCCTGCGCTGGCTGCCCTCATGGGCCAAGTAGGTCGGCGCGCGGAAAGCGCCACTGCGGCACGTAGCTCGGGCAATCCGCTTTCCTGAAAGACTCGAAATCCAGCGTCGTGAAATTATCCTGCCGGTCCGGGCCGTAACGCAGGTCGGTCGCGTCCTTCGGGCCCACCGAGGGCGCGCGGGCGAAGCGCAGCCAGGCCTCGAAGTGACAGTTCCCGTCCTTCAGGGCGCGCAGGGTGTGCAGGTCGGCGACCTCCAGCGAAAAGAAGGCGAGCGACGGCGTGGCGTCCGCAGGAAGCGGCTCGCCCCAGCGGCTGGCGGGGCAGGCGCTGATCGGCATCAGGTCCGGCCACAGGCTCAGCATCCCGCGGCGTAACGCATACTTCCCCGCGCTACTTTCGACCGACACGAAGGACCAGCACAGCGGGTTGGCGGGAAACGGGGTCAGCGCCACATCCGGTACTTGCGTCGCGTGGTTCTGCGCCTGCAACGCCGACGTCACGACGCGTCCGGCACTCCAGGATGCCGCGCCCTGCACGACGATGAAGGCCATGCCCAGTCCGAAGGCGGCGGCTAGGCCGCGCCTGCCCCGCGGCCCCGACTTCAGTTGCAGGTAACCGGCCAGCGCGCCGACCGCCGCCAGTCCCCGGATCGAGCCCCAGTGCAGGAAGCCCTTCGACGCAAAGTACAGCGGCACGCCGGCCAGCACGGCCAGCAACAGCAGGCGCAGCGCCAGCGGCGCCATCATCGCCAGCGGCACGCCGAACGCGACCCAGAAGAATGGTTCGAGGATGAACACCATGTCCCCGTACAGCCAGCGCGAGTCGAAGGGATGGAAGGGATGGATGCCGTAGGAGTTGAGGAAGTCCATCGACAGGTGGAGTACCAGCCCGCCCGCCAGGGCACAGGCGAAGCCCTTGCGCGCACTTGCGCTGGCATCGAGCAGGCGCCGCGCGTTCGGCCACAGGGCGTAGATCAGGCCCCACAGCAGCAGCGCCTGCGGGATCGCATACAGCAGCGTGTGCGTATGTCCGCGGTGGTGCAGCAGGTAACCGAGCGGCGCCGGCAGCAGCGGCGTCAGCACAAGATCGAGGTCGGGGAAATTGCTGGCCGCCCAGCAGGTGAACAGCAACAGCCGGCGGCGGATGCGCTGCTGTCCGGTGTCGGCTTCGTGGGGCAGGCTGCGGTGCAGCAGCTCGCCGACCGCGAGGCCGGCGACGGAGTGGCTCAGATTATCCATCGGATAATCTTACACGGCTTCCGTCACCGGCCTCCCGCGGTTTTGCTGCCGCCGACCCTCTTTACTGCGATTGCTGTGACTCCTGTGACTCGTCGTCGCCCAGCTGGTCGCGCAAGGCTTGGGCTTGCGTAAGGTGCTCGTTAAGCATCGGCTGCGCTGCCTGCGCTGCCGCGCTGGCGAGCGGATCGGCCGTCTGTTGCGCCGCTGCGTTCGCTGCCGCGAGGTCGCGCTCATGTACACGCACGTTCAGTTCCATGTACGCCTCATCGAACTCCTGGCCGCTGCGGTCCACCAGCGCCGCCACCGCCAGCAGATGCTCGGGCGCGACATCGACCGGCAGGGTGCGGTTGGCGGCGCGCGCCTGCTGCTCGAGCTGGACATTGGCGGCCGTGTGGTTGGTGACCATGCGCTGCGCGAAGGCCCGCACATCGGCATTGGCAGCACGGCGCAACGCGAACTGCGACAACGCGATCTCCGCCTCGCCGTCTTGGAAGGCGAGGAAGGGGAAGGACGGCTGCACGGCGCCATCCGTTTCCAGTGCTTCGATCAAATGCTGGGTCAGCGTGGATTCGTTGGCGGCGGCGAATGCCTTGACCTCCGCATCGCGGCCGTCGTCGCCCTGCTCGCGGAACAGGCGTACCGACTTGGCATGCATGATGACGTTCTCGTCCATGTACGCTTCGTCGAAATCCGCACCGGTGAAACCGGCCAGTTCCGTCGCCTTCGCCTGCTGCACCGGCGACGGCGCGTCCGGCAGGGTCGCGCCTTCCTGCTGCGCCAGGGTAGCGATCTGCGCGTTCGCCTGCGTGTGTTCGTCGATCATGCGCTGCGCGAAGGCCCGCACTTCGGCATTGCTGGCGCGCTGCACGGCCAGCTGCGACAACTGCACTTCGGCCAGGCCGTCGCGATAGGCGAGCGCGAGGAACACATTCGGATTGAGCACGGTCGCGCGCTCCTCGGACGCGGCGAGATGGATCTTCAGCAATGGCAGCGCCGTCCTTGCCAGCCGCCGCACATCCTGGTCCGTCCCCTGCTGCGCCTGGGTGCGTGCCGCGAGGACGTCGCGCTCATGCATCGCCACGCTCTGCTGGATATAGGCGAGATCGAACTGTTCCGCAGGCAAGGCCGACAGGCTGGAAACCTGCGCCGCCAGGTCGGCCGGCGGCGTGGTCGGAAGCGTGATCGCCTTGGCCTGTGCAAGTTGCGTGATTTCATTGTTGAGCGCGGTATGGTGGTCGATCATGTTCTGCGCAAACTCTCTCACCCCATTGCTCGTTGCCCGTTGCAGGGCGAGCTGGCCCAGCTGGATTTCGGCGAGACCGCCCTGGTAGACGGACGCCAGGAAGGTGCCGCTCTCGTCCAGCGCCGGCTGGCCCGGGGCGCCGGGTGTGGACGGTGCCGCTGGCGGCGTCACCGTGGCTTGCTGGAGCAGGACCGTTCCTGTCCCGCCCGCGCCGTTGACGCCGGACAGGCCGTAATCGCTGCCGCCGCACGCCGACAGCGAGCCGATAAGAATGATCAATGGAAGTTTTTTCAGGGTCTGCATTGTTTTGCTCCGAAACGAAGATGCGCTGCACCGTGCCGGCAGGTTGCCGGGCAAGGCGGTGGCAAGGGCAGGTCAGGGAAGCGCGCGCAGGCTGCTCTCGGGGCATGCCGGCGGCGGGCGGAATGTACAGCGCATTGACGATGCGCGACGCGTCAGAGATGAGAGGACAGCGCGTTCGAATCGCTCCGGCAAAAGGTTTGTGCCAGATCAAACCCGACGCGGTTTGTGTTGCATCAAGGAGGGAGTGCCGGGCCTGCACTTCCTAATATTTGTCGTGTTCAACGCCTTGGAACAGTAACTTGCCGTCCTCGCCTGGGCAACTTTCCGTTCGAAAATCAACATGATCAGACTCACCGGCTCCGACTCGCCCTTCCTTCTTACGGAAAATCCTCCCATCGATCAGAACGCGCTGCCGGCGGCCGAACACATCCAACGCCTCGCCGTGCAGCATGAGCTGCAGGAAGGCGTCACGCCATCGTCACTTGTTGCTGTCCTTGAGTCGATCAAATGCCGGTGCAATCCCGATTCGACGGCGGTGCAGGCATTCATTTCAGAGCTGGGTTTCATGCGCGAGCGGCTGGCGATGGACGAGGAGTCCACGGCGCTCATCGCCGTCTTCGTGCGGGACATGGACCCCGTGTTGCGCGCCAGGACAGGTGAGCGGCTGAAGGAATGCGCTATTTCCAGGAACCATCCCGGGAATGAAAAATCCCGGCGCCTCGCGGCAATGCTCGACGACCCGCTGCTGGCATTCTCCGGCGCGCTGGGGCGTGCCGAAAAGGAACTGGTGAAAGAGGCAGGAAGCTTGAGGCTCGAGAAAGAAAGCGACCTTGCCGCGTTTTCCGGTTTCGTGGAAAAGCATCGCGAGAGCAGCGAATGGATAGTCCGCCGGCTGTATGCCAGGATCGCCGGCAAGACTGAAAAGCTGGAGAAGATATGTCTCGACGCGATGCTGAGCCATGTTCGTGAAGGCGACGCTGACATGATGAAGAGCGTGTTCAGGTGCATCCGCCGCCTGGACACTGGCATCCAGGTCATGGCCTGGGTATCGCTCATTCGGCAGGTATCAGAATGGCCCGGAACATATCATGAGGACGTGGCCGAGATCTTGCATCTTCGCCCTCTTTCGAATCGGCCCGGGCTGGACGATGCGTTTCAGCAGGCGACGATTCTCTATCATGACGCGCAAGGCTTTGAGCAACGGGGCGACCCTATCATTGCAACGGCACTGAAAGCGGCTGGGTGCTACATCCTTGCCGGCCGGGATGCCATTCAAAACAGTCACTACCTGGCCAACCAGGACCATTTTTGAAAACCAGCGGCCGAGCCTATGGATCGATCTCCGCGAGCGCATCGAGGATTGCCCCCGCATCCGTCGGCCGCACCAGGCGTGATACCTCCACGCCATCCTTCAGGAACACCAGCGTCGGCCACAGCTTGACGCGGTAGGACCGGCCCAGCGGACGCCCGGGTCCATCCTCGACCTTGATGTGGCGCACGCCGTCGTGGCCCTCGAAGGCATCGGCGATGAGCGGCTGCGCGCGGAGGCAGTAGCCGCACCACGGCGCGCCGAATTCCACCACCGTCGGACCGGCCAGTGCATCGACTTCGGTGCGTGCCGGTTCCTTGTCCGCATAGGTCGTGTTGATGGTCATGTTCAGTCTCCGAAGCTGATGCCGATGTCGCGCGCGGTCTGCAGCGTGTCGCTGTCGAGCGGCACGCCCTTCATGCGTCCCGCCACTTCTTCCAGCGCGACGTACTCCACATTCGGGAAGGCCAGCGACACCATGACGCCGGACATGTCCCGCTCCAGCGCGCGCACTGCCGCGGCGCCGAAGCGCAGGGCCGCGAGACGATCGAAGGAGGTCGGGCTGCCGCCGCGCAACAGGTGCCCGAGCACGACCACGCGCGCATCCTTGCCCGTGCGTTCCTGCAAGTCCCTGGCGACGCGTTCGCCGATGCCGCCCAGGCGCTCGGCGTGGCCAGTGCCCGCCGCTTCCGCCACCGCGCGTCCGCCTTCGACCGGCGATGCGCCTTCCGCCACCGCCACGATCGAATACATGCGCCCGATCTTGTCGCGCCAGCGCACCTTTTCCGCCACCTTTTCGATGTCGAACGGAATCTCCGGAATCAGGATCGCATGCGCGCCGCCGGAAATGCCGGCATGCAGGGCGATCCATCCGGCGTAGCGTCCCATCACTTCCACCACCATCACCCGCTGGTGGCTTTCCGCCGTGCTGTGCAGGCGGTCGAGGCAATCGGTGGCGAAGGCGACGGCGGTGTCGAAGCCGAAGGTGGTGAAGGTCTTGTCGAGGTCGTTGTCGATGGTCTTGGGCACGCCGACCACCGGCAGCCCTTTCTTGTGCAAGGCATGTGCGATGGTGAGCGAGCCGTCGCCGCCGATCGCCACCAGCGCATCCAGTCCTTCCCGCTTGAAATACGAAACGATTTCGTCCGAACGGTCGGTGGCCTGAGTCGTGCCGTCGGGCATGGGCATCGGGTAGTGCAGAGGATTGCCTCGGTTGGTCGTGCCGAGAATGGTGCCGCCCAAGTGCGCGATGCCGCGTACGGCGTCGCGCGTGAGGCGGAACACGCCGCCGTCGGTATAGCGCTGCGGATTGAGGATGCCGTTGAAGCCGTCGCGGATGCCGTAGCACTCCCAGCCGCGGTTGATCGCGGCCAGCACGGTGGCGCGGATGACGGCATTGAGGCCCGGAGCGTCGCCGCCCCCGGTATTGATGGCGATGCGTTTGACCACAGTTTCTCCTGTGAACATGATGACAATGCGAGCAGGCTAGTATCCCCGCCGGGAATCATCCCGTCAACGCAGGCTTGTCATTAGCAGACCTTGCCAAAGGGGCATCGGTTCGTTGCAAAAAAATGGGCTATTTGTATCAAGATGCTTCAGTTATGTTCTGAACGGAAACATCTGACGTATTCTGTGTCCGGCAGCAAACATTCCGCTATGGGCAAATCCGCCGAAAGGTGGAGACGCAAAGCTTCTGGTCTAAGGGCCTCGCCTATGACAGCAGGGTTGCCGAACGAATGCTTTCCGTTCGCGTCCCGCCGCGCTCCGGCATTTCCCTTTCCCGCAGCAATCCGTTGTCGCGAATGCGCGCGTGCCTGCGGCACATTTGCTTGCCGCGAGCGGAGGAACCATGTGCAGCAACGATGTATCCGCGCAGGGGAGCACCTCGGCGTGCGCGGCAATCACGGAGAGGGCGGGGAAATCGATCGTCGCCCTCATGTTCGCGGCACTGCTGGCCGCATGTGCAGGACCCTTCCCGCTGACGCCTTCCGGCGATCGGCAGGAACAGCAGGCAGTCTCCATCCAGCCTGCGCCGGAATCGGTACGCAAGAAGCGCGTGCGGACGCAGGATGTATTGGCAGAGTGGGGCACGTTCGGCATCGAGCCGCGCGCCTTCCGCAAGGGGGCGCCCAACCAGGCGGCGCGCACGCGCCCGCTCCTGCCGCCGCCCGACTACAGCGAATCGATCCAGGACATCGTCGACAACGCCACCTGCCATTCGTGCGATGAGAAGCCGTATCACCGGATGGTGATCAACGCCTCGCTGCGGCACGGGGTGCCGGCGAGCCTGATCCATGCGGTGATTCAGAAGGAATCGGGCTACAACCCGAAGGCGCGCTCGAAGAAGAATGCGCGCGGGCTGATGCAAGTCACGCCGGCGACGGCGCGCTTTGTCGGCGTCGCCAACGCGCACGCGCTGTACGACCCGCAGACCAACATCAATGCGGGCACGGCCTACCTGAAGTACCTGCTGGGCTCGCATACCACCTTCGACGAAGTGCTCGCCGCCTACAACTCCGGCCCGGGCAACGTACGCAAGTACAACGGCGTGCCGCCCTTCAAGGAGACGCGCCGCTATGTGCGCGACGTGCGCCGGTTCTATGCGGCGTCGTCGGGCGAGGAGCCCGAAGCGAGCGCATCGGCAAGATAGTCCTCGAAGGCGCGCACCACGCGCGTGTCGCCGTCGGCCAGCGCGGCCGCGCCGGCGATGCGTCCGCGGCGCGCGGCGCGCATGCCGGCGTCGCGGCTTTCCTGTGCCAGTTGCGTAGCCGTTGTGACATAGGCCTCTTCCGACGCACACACCGTGTCATCCATGCCGATGCGCCTGAGCAGACCCGCCGCCAGGCGCTGGCGCAGGGCAGGTCCTTCCAGTGTCACGATCGGCAGCCCGCGGCGCACCGCCATGCGGGCAGTCGTATATCCCGAGAATGAGGGGCAATCGAGGTAGACGTCGCAGAGGTCGAGCAGGGTCTGGAACTTCGCCTGCGACAGCCAGGGCAGCACCAGCAAGTAAGCGTCGGGATCGAGGCCGCGGCGGCGGAACGCGGCGCCCAGGCGTGCCGCGAGCTGTTCCGTGGCCCACGGGAATTGCGGGTGCGCGAGCAGGATGAAGGTGCTCGGGCCGGCCTCGGCCGCGACGGCCGCGAACAGTTCGTCGTCCGACGGATCGAGCTTGAACGGGGTCTGCGCGATGAGGAAGCGGCAGCCGGCCTGGGCTGCGAGCATGGCCTCGATCTCGGGCGCGGATTCGGGCGCGGATTCGGGCACGGGAAGGAAGGGCGTCGTGCAGCAGCCCGTGCCCGGCAACCTGACCAGGCGCTCGCGGTAATGCGCGTCTGCATCGGCGGCTTCAAGCAGCTCACCCGAGAAATAGACGTCGATGGTCGGCAGCCCGGAAGTGACGGGATGGCCCCATCCCGCTACCTGCAGCGGTGCCAGCCGGCGGCCGGCAAGGCTGTACGACACCGGCTCCATGCCCAGTTCCGGATAAAACACCACGTCCGGCCGGTCTTCCTCGAAGGCGGCCAGCCAGCCCGCCACGCCGGCGGTGCCGCGGCTGTCGCGCCAGATGTCGGCGAGCGAGCGGGCGACGGCGGTTTCGTCATCCTCGATGCGGTCGAGATAGTACAGCGCGATTTCAAAGCGGGAACGGTCGATCTGCTGCAGCAGGCCCTTGATGTTGATGTCCCATACCGAGTGCCGGCGGAAATGGCCGGACACGATCGCGAGACGGATCTTCGCGCGGCCCTCTGTCCGGGGCAGCGCGGGTGCATCGTCATGGAACAGGTCGCCGAAGCGGGACAGCAGGGCGGCATGATTGCCGCGGCGATAGGCCAGATAGAACGGCAGTTGCAGCACGGACGGATCGATGCGCGGCGCGGCCTGTGCCTTCCACGCCGCCAGCTCGTCCAGTGCGCGGCTGAAGCGTTCCGCCGCATGCTCCGCCTCGTCGGCGCTGCGCGGCACGACGGGCAGTTGCTGCACGACCTGCGCGATGCGGAACATGGGATTGCCGGGCGCCAGCGCGAGCGCCTGCCCGATATGCTCCGCCGCCTCGTCCGAGCGGCCCTGGTCGTAGAGGACGGCGGCCAGGTTGTAATGGGCGTCCGCGTAGGACGGACGGCTTTCCACCGCGCGCTGGAAACAGGTGGTGGCGTCGGCGAAGCGGCCGGCATCCTTGAGCACGCGTCCGAGGTTGTTGAGCGCCTCCGGCATGTCGGGCCGCAGTTCCAGCGCCCGGTTGATGCTGCCGAAGGCTTCCTCCAGGCGGCCGCAGTCGCGCAGGACGTTGCCCAGGTTGTTATGGGCTTCGGCCAGGTCGGGCTTGAGCTCCAGCGCCCGCCGGTAGGCGGCAATCGCCTGCTCGGCCTTGCCCGCTTCGCGCAGCGCGTTGCCCAGGTTGACCTGCGCGCTTGCCGAGGCGGGATTGAACTTGATCGCGCGCCGGAAGCAATCCGCCGCCTCATCGAGCTGACCCGCACGCTTGAGCGCAAGGCCGAGGTTTTCATGGCATTCGGCATCATCGGGCAGGTGCTTGGCCGCCATGCGGAAAGCCTCGACCGCATCCTTGCCCTGCATCAGCTGCGCCAGTCCCATGCCCTTCCAGGCCACGCCGAAACGCGGCGCGTCGCGCACCATGTTCTGCGCCGCATTCTCCATTTCCGGATAGCGGCCGCTCATGAACATCCCTGCCAGCAGGTTGCGGCCGGCCTCCGCGTGGCCGGGATGGGTTTTCAGGACGACGCGGTAAAGCTGTTCGGCTTCCTTCAGGCGGCCGCGCTGGTGGTGGGCGATCGCCTGCTGCAGTGCAATTTTCGTAGGGGCGGACGTCAGGGACATTTGGGCTCCATTCATTACGGCAACATCACGGAGGAAATAGGTTAGCGAGGACTGATTGTCTTTGGAGGCCAACGCGAGATCCATTGCGGTAGAACAAGCTTAGCCATCCCTGACGCTAGGGGAAAAGCCGAGCCGGTCCGCTTGCCTTGCACTACAATGTTTGCGCAATATCAGCCAAGTCCGGATTGCCCGGCGGGCATACACTCACGACAGGAAAATCATGAGCGGTGCAACCCTGAGGAACAACAGCGCGCAGCAACGTTATGAACTGGTCGACAATGACCAGGTGGTGGGCGTGGCGGAATACGAGGTCGACGGTGACGCCGTCGTATTCCGGCATACCGAAGTCGGTGAAGGTCATGAAGGAAAGGGTTACGGCTCGACGCTGGCCAAGCTGGCGCTCGACGATGTGGTCGCTGCCGACCGGAAGATCGTTGCCCGTTGTGAATTCATCGCTGCTTACCTGAAACGCCACCCCGAATACGCCCAGTCCAAATAAGGGACCCGTAGGGCGAAGCGAAACCCACCAGGTGCCCTGGCTACAGTTGATGGTGGGTTTCGCTTCGCTCTACCCATCCTACGATCCTTTATTCATCTCGATAAGAAGAAACATGAACCGCCGCCTTGTTTACCTGGGCTTGCCCATCCTGCTCGCTGCCTGCGCCACGCCGCCCGCGCCGCCCGAGATGTCCACGGTCGCCCCGCAGCAGTGGCACGCGCCGCTGCCCCATGCCGGCAGCGTGACCGATCTGTCCCAGTGGTGGAAGTTGCAAGGCGACCCGGTGCTGGCACGCGTCATCGAAGCCGCCCAGGGGGCCAGCCCGTCGATCAGCGCTGCTCGCGCACGCATCGAAGAGGCGCGCGCCGCGCGCGTGACCACCGGCGGCGCGCTGCTGCCGACGCTGGACATCGCGGCCAGCGTCAGCCGCAGCAGCGGCCAGCCGCCGCTACCGATGTCGACCACGGCGCAGGCCGGGTTCCAGTCGTCCTGGGAGCTCGATGTGTTCGGCGGCGGCAGGGCGTCGCGCGACGCCGCGCAGTCGCGTCTGGAAGGCGCGGCCGCCGGCTGGCATGACGCGCGCGTTTCCGTCGCCGCGGAAGCGGCCAACCTGTACTACGCGCAGCGTGCCTGCGACCGCCTGCTGGCGATTGCGCTGTCGGATGCAGCGTCGCGCGGCGAAACCTCGCGCCTGGCGGAACTGAGCCGCCAGGCCGGTTTCATGGCGCCGGCGGTGGCCGCGCTGGCACGCGCGAGCGCTGCCGAAGCGAGCGCGCGCGCGACGCAGCAGCGCGCGCAATGCGAGGCCGGCATCAAGGCGCTAGTCGCGCTGACCGCGTTGCCCGAGCCTGAATTGCGGCAGGCGCTTGCTGCCCCGGAGGCGCAGTCCACCGAGGCGGCGCTGGAAATTGCCAGCCTGCCGGCGCAGGTGCTGTCGCAACGCCCCGATGTATTCGCCGCGGAACGCGCCGTCGCCACCGCCGCCTCCGAGACGACGGCGGCACGCGCGCAACGCCTGCCGCGCATCGCGCTCACCGGTTCCATCGGCCGGGCGAACTTCCACGCCGCCGGCACGGACACCGAGCTGACTACATGGGCCATCGGCCCGCTGTCCCTGTCGCTGCCGGTGTTCGATGCCGGACGCCGCGCCGCGAATGTCGATGCGGCGGATGCGCGCTATGAAGAAGCGGTCGCAGCCTATCGGGCGCGCGTGCGCCAGGCGGTGCGCGAAGTCGAGGAAGCGCTTGTCAGCCTGCAAAGCACGGCTGCGCGCGGCAGTGACGTGCGCACGGCGCTGGAGGGCTACCGGGCATCGTTCGACGCCACCGAGGCGCGTTACAAGGGCGGCCTCGCCAGCCTGGTTGAACTGGAGGAAGCGCGCCGCAACCGGCTCGCCGCGGAGAACGCGCTGGTCACGCTCGACAGGGAGCGCCGCAGTGCCTGGGTCGCGCTGTACCGCGCGGCGGGCGGCGGCTGGAGCAGCGAGCAGCGCTGAGAACGATTTCAATATTCAAGCATCGGAACAAACGCATGAAGGCATTCAAACTCAAACCCATTGCCGCGGCATTGATCGCGCTGGTCCTCATCGCCGGCGCCGCCGGCGCTTTCCTGTCCCCTGCGTCGCAGGCGGCGGACGACAAGAAAACCGCCGGCCCGAAACCGGCGCTCACCGTGAGCACCGTCCGTCCGCAGATGGTGACCATGCCGATCCGGCTCTCGGCCAACGGCAACATCGCGGCCTGGCAGGAAGCGATCATCGGCAGCGAATCGAACGGCCTGCGCCTGGCGGAAGTGCATGTGAACGTGGGCGACCAGGTGCGCGCCGGGCAGGTGCTGGCCAGCTTCGCGCCTGAAACCGTCGCCGCAGAAGTCGCGCAGGCAAAGGCGGCGCTGATGGAAGCGGAGGCCAACGCCGCCGAAGCCGCGGCCAACGCTGCCCGTGCACGCACGCTGCAAAGCACCGGCGCGCTGAGCGAGCAGCAGATCAACCAGTACCTCACCGCCGAGCAGACGCAGAAGGCGCGGGTCGAAGCCGCCAAGGCGACGCTCGCCGCGCAGCAGTTGCGCATGAAACATGTGCAGGTCGTGGCGCCGGACAGCGGCATCATTTCCGCCCGCGCGGCCACCGTCGGCGCTGTCGTTCCGGCGGGCACCGAACTGTTCCGCCTGATCCGCAAGGGCCGCCTGGAATGGCGGGCCGAAGTGACGTCGTCCGAGCTCGGCCGCGTCAAGACCGGCACACCGGTGTCCATCGTCGCCGTCAACGGCGCCGAGCTCAAGGGCAAGGTGCGCATGGTCGGCCCCACCGTTGATCCGCAAAACCGCGCCGCCATCGTCTACGTCGACCTGGCCGCCGCCAACGAGAACGGGCCGGCGGCACGCGCCGGCATGTTCGCGCGCGGCGAATTCGACCTCGGCACCTCGTCGGCGCTGACCGTGCCGCAGCAGGCGGTGGTGCTGCGCGACGGTTTCAACTATGTGTTCCGGCTGACGCCGGAAAACCGCGTGCAGCAGGTCAAGGTCAGGACCGGCCGCCGCATCGGCGACCGCGTCGAAGTGCTGGAGGGACTGAAGGCCGATGCCGCGGTGGTGGTCAGCGGCGCCGGCTTCCTCAACGACGGCGACCTCGTGCGCCTGACCGGCGATGCGTCCGTCAGCGCGGAAGCGGCCGCCAAGCCCGCCGCCGCGGTGAAATAAGGAGCGCCCCGCGATGATGAACGTATCGTCCTGGTCGATCAAGAACCCCATACCGGCGGTCATGCTGTTCGTCCTGCTGACCTTTGCCGGCGTGCTCTCCTTCAAGAGCATGAAGATCCAGAACTTCCCCGACATCGAGCTGCCCACGGTCAGCGTGTCGGTATCGCTGCCGGGCGCCGCGCCCGCGCAGCTGGAAACGGAGGTGGCGCGCAAGATCGAAAACTCGATCGCCACCGTGCAGGGCCTCAAGCATATCTATACCAAGGTGCAGGACGGCGGCGTCACCATCACCGCCGAGTTCCGTCTCGAAAAGCCGGTGCAGGAAGCGGTCGACGACGTGCGCTCGGCGGTGGCCCGCGTGCGCGCCGACCTGCCCAGCGACGTGCGCGATCCCATCGTCAACAAGATGGACCTCGCAAGCCAGCCGGTGCTGGCCTTCACCATCTATTCCCCGCGCCTGGACGAGGAAGCGCTGTCCTGGTTTGTCGACAACGATGTCTCGCGCAAGCTGCTGGCGGTGCGCGGCGTGGGCGCGGTCAACCGCGTCGGCGGCGTGACGCGCGAAGTGCGCGTGGCGCTCGATCCCGGCAAGATGCTGGCGCTGGGCGCAACGGCGGCGGACGTCTCGCGCCAGCTGCGCCTGATGCAGAGCGAAAGCGCGGGCGGGCGCGCCGACATCGGCGGCGGCGAACAGCCGATGCGCACGCTGGCCACGGTGAAGTCCGCCGAGGAACTGGCGCGCCTCGAACTGCCGCTGTCCGACGGCCGCCGCATCCGCCTCGACGAAGTCGCCACGGTCAGCGACACGATTGCCGAGCGTCGCTCGGCGGCGCTGCTCAACGGCAAGCCGGTGGTCGGTTTCGAGGTGGCGCGCAGCAAGGGCGAGAGCGAAGTCACGGTCGGCGCCGCCGTGCAGGCGGCGCTGGCGGAGCTCAAGGCACAGCATCCCGACCTCGAGATCACCGAGGCCTTCAACTTCGTTTCGCCGGTGGAAGAGGAATACGACGGCTCCATGCAGCTACTGCTGGAAGGCGCGCTGCTGGCCGTGGTGGTGGTGTGGCTCTTCCTGCGCGACTGGCGGGCCACCTTCGTCTCCGCGGTGGCGCTGCCGCTGTCGGTGATACCGGCCTTCATCGGCATGTACCTGCTGGGCTTCTCGATCAATGTCATCACCCTGCTGGCGCTGTCGCTGGTGATCGGCATCCTGGTCGACGACGCCATCGTGGAAGTGGAAAACATCGTGCGCCACCTGCGCATGGGCAAGACGCCCTACGAGGCGGCAATGGAAGCGGCCGACGAGATCGGGCTGGCGGTGATCGCCACCACCTTCACCCTGATCGCGGTGTTCCTGCCGACCGCCTTCATGAGCGGCGTGGCCGGCAAGTTCTTCAAGCAGTTCGGCTGGACCGCCTCGCTCGCGGTGTTCGCCTCGCTGGTGGTGGCGCGCGTACTGACGCCGATGATGGCCGCCTACATCCTCAAGCCGATCGTCGACGACCACGGCGACCCGCGCTGGATGAAGGCCTACATGCGCTGCGCCGGATGGTGCCTGAAGCACCGGCTGACGACGATGATCGCGGCCACGCTGTTCTTCTTCGGCTCCATCATGCTCATCCCCTTGCTGCCCACCGGCTTCATCCCGCCGGACGACAACTCGCAGACGCAGGTGTATGTCGAACTGCCGCCGGGCACCACGCTGACGCAGACGATGAAGACCGCCGAGCATGCGCGCGCGCTGATTTCCGGCGTCGAGCATGTGCGCAGCGTCTACACCACGATCGGCGGCGGCAGCGCCGGCGGCGACCCGTTCGCGCCGCAGGGTGCGGCGGAGGTGCGCAAGGCTACGCTCACCATCCAGCTCACGCCGCGCGGCGAGCGGCCGCGCAAGCAGGGCATCGAGCACAACATCCGTGCCGCGCTGGAGCAGCTGCCCGGCGCGCGCACCAAGGTGGGCCTCGGCGGCTCGGGCGAGAAATACATCCTGGTGCTGACCGGCGAAGACGCCAATGCCTTGCGCGCGGCGGCGCTGGCAGTGGAGAAGGACTTGCGTACCATCCCCGGCCTGGGCAACATCGCCTCGACCGCCAGCCTGATCCGACCCGAGATCGCGATCCGTCCCGACTTCGCGCGCGCCGCCGACCTCGGCGTGACCAGCAGCGCCATCGGCGACACCCTGCGCATCGCCACCGTCGGCGACTATGACGTGTCGCTGCCGAAGATGAACCTGTCGCAGCGCCAGGTGCCCATCGTCGTGCGGCTCGACGAAGCGGCGCGCGAAGACCTCGCGGTGCTGGAACGCCTGACCGTGCCCGGCAGGAAAGGGCCGGTGATGCTCGGCCAGGTCGCCGATCTCGACATCGCCGGCGGCCCGGCGGTGATCGACCGCTACGACCGCTCGCGCAACATCAACTTCGAGATCGAACTGTCCGGCCTGCCGCTGGGCGATGTCACGGCCGCCGTGCACAAGCTGCCCTCGGTGCAGAACCTGCCGCCGGGCGTGAAGGTGGTGGAGGTGGGCGATGCCGAGGTGATGGGCGAACTGTTTGCCAGCTTCGGCCTGGCGATGCTGACCGGCGTGCTGTGCATCTACATCGTGCTGGTGCTGCTGTTCAAGGACTTCCTGCATCCGGTGACCATCCTCGCCGCGCTGCCGCTGTCGCTGGGCGGCGCCTTCGTCGGCCTGCTGATTGCGCAGAAGAGTTTCTCGATGCCTTCGCTGATCGGTCTGATCATGCTGATGGGCATCGCCACCAAGAACTCGATCCTGCTGGTGGAGTATGCGATCGTCGCGCGCCGCGACCATGGCCTGTCGCGCTTCGACGCGCTGCTCGACGCTTGCCACAAGCGCGCGCGGCCCATCATCATGACCACGCTCGCGATGGGCGCGGGCATGTTCCCGATCGCGGTAGGCCTCGGCATTGCCGACGCCAGCTTCCGCTCGCCAATGGCAATCGCGGTGATCGGCGGCCTCATCACCTCCACCGTGCTCAGCCTGCTGGTGGTGCCCGCGGTGTTCGCCTATATGGACGACTTCGAGGGACTGGTGCGGCGCGTGAAGTCAAAGCTGCGCCGTCATCCGAAGGGCGGGACGGAGGCTGTGCAGGAAAAAGCCTGACGGGGAGAGTGGGGAGCGCGATTGAAGTCAGCCACGCGCATGCGCATGTAGCCGTACTGCCTTGAATGACCGCATGCGGGTAGAAACGGCACCACTTCCCACTTCCCCCACCCCGTCATCCCGGCCTGCGCCGGGATGACGGGGAGAGTGGGGAGCGCGATTGAAGTCAGCCGCCCGCATTCGTATGTAGCCGGACTGCCTTGAATGCGTGCATGCGGGTAGAAACGGCACCACCTCCCACTTCCCCCACCCCGTCATCCCGGCGAAGGCCGGGATCCAGCGGCGTTAAACGGTGCGAAGAAAGACACCGGATGAGTGAACAGCATTACCGACAGGGCTCCCCCGTTTTCCTTGATCCAGTTCATGGATTTTGCCCTCCCCGAGGTGGAAAGTGTGATAACACTCACCAAAGGGAGGCATCATGGGCAAGCAGGTCCTCTTGATACAGGGACATCCGGATTCCGGCCAGCCGCATCTCTGCCACGCACTGGAAGAAGCCTATGCGCGCGGCGCCCGCGCCGCCGGCCATACGGTACGGCATATCAATATCGCCACGCTCGATTTTCCCTTGCTGCGCAGCCAGCAGGACTGGGAACACGGCAGCCTGCCGCGCGGCCTGGAGGAGGCGCAGCAGGCGATCGCGTGGTGCGAGCACATGGTGTTCTTCTTTCCCCTCTGGCTGGGCGACATGCCGGCGCTGGTGAAAGCCTTCCTGGAACAGGTGGCGCGGCCGGGCTTCGCCTTCACGGGAGAGCGCAACGCCTTCACGAAAAAGGGCCTGACCGGACGCTCGGCGCGGGTGGTGGTGACGATGGGCATGCCGGCCGCCATCTACCGCTGGTATTTCCGCGCGCACAGCATCAAGTCGCTCGAACGGAACATCCTCGGTTTTGTCGGCATCGCGCCGGTGCACGAAACACTGGTCGGCTCGGCCGGCAACGTGCGGCCGAAGGAGGCGGAAAAGTGGTTCGCGCGCATGGAAAAGCTTGGCGCAATGGCATCCTGAACGCCGCCGTCGCCAGATTGAAATAGCGCATCAATCGCACCGGCATGGGCTGGTAAAATCGTGCATTGTTGCACCCCCTCCAGCCCATCATGCCGCAATCCTCCCCCAGCCGTCTTTCCGCATTGACAAGCAACCCGCGCCTGCGCCGCGCGGCCAAGATCATCGCCGGCATTGTCTTCGCATACGGCGTGCTTGGTTTCTTCATCCTGCCCGGCATCGTGCGCACCCAGATCGAAGCGCGCATCGCCGAAAAACTGCAGCGCGAGGCATCGATCGGCGCGGTGGAAATCAATCCCTATGCCCTGACGCTGACGCTGCGCGACTTCACCCTGCGCGAACGGAAAAGCGAGGCGGTCTTCGCGGCCTTCGATACGCTGCACCTCAACCTGTCGTCGGAAACGCTGCTGCGCCTGGCGCCGGTGATCCGCGCACTGCACCTGGCCGGGCCGCGCATCCAGCTCGTGCGCACGGCGGCGAACCGCTACAACATCGACGATATCGTGGAGCTACTGGCCAGCCAGCCGCCCTCCGACGAGCCGGCACGCTTCTCCGTCAACAACATCCAGGTCGAAGGCGGCCGCATCGCCTTCGACGACCGGCCGGCGAAGGCCGTGCATGCGGTCGACGACATCACCCTCGGCATCCCCTTCGTTTCGTCGCTGCCCTCGCAGGTCGACATCTTCGTCGAGCCGCTGCTGCGCGCCAGCGTGAACGGGGCGCCGCTGGAATTCAAGGGCAAGGCCCGGCCCTTCGCCAAACCGGCGGATGCGACGGTGGACATCCGGCTGGACAAGCTCGACCTCACCCGCTACATCGACTACCTGCCGGTCAAGCCGCAGGCGCGCATCGCCCGTGCCGCGCTGGACCTCAACCTGAGCGCGCGTTTCCGCCAGGGCGGAGAAGGCCAAGGGCAAGCCTTGCTGCTGCAGGGCGATGCGGCATTGAAAGGACTCGATGTCGCCGACACGTCCGGCAAACCGGTGCTGCGGCTGCAGGAGCTGGCGGTGGAACTGCAGGAAGCCGACGTGTTCGCCGGACGCATCGCGCTGCCGCGTGTGCGGATCGACGGCCTGCGGACTGAGCTCACGCGCGACGCCAATGGCGGGCTGAACCTGGCGCGGCTGTTGCCGCCGTCCGCCGATGCGGAAAAGGACAGGGCGAAGCCCCTGGCGCTGCAGGTCGACGTCGGCGAGATCGCGGTGCGCGGGGCCGCGCTGCGCTACAGCGACGAGCATGCCGCGCAACCCATGCGTGCCGCGGTGGACAAGTTCGATCTCGCGCTGCGCAAGCTGGCGGTCAACACGGCAAAGCAACGCGTGGACATCGGCGAGATCGTCTCCGGCAGTGCCGCCGTGACGATCGACCGCGCCGCACCGGAGGCGGATGCCGTTCCCCGTCCCGCAGCCCGGGAGACGGCGCCGGAGAAGCGCGATGCGGGCTACGCCGTCAACGTCGCGAAGGCCGGCATCAGCAACTGGTCGGTGCGCGTGGAAGACCGCGGAGGCCGCGAGCCCATCGTCACCACCGCCGCGCCGGTCAGCCTGACGGTGGAAGGATTGTCCACGGCCGCCGCCTCGCGCGCACGCGTCGACCTGAAGGCCAGCGTCAATCAGTCCGGCAGCATGGCGGCCAGCGGCACGCTCGGCATCGCGCCCTTGCATGCCGACCTCAAGCTCGACATCAAGGACGTCGACATCCTGCCGCTGCAGCCCTTCATCACGGACCAGGTGAACCTGCGCGCCACCAGCGCCAGCCTGAGTTCCGCCGGCCGGGTGCAGGTCGATGCGGGACCGGACGGCAAGCTGCGCGGCGGCTTCAAGGGCGACGCCACGCTGGGCAACCTGGCGACGGTGGACAAGGCCGGCAACAACGACTTCCTGCGCTGGAAGTCGCTGCATGCGGGCGGCGTCGACGTGCGCTTCGAACCGCTCGCCGTTGCGGTCGACCAGCTCGCGCTATCCGATTTCTTTGCGCGCGTGATCATCGATCCCGCCGGGCGCATCAACTTGCAGGACATCGTGCGCGGCGACGATGCGCCGGCCACCACCGCGACCGCAGACAACGGTGGCAAGGCGCGCCCGGTGCCGGTCGTCATCAAGCGCGTGAGCCTGCAGGGCGGCCGCGTGCGCTTCACCGACAACTTCATCAAGCCCAACTATTCCGCCAGCCTCACCAAGTTCGGCGGTGCGCTGGCTGGCCTGTCGTCCGATCCCGCCAGCCGCGCCGAGGTCGATTTGCGCGGCGAGGTGAACGGCGCGCCGCTGGCCGTCGGCGGCCGCATCAATCCGCTGCGCGGCGACCTCTTCCTCGATATCAAGGCCAATGTGCGCGGCATGGAGCTGGCACCCTTGTCGGCCTATTCCGGCAAATATGTCGGCTACGGCATCGAGAAGGGCAAGCTGTCCTTCGAGGCCGGCTACCGCATCGACAAGCGCACGCTGACCGCCGAGAACCGCCTGGTCCTGGAACAGCTTGCCTTCGGCGACAAGGTCGACAGCCCGGAGGCCACCAGCCTGCCGGTGCAGTTCGCCGTCGCGCTGCTGGCCGACCGCAACGGCGTCATCGACCTCAATCTGCCGATCGCCGGTTCGCTCGACGATCCGCAATTCTCCATCGGCGCGGTGATCTTCAAGCTCATCGGCAATGCGATCACGAAGGCAGTTACGCAGCCCTTCGCCCTGCTCGGTTCGCTGTTCGGCGGCGGCGCCGAGCTGTCCAGCATGGCCTTCGATGCGGGGCGGGCATCGGTACCCGCCGCCGGCGAGGAAAAGCTGCGTTCGCTCGCCCGGGCACTGGCAGAACGTCCCGGCCTGCGGCTGGATATCGGCGGCCGCGCCGATCCCGAGGCCGACCGCGAAGGGCTCAAGCGGGTCTCGGTGGAACGCAAGGTGCGCGCCCTGAAGATGCGCGACCTGCGCGCGCGCGGCGCCGAAGTGGAACCCGGCAGCGTCACCGTCAGCCGCGACGAATACCCGGACCTGCTGCGGCGTGCCTACCGCGACGAAAAATTCCCCAAGCCGCGCAACATGCTCGGCCTGCCGAAGGACTTGCCGCCGGAGGAAATGGAAAAGCTCATGGCGGCCAACGCGGAGATCGACGAGGATGAACTGCTGGCCCTCGGCAACCAGCGCGCGCAGGCGGTGAAAAACTGGCTGCAGCGGAACGGGCAGGTGGCGCCCGAGCGCATGTTCATCACCGCGGCGAAGATCGGCGCGGCGAAGGAAGGTACGGCGCTGGGGCGCGTCGACTTTGCGCTCAGGTGAGCGAGGCCCGCGCGCCCGCCTTGCGCAGGTTGTCGATGAGGAATTCCACCAGCACGCGCACGCGATGCGGCATGTGCCGGTTCGCCGCGTACAGCAGCGTGAAGGGGCGCGAGGCGCCGCCGTAAGCGCGCAGCACTTCCACCAGGCTGCCCTTCGCCAGGTCTTCCGCGACGATGAAGCGATAGGTCTGCACCAGCCCCATGCCCCCGCGCGCCGCGGTGGCCAGCCCGAGCACGTCGTCGGTGATGCACACCGAGCCCGGCGTGGCGAGCGGGCGTTCCTCGCCCTCCACGCGGAATATCCAGGGCATGGGCTGCCCGGTCTGCGGGCGTTCGAACTGGATGCACTCGTGCCGCGCGAGGTCCTCCAGCGACTTCGGCGTGCCCATGCGCCTGAGGTAGGCCGGCGCGGCGACGACCACCAGCTCCCCATCCTCGATCTTGCGCGCAATGAGACCGGAATCCGGCGGGTTGCGCGCGCGGATCGCGAGGTCGATGCCGTCGGCGATCAGGTCCGCATTCTGGTTGGTCAGCTGGATCTCCAGCCGCACCTGAGGATACTTCTGCCGGAACTTCGCGAGGATGGGCAGCACGCGGAAGTGGCCGTATGAGGTCGGCAGGCTGATGCGCACCAGCCCCGCCGCCACCTGCTGCTCGCCGGTCAGCTCCCGCTCCGCTTCCACGAGCTGTCCGAGCGCCTGCCGGCACTGTTCATAGTAGGCGCGCCCCCTATCCGTCAGCCGCACGCTGCGCGTGGACCGCACGAAGAGCTGCACGCCGAGCCGCTCCTCCAGCCGCGACACCGAACGGCTCACCGCCGCCTGCGTCACGCCCGTCTCTGCGGCGGCCGCGGTGAAGCTCTGCAGCTCGGCGGTCTTGCAGAAGAGCTCGATGCTGCCGAGCATGAGGCTGTCGAAGTTGCGCGCCATTTTATTACCCCATGTAATGAATGTTCTTCCCGATTCTATATTTATCCGCAACGGAGGGGGAAATAAGATGCGCTTACCGACAACGCACAGAGGAAAGCCATGAGCAAGAACATCGTCATCGTTTATCACAGCGGCTACGGCCACACGCACAAGATCGCGGAGGCCGTCGCGGAAGGCAGCGGCGGCGCGCTGCTGGCCATCGACGCCGAGGGCAACCTGCCGGAGGACGGATGGGACAAACTGGCGCGCGCCGACGCCATCATCTTCGGCTCGCCCACCTACATGGGCAACGTCAGCTGGCAGTTCAAGAAGTTCGCCGATGCCAGTTCCAAGGTATGGGCCGCGCAGGGCTGGAAGGACAAGCTCGCCGCCGCCTTCACCAACTCCGCCTCGGTCGCCGGGGACAAGCAGACCACGCTGTACACCCTGTTCACGCTGGCGCAGCAGCACGGCATGCTGTGGGCGGGCACCGGCATGATGCCGGCCAACGTGAAGGCATCGACGCGCGACGACGTGAACTACCTGTCCTCCTTCGCCGGCCTCGCCACCGCGACGCCCTCGGATGCCTCGACGGATGAAATGGTTTCGGGCGACCTGCGCACCGCCGTCCTGTTCGGCAAGCGCATCCGCGCGGCCGCCAACCGGATCGCCTGAGGGAGGGGGAGATGAGCGACCACGAAGCCGTGCTCGCCGTGGTGGATGCGTACTGCAAGGGCGTGTTCCAGGGCGATGCCGGGCTGCTGCGCTCCGTCTTCCATCCGAAGGCGGCGCTGTTCGCCGAGCTGCGCGGCCAGCCTTATCACAAGCCGCTCGACGACTACCTGGAGGTGGTGGCGAACCGCCAATCGCCGCAGGCGCGCGGCGAGCGCTTCCGGATGAAGCCGGTGGCCATCGAGGTGGTGCACACCATTGCCTTTGCAAAGGTGCATTGCCCGATGTACGAGTTCAATTACACCGACTACCTGTCGCTGGTGCATGAGGGCGGCAGGTGGATGATCGTCAACAAGCTGTTCACCCACGTACCGGAAGAGAGGCAGGAATGAAAGAAGACCGGGAGTTCCAGGATGCGCAATGCGTCCTTTATGCGGAAGACGACGGCATCGCGCGCATCACGCTCCATCGTCCGCACGCGCTCAATGCGATCGACAACGCCCTGCTGCAGCGTCTCGGTCAATTGCTCGATCGGGCGGAGGCGAGCGATGCGGTGAGTGCGGTGATCCTCACGGGTGCCGGCCAGGCATTTTCCGCCGGTGCGGACATCAAGACTCTGCGTGCGGCCACCCCTTTGCAGGTGCGCGAGCTTGCGCGGCTGGCGGTACAGGTGACCGGCCGCATCGAGGCCTTCGGCAAGCCGGTGGTCGCGGCGCTCAATGGTGTTGCGTTCGGCGGCGGACTGGAACTGGCGGAGGCATGCATGATCCGCGTTGCCGCGGCGGATGCGCGTCTCGGGCATCCGGAAGTGCGTATTGGCGCGGTTGCCGGCTTCGGCGGCACGACGCGCCTTGCGCGGCTGGTCGGGAAGGGGCGCGCGGCGGAGATGCTGTTGCGCGGCCGCGCGATCGATGCGCAGGAGGCGCTGCGCATCGGGCTGGTGCAGGGGATTGCCGCACCGGACCGGCTGATGGCCGAGACGGAAGCCATGGTCCGCGACATCCTCGCGCAATCGCCCGTGGCCGTGCGCCTCACTTGGGAAGCGCTGCACCGCGGGCTGAACATGACGCTGGAGGAATCCGCGCAACTCGGCGCGGACTATTTCGGGCTCGTTGCCGCGTCCGAGGATTTCCGGATCGGCACCACGGCCTTCGTGGAAAAAGCGCAGCCGGCCTGGAGCGGACGCTGAACGCTGTTATGCCTTCCTGACGAATTCCGATTTCAGGCCCATCGCGCCGAAGCCCTCGATCTTGCAATCGATGTCGTGGTCGCCGTCGACCAGCCGAATATTCTTGACCTTAGTGCCCATCTTGACGACGCCGCCGCCGCCCTTGAGCTTCAGGTCCTTGATCACGGTGACGGTGTCACCGTCCTGCAGCACATTGCCGGAGGCGTCGCGGACAAGCTTTTGGCCGGCCTCCGGCGCTTCGGCCGCCTGTGCCTGCCATTCATGCGCGCACTCGGGGCAGATGGTGAGGTTGCCGTCTTCGTAGGTCAAATCGGAATGGCATTGCGGGCACGGTGGAAGTGCGCTCATCGTGATGTCCTTGGTTAGGTTTGGGGGCATCCCGGCGAAAGCCGGGATCCAGTGTCTTGCATGTGTCAATCAACGACGCTGGATTCCTGCTTTCGCAGGAATGACATCCTTTATTTGTGGGGCGGAAAGGGCGCAAGTATAGCGGCTCGTCGCCAAGGGATGGGCGTGTTTTACCCAGCCCTCATCCAGCCGAGTCCTTCGACGGTACCGTTCGCGGGCCGGTATTCGCAACCGATCCAGCCCGAATAACCGAGTTCGTCCAGCAGACGGAACAGGTAAGGGTAATGGAGCTCGCCGGTATCGGGTTCATGCCGCCCGGGCACGCCGGCAATCTGTATATGGCCGATGTGCGGCAGGTAGCGCCGCACTTTCATGGCGATGTCGCCTTCCATGATCTGCGCATGGTAGAAGTCCATCTGTACCTTCAGGTTGGCAGCGCCTGCTTCTTCACGAATGGCGTGCGCCTCGGCCTGGGTGTTCAGGAAATAGCCCGGCATGTCGCGCGTGTTGATCGGCTCGATCATCACGTCGATGCCGTGCGGCGCCGCCTGCTCGCAGGCGTAGCGCAGGTTGGCGAGGTAGGTGGCGCGGTGCTGCGCGGGGTCGCCGTCCCCCGGCACGAGGCCGGCCATCATGTGCAGGCGCGGCGTGCCGAGCACCTTCGCATAGGCGAGCGCCGTCGCCACGCCGTCGCGGAACTCGGCCTCCCGGCCCAGCAGGCAGGCAATGCCGCGCTCGCCGCCGTTCCAGTCCCCGGGCGGCATGTTGAAGAGGATGTTTTGCAGGCCGTTGCGCGCGAGCTGCCGCGCGATGTCATCGGCGCGATGCTCGTAGGGGAACAGGAATTCCACCGCCTTGAACCCGGCCCCCGCCGCGGCGTCGAAGCGCTGCAGGAAAGGCACTTCATTGAACATCATGGACAGGTTGGCGGCGAATTTCGGCACGGGTGCTCCCTTTCAATGTCATGGTTTGCGCAGCCCGCCGTTCAGCCGAGCAGGTCGTGCGCGTTCAGGATGGCATAGACGATGTCCGGATTCCTTTCGAGGCAGCGGCGTATGGCGGCGGGCACGTTCTGGCGTGTCTTCCGGCACAGCCCGGGCTGGTCGGCAAGCTGGATGCTCAGCCCGCGCACCGTGCGCACTTCGCGCGCGGACGGCGCGATCTGCAGCACGATGCCGAGCTGCGCCTGCATGCGTTCGCCGATGCGCTTGAGCTCCTCGTACGACGTGATGTTTTCGATGCGTTCGAGCAGCCGCTTTTCTTCCTCGCGCGTCAGGCGCAGGATGCGGATGTCGCCCTGCGGATCGTTCAGCAGGTCATCCCGCCCGCAGACGCAGGCGCCGGGCGGGCATTCCTTTCGGATCGGAAAAGGCGGCTGGGAAAGCATGGACATCGCGTGAGGTGGTCCTGCGATAGACAGTCTTGCATCGCGGAGTATCCCTGCGGCGGCGGCGCCTGTCAAACCGGGTACGCCGGTTCATAATGAAGGTTTTGCTTTGCGCCTTCCATCATGTCCAGCCTCCATCCCGTCGACCTGGCGAAAGCCTACCGTCTGCTCAACCACGGCCCTACCGTGATCGTCACCAGCGCCCATGCCGGCGCAGCCAACATCATGGCTGCGGCATGGTCGATGCCGCTCGATTTTTCTCCGCCCAAGGTGGCGGTGGTCATCGACCGCAGCACGCGCACGCGCGAACTGGTCGAAGCCTCGGGGGAGTTCGCGCTCAACATTCCGTCGCGGCAAATCGCGCGCGAGACGCTGGCGGTGGGATCGGCCTCGGGCAGGGAGGTCGACAAGTTCCGCGAGTACGGGCTTGCCACCCTCCCGAGCGGGAAAATCGGCGCGCCGCTGCTGGACGGCTGCCTGGCGTGGCTGGAATGCCGGGTGATCCCCGAGCCGCACATCCAGGCGCGCTACGACCTGTTCCTCGGCGAAGTGGTGGCGGCATGGGCCGACCCGGAGGCGTTCCGCGACGGGCATTGGGTGTTCGAGGAAGGCGCGCCGCGCAGCATCCACTATGTCGCCGGCGGCAATTTCTTCGAGACGGGCGACTCGTTCGAGGTCAAGAAATGATCAGGCAGCCTCGGCGAGCTGCTTCAGCCGCGCATGCAGGCGCATGGGCATGTCGGCCTGTTCCTTGGTCGCGGTATAGCGGGTGAGTTCCGAGCAGCCGTCGAATTTGCCGCGGAGGAAAGACGGATCGTTGGCGAAGGCGTGCAAGCCGTTGAACGCAGCGTCTTCGAGCCTGCCCACGGTGCGCGGATCGCAGCAGCCTTCCAGCAGGTCGCGGAACAGGATGGTGGAAGCGGTGCCCACGACCAGCCGGCGTTCGGCTGCAGGCACCTCCCACTGTTCGCACAGCGAATCGAACATGCCGTGCAGGTAACCGAGGCAGTAGGGGTCCTCGCCCAGCAGCGTCGCTAGGCGCAGCAGGTTGCCGTTCCGGCCCCGGCTTGGTGCCGTGCCGCGAGTTTGCAAGAGAATCAGGTATTCGGCCATCTCGGCCATCGGCCGCGGATATGCGATGGGGCCGGGGCCGGAGCCGGAGTTGGAGGCCGCAGCGCGTGCGCCTGCAAGGCTTTTCAGGAAATTCAACACGGTCAACACAGCATGATGGAGGATGCTTATGTGATCGTGCCGCCTGGAAATAGTTCTCGACGGGAAGAGCGCCGCTGATATTGCCTTGCCAACTTCGGGATGGCAGCATAGCCCGGTCGCATCGTTCACTCGCAAGAAGGGAATAGACATGGCTGACTTCGTTCTCGTGCACGGCGCCTGGCATGGCGCGTGGTGCTGGAAGCGCATCCTGCCCGCTCTGTGGCAGGCAGGGCATCGTGCATTCACGGTAACGCTCACCGGCACCGGCGAACGTGCGCACCAGCTATCGCCGTCCATCACGCTGCACACCCACATCGACGACGTCGTCGCGGTGCTGGAGGCGGAGGAACTGCAGCAAGCCATCCTCGTCGGCCACAGCTACGGTGGCATGGTGATCACCGGCGCCGCCGACCGCCTGCCGCAGCGCATCGCGCGCCTCGTGTACCTCGATGCGGTGGTGCCGCTGCCTGGCGAAAGCTGGTCGAGCGGGCATTCGCCGCAGACACAGGCGCAGCGTCGCGAGGCTATCGCCGCCACCGGCAGCATTCCGCCTGCCGATCCGTCACTGTTCGGCATCGCCGGGGAGGATGCGCAATGGCTTACGCGCCGGCAGACGCCGCAGCCCGGCGGCGTATACGACGACCCTCTGCAATTCGACGCTGCCCGCGTCGCGGCGCTGCCGCGCACTTTCATCGATTGCAACGCGCCGGCGCTGCCGACCATCGCCCTCATGCGTGAGCGCGTGCGGCAGCAGCCGGGCTGGCAGGTACAAGAGATCGCTACGGGGCACGATGCGATGATCAGCGCCCCGCAGGAACTGCTGCGCCATCTGCTCGCGGCGGCCGGATAGGAGGCGGCAGGAGAAATCTTTCCCGCAAATGAAGTTTTTCCATCGCATTGCCGGGGCGCACTGTGCATAATCGGCCTCTCCCGCCGACTTGCCATGCACCCCCATGCTGAATTCCCCGCAACCGCTGCGCGCCTTCGTCACCGTCTTCGGTTGGACGGTCGGCGGCGCCGGTTTCCTGCTCTCCCTCGTACTTGCCCTCACGATGCTCGTGCGGCAGGGTAATCCTGCCTTCCTGCTCATCTGGCTGGCCGCCTTCACGGCGACCGCCGCCTGCATGCGCTCACACGCCCGCTGGCGCAAGTCCGTCGAGCGCATGTATGCGCCGGAGGCGGAGCGTCCTTTCTACCCTGCACGCATGTCATGGCGCCGCACCGTGGAGGACGTCGACTTCCGCGACATTCCGGACGCCGGCATGTCGTTCAGCCAATAACAGTCCCGGTAAAGTACCAATAAAAAGGCCCGCGCACCTTGCGGCTGCGGGCCTGAAATAAAACTTTGGAGATTACGCCGCCATTACACCCGAGCGGCGTGGCGACGGATGTGACCGCTGTCACAAAGTGTTACACCGCACGTACAATTTTTTACGTCGCTTATCAAGCAGGCATGCCGGTTTGCCTACATGATCCGCCTCAAGGGGATTGATGCCGGGCAAAGGCCGGGGAGCGCGACGCAACCGGTAGGTGCAATTCCCGATACAATTCTTTCATCATCGTCAACCGCCGCGTCTTGCGGGCGACCCCGCAGACAAACTTTTCCCAGGCAGCCCGATGCAGACCGATCCGCCATTGCCATCCTTCACCCCCGACGAAGCCGAGCGCTTGCGCCTGTTCGTGTCGGGCGTGACCGACTACGCCATCTACATGCTGTCCCCGTCGGGCATCGTGAGCAGCTGGAATGCCGGTGCCGAGCGCTTCAAGGGCTATACCGCGGCAGAAATCATCGGACAGCATTTTTCGCGCTTCTACACGGAGGAAGACAACGTCCTCGGCATCCCCGCGCGCAACCTGCGCACCGCGATGGAAAGCGGTCGCTTCGAGGACGAGGGCTGGCGCGTGCGCAAGGACGGCACGCAATTCTGGGCCAATGTCGTGATCGACGCCATCCGCTCGCCGGACGGCGAACTGGTCGGTTTCGCCAAGATCACCCGCGACATCACCGAGCGCAAGAAGGCCGCCGACGCGCTGCATGCGAGCGAGGAACGCTTCCGCCTGCTGGTGCAGGGCGTGACCGACTATGCGATCTACATGCTGGCGCCGGACGGCACGATCACCAACTGGAATGCCGGGGCGCGGCGCATCAAGGGCTACGAGCAGGATGAAGTCGTCGGCACGCATTTTTCGCGCTTCTACCGCGAGGAAGACCGCGCCAACGGGCTGCCTGCCCGCGCGCTGGAGACCGCCGCCAGGGAAGGGCGTTTCGAAGGCGAGGGCTGGCGGATCAGGAAGGACGGCACGCCGTTCTGGGCGCACGTGGTCATCGACCCGATCCGCGACGAAGCGGGCAACCTGATCGGCTTTGCGAAAGTGACACGCGATAACACCGAGCGCCGCGAGGCTGCCGAGGCCCTGGAGCGGGCGCGGGAAGCGCTGTTCCAGTCGCAGAAGATGGAGGCGATCGGCAAGCTGACCGGCGGCGTCGCCCACGATTTCAACAACCTGCTCAATGTGATCGTCAGCGGCCTCGACGTGCTGGCACTCGAGATCCAGCACCCGCGCTCGCTGAAGGTGCTGGAAAGCATGCAGCGTGCGGCAGAGCGCGGCGCGGCGCTGACGCGCCAGCTGCTCGCGTTCGCACGCAAGCAGCCGCTCAAGCTGGAGCGGCACAATCTCAACAGCGTGATCGGCTCGTTCGAAGCGGTGCTGCGGCGGGCGGCCGGCGCCGCGCTGGATTTCGACATCCGGCTCGACCCCGGCCTGCCGCCGGCGATGATCGATGCCACCCAGTTCGAGACCGCCCTGCTCAACCTCATGGTCAATGCACGCGATGCCACGCCCGAAGGCGGCCGTATCAGCCTGTCCACGGGGCTGGTCGCGCTGCGCAGCATGGAAGTGAACAATCTCAGTCCCGGCCACTACGTCCGGATTACGGTCAAGGACAACGGGACCGGCATGCCGCCCGAAGTCGTGTCGCGCGCGATCGAGCCTTTCTTCACGACGAAGGAAGTCGGCAAGGGGACGGGCATGGGACTGAGCCAGGTCTACGGCTTCGTCCAGCAGGCAGGCGGCGACCTGGTGATCGACAGCGGCGTGGGCCAGGGAACGGCGGTGTCGCTCTACCTGCCCGCGGTGGAAGGCGAGGCGGTGGCGGAGCCGGGGAAAGCGGAGCAGGAGAAGGCCGACAAAGCACTGGTGGTCGACGACCAGCCAGAGGTGCTGGAAGTGGCCGTGGAACTCTTCCGCCAGCTGGGCTACGACGTGGTATCGGCCAGCAACGGCAAGGACGCGCTCGACATCATCCGGCGCTCGCCGGACGTCGACGTGGTGTTCAGCGACATCGTGATGCCCGGCATGACCGGCATCGAACTCGGGCGGCAGGTGCGCAGCCTCGCGCCGAACGTGAAAGTGATCCTGGCTTCCGGGTACACGTCCAACATGTCCGAAATCCGGGATCCGGGATTGAGCGAATTCGCCTTTGTCGCCAAGCCTTACAGGATGGCGGAGATCATCAAGAAACTGCGGGCGGCGGGGTAACGGGGGGCGCATGGTGGGTTTCGCTGCGCTCTCGCCATTAAGACTACTCATACTTCAATAATTATTCTTCCCCTCCCCAAGCCCCGCCCCTAGCATTCCCGTCTGCGCCAAAGCCACCCACGCGCGCATCCCCCGCAGTTCCCAAGTTGATCCACCCTCTCCTCGGAAGGACGCAGCATGACGGGTATCGTTTCTAACTTTACCAAGGCACTTTCCTCTTGCTGGAACGCCTCCATAGTGAACGACAAGGACGAACTCAAGCTGACCTCTTCCACCGGGCTGGTCACCACCACGGCTGATGCGGCAACCCAGGACGAGTGGGTGACAGACATTCCCGAAGACATCCCGGACAAGGACAGATGGATATGGCAGTCCGTCATCCACAAAACATGGTACGAGCGCGGCGTCTGGGCCTGGACCCTCGACTTTGAAGCCTACGGGAACGGCATCGGAGAACTCGATCCGGTAACGCGAAAACACCTTAGGGAAAGAGTAACGGCCCTGATGGACCAGGTGACCGAGCTGAACACCTTCCCGGCACGCCAGGCATTTTTTTCCGTCAAAAAGATCGATGACGAAATGACGGCCAAGGAGATGGAAGAAAACGAGCGCACTATCTCCAAGCTGAAAGAGGAATTTCGGTTGTCGCCGCACATGGGCGGCGGAGAGAGCGAGCCCACTGCTGCCGATAGCATAACGGCCGAGAACACTCACCTCCCCGTGCGCGACCGAACTGCCTGCATGGCGCATCCTGCCGAATCGCTACCGATGCCGATGGGCGACGAACCTAGCAAAAAGCCTCTCATTGTGCGTATTGCCGAAATACCCGCACGCATGCACGAGCTCGAAGAACCCGACAAGGCATGCGCCGAACTAATGACGCAAAATCTGAATTGGCCAACCAGCGGCATTGATGGTTTCCGAAACATCGCGATGCGGCACTATGACGCCATGATGCGGGTGCTCATCCATGGCATGGTCGATATGAAGACCAGCCGTCTCGTGGCGCTGAAAACGGAGAGGATATATCAGATTCTTTCGGACGCGGAAAAGCACTACGTTGGAAGCGTCAACAAGTATGACGTCGTTTTGACCAAGCCGTGGGATCTCTACATGCTCTTGATCGATCAGGTGGCCGCACCCTTGGGCAGGGTCGAAGGGCACTTCTCCGACATTGTCAACGGCAAGGCCGTGGACATCAAACAGTATCTGATCAATCCAGAACGGAAAGTCGATCAAGACGAGCTTGAGGGAACCACCAAATATTGGAACAGGCACCTCGGCCTGCTGCCTGCGTTCGAGCACGTTATTCCGCTCGACTTCGACACAAACGATTTCAGCGCGGTGGCCGCCGTGCAGCACGAATTTCGTCAGCTTGTCGCGATGGCCGCGCGTGAGCGCAAACCGGTGCTGGCGATGCTGAATATCGGCGACCAGGCGTTGGGTCTGGTGGCGACCATCCGTGATGGAAAGCCTGCCTACTATATTTGCGACACGAATGGCTCGTCTGACGAGATGTGGATGAAGACAATAGAGAACTCCTACATGAAGAAGCTTGCCTTCTTTTCTAACGGCTGCATCAACGCGACCAATACGACATATCGCGGATACTCGATGCAAAAGGATACGCCGAACGCGTCCGGGCTGCTGGTCTGCTGGGTGCTGGAAGAACTAATGTGGAAGAACCGCTCGAAACCCGCGACACCGATCAACGAGCTATTCGAGCTCTGCTACAGAACCTGGTTAAACGACATTTTTTACCAAAAAAGGCAAAAGGAGTTTGTCCGCCTCTTGTCTGCACGGATGCTCGCGCGCGCAGGCGCATAGCAAGCGACGAATCAGAAAAGGGATGGCCGCGGCCGGAAGGCACACGCGGCCATCAACGTTTTATAGGGAGTGAATATGATCAACACCGATTTGGGTGCGGCACGGCCCCAGAACACCAATCAAATAAGCGAACAGAAACTAGACGGATCATTGACGATAGAAGGGAAGTTTCTAGAGCAGCTCGACAAGCGTCGCAAGGATTTTTCCGATATGGTTTTGCCCGGACTGTGTTTTAAAAATCTTCATCTGGGCGTTGAGCGCGATTTCAGCGGCGCAAATCTGGAAAAGTGGAAAGTTAAAAAATTAACGTTAGATCGTAATTGCGAGTTCGTCCGCGCCAATCTGGAAGGATGGGAAGTCGACGAGTTGACGATTGGTAATGAATGCCTTCTCATTGGAGCCAATCTGCAAGGATGGAAAGTTAAAAATTTAACGGTCGGGAGTAAATGCAATTTCATCGGTGCCAATCTGAAAGGATGGACTGTCGATAAGCTGACGGTAGGTAGTGAATGCTTTTTCAGCGACGCCAATTTGCAAGGATGGAAAATTGAGGACCTGGAGCTCAAAGGCGGCGATTTTTCCAATACTGATTGGAGCGGCGCTACCTTGAAGGATGCGACCGTGACCGACGTCAATATGGACGGCGCGAAATTCGTCCGTGCAGTCGTCACGGGTTCATTTTGCCGGTCCAGTTTTTCGAAAGCTGATTTAAGCAGGGCCACCCTTAGTTGCGTAAGGTTTGAAGATTGCAACTTTGAAAGGGCAGACTTGCAGGGTATCAATGTGCATCTGGGCAATTTCGAAAGAGTCAGTTTCGATCAGGCGCAGGTGGAAAGCCCGGGCATTTTCTTGGACAGCAAATTTCGAAAAGTTTCATGGACATCCCAAACACCCAACTTGACATTCTGGAAAGCGCGATTCCAGGACAGCAGTTTCAGTCACGCTAATCTGTGGCATTCTCAGTTCACGGGCTGCATGTTCATCGGTCCGATCGACTTTGAGGACTGCGCGGGATTTACGAAGGGTGCGAATTGCGCATTCGAGAATGTCAATCTCCTGCCCTTGTGGAACCTTCCGGACTCCATGTGGGCTGGAGATGATCTTTCAGAAGTGCTGAGTGATTACTTCCGAAGCAAACGGATGTGGCAGTCCATCATTTGCTGGGAACAAGGCGAAAATTCCCGTCCGGTCTTGTCGCTGAATTTAGAAAACTATAAGTGGGGATTTGAAGTCTTCGATTCCGTGGAGCGAAAGTACATCAGGGAAAAGGTGGCCTCTATTTTGGAGACGAGGCGTGATCTTGCGACGCCCCAGGCAGTCAGCATGTTCGAGGAAATCAAAAAGCTCGAAGATGCGACTCCGGCGAGGCAGCCGACAGAAGGAAAGTATGTTTCTCTGGAAAACGAGCTCGTGCTTGCGAAGTTAGAGTACGGTCTCAAGCATCTTGCTCTCACGGAGGACAAAGCCGCCGAATTCAGTTTCGATTCCACAACGGTCTCGTCCGGGAACAGGTCGCGGAATGGCAGCGAATCTTCGGACTCCGGCAAGGTCAGCAATTCGATTCCGCTGTTCGGCTAGGGAAGGTGCGGCGCATGGTGGGTTTCGCTTCGCTCTACCCACTATGCGCTCCTCCCAACTACTTCACATTCGCCATATCCGGCAACTGGTGCGCAATCCCCTTGTGGCAGTCGATGCAGGTCTTCTCCCCACTGCCAAGATAAGTCGAATGCGCTTCCGACGCCCGCTTGCTCTGCTTCGTGAAGTCCATCGACTCGAACTGGTGGCAGTTGCGGCATTCCAGCGAGTTGTTCGCCTTGAGCCTGTTCCACTCGTTCGTCGCCAGCTGCAGCCGGTGCGCCTCGAACTTTTCGCGGGTGTCGATGGTGCCGAAGATCTTGCCCCACACTTCCTTCGACGCCTGCATCTTGCGCGCGATCTTGTCGGTCCAGTTGTGCGGCACGTGGCAGTCCGAGCAGATGGCGCGCACGCCGCTGCGGTTGCTGTAGTGGATCGTCGTCTGCAACTCCTGGAACACGTTGTCCTTCATCTCGTGGCAGCTGGTGCAGAAGGCTTCGGTGTTGGTCGCCTCCATCGCCGTGTTGAAGCCGCCCCAGAACACGATGCCTGCGACGAACGCGCCGATCACCAAAAAGCCCAGGCTCAGGTGCGCGGCGGGACGCCGCAGGATGTTCCAGTACGTCTTGAGGGCTTGTTTCATGATCGGCCTCTCACTTCTTCCTGGCAGGAGCAAGTCCAGTCTTGACCGGTTTGGACAGGATCGTGTCGACGTCGACGAACTCGTTTTCCACCAGCGGCTTCAGGTCGGCCTGCGGCACGTGGCACTGCACGCAGAAGTAGCGCCGCGGCGACAGCTCGGCCAGGAAGTTGCTGTCGCGGTCCATGAAGTGGGTCACGCTGATCATGGGCGCCTGGCTTTCCTGGGTGCGCGTGCGCGCATGGCACATCATGCACTTGTTGGCGTTCTTGTCGACCTGGTAACCCTCGATCTTGTGCGGGATCACCGGCGGCTGCATCGCGTAGTTGCGGGCACGCTTGATGTCGCTGTTGTCCTGGTTGGCGATCGGCGGCGGCTGCGTGGTCTGGTCCAGCGGCGTGACGCCGCGCATGCCGTCCTGGAGATCGACTGCGGTGCCGGCCAGCGGCACCAGCAGGAGCAGCGCCGTGAGGAATTTTTTCACGTTCATGTCAGGCTCCTTATACCTTGCGAATGTTGACCGGGCACTTCTTGAAGTCGGTCTGGAACGAGATCGGGTCGGTCGCATCCAGCACCAGCTTGTTGACCAGCTGGCTGGCATCGAAGAAGGGGATGAACACCAGGCCGCGCGGCGGCTTGTTGCGTCCCCGGGTCTCGACGCGGGTGCGGATCGATCCGCGGCGCGAGGAGACTTCGATCATGTCGCCGCGACGCACATTGAGCTTCTGCGCGTCTTCCGGGTGCATGTAGCAGACCGCATTGGGCATCGCGCGGTACAGCTCGGGCACGCGGCGCGTCATGGTGCCGGTGTGCCAGTGCTCCAGCACGCGGCCGGTGGACATCCAGAACGGGTAGTCCTTGTCCGGCGACTCCGGCGGCGGCTCGTAGGGCAGCGCGTAGATCACCGCCTTGCCGTCGGGATGGCCGTAGAACTTGTAGCCTTCGCCGGCTTTGACGTACGGATCGGCGCCTTCGCGGAAGCGCCATTGCGTTTCCTTGCCGTCGACCACCGGCCAGCGCAGGCCGCGCACCTTGTGGTAGGTGTCGAAGTCGGCCAGGTCGTGTGCCTTGCCGCGGCCGAACTGCGCGTATTCCTCGAACAGGCCCTTCTGCAGGTAGAAGCCGAAGTGCTTCGCTTCATGGTTCTCGTAACCCTGCTCGACTTGCGAGGCCGGGAACTTGTCGACCGCGCCGTTCTTGAACAGCAGGTCGTACATGGTCTTGCCGCGCCATTTCGGCGCCTGGTCCAGCAGTTCCTTGGGCCACACTTCTTCCATCTTGAAGCGCTTGGAGAACTCGACCAGCTGCCACAGGTCGGAGCGTGCCTCGCCGGGCGCGTTCACCAGCTGGTGCCAGAACTGGGTGCGGCGTTCGGCATTGCCGTAGGCGCCTTCCTTCTCCACCCACATCGCGGTCGGCAGCACCAGGTCGGCGGCCAGCGTGGTGGCGGTCGGGTAGGCATCGGAGACGACGATGAAGTTGGCCGGGTTGCGATAGCCGGGCAGCATTTCCTGCATCACGTTCGGGCCGGCCTGCATGTTGTTGTTGCACTGGACCCAGTAGGCGTTGAGCTTGCCGTCCTTGAGCATGCGGCTCTGCACCGTGGCGTGGTAGCCCGGCTTGTCGGGGATGGTGCCCGGCGGCAGTTGCCAGATGTGCTCGGCCTTCTCGCGGTGCTTCGGATTGGTCACCACCATGTCGGCCGGCAGGCGGTGCGAGAAGGTGCCAACTTCACGCGCGGTGCCGCAGGCCGAGGGCTGGCCGGTGAGCGAGAACGGGCTGTTGCCCGGTGTGGCGATCTTGCCGGTCAGCAGGTGGATGTTGTACAGCATGTTGCTGCCCCACACGCCGCGGGTGTGCTGGTTCAGGCCCATGGTGAAGAAGGACATGACCTTGATCTTCGGGTCCGCATACATCTCGGCCAGGCGCTGCAGCTTGTCCTTGGGCACGCCGGACAGCTTGGATACGTAGTCGGCGTCATAGGTACTGACGAACTTCGCGTATTCCTCGAAGCTGATCGGCTTGCCGCCGCCGGCGTCCGGGCCGGCGTTCTTGGCGGCCTTCTGCAGCGGATGGTCGGGACGCAGGCCGTAGCCGATGTCGGTGTTGCCCAGCACGAAGCGGGTGTGCTTGTTGACGAAGTCCTTGTTGACCTTGTTGTTCTTGATGATGTAGTGGGCGATGTAGTTGAAGATCGCCAGGTCGGTCTGCGGCGTGAAGATCATCGGCAGGTCGGCCAGTTCGAAGCTGCGGTGCTCGTAGGTCGACAGGACCGATACCTTCACATGCGGCGCGGACAGCTTGCGGTCGGTGATGCGGGTCCACAGGATCGGGTGCATCTCGGCCATGTTCGAGCCCCACAGCACGAAGGCGTCGGCGGCCTCGATGTCTTCATAGCAGCCCATCGGCTCGTCGATGCCGAAGGTGCGCATGAAGCCGGCCACGGCCGACGCCATGCAGTGGCGCGCGTTGGGGTCGATGTTGTTGGAGCGGAAGCCGGCCTTGAACAGCTTGGCGGCGGCATAGCCTTCCCAGATGGTCCACTGGCCGGAGCCGAACATGCCGATGCCGGCCGGGCCCTTGTCCTTCAGCGCCTGCTTGAACTTCTGCGCCATGATGTCGAACGCGGCATCCCAGGACACCGGCGTGAATTCGCCGTTCTTGTCGTACTTGCCGTTCGTCATGCGCAGCAGCGGCTTGGTGAGGCGGTCCTTGCCGTACATGATCTTCGACAGGAAGTAGCCCTTCACGCAGTTCAGGCCGCGGTTGACTTCGGCGTTGATGTCGCCGTGGGTGGCCACCACGCGGCCATCCTTGACGCCCACGTTCACGCCGCAGCCCACGCCGCAGAAGCGGCACGGCGCCTTGCTCCACTGGAGTTGCGTCTTCGAGGAGTCGGTGACGACGTTGGAGGCGATGGAATGGATCGGAATGCCGACCGACGTGGCTGCCGTGGCGGCAGCGGATTGCTTGATGAAGTCGCGTCGCGTGAGCTTCATGGGGAGACCTCCTGGTCGAGAGCCGATACGGGTTCGGCATGTTGATAGACGAGCACGACATCGAGTACGCCGGGCAGTGCGCGGATGGCGTCCATGATGTCGAGTGCGCGCTTGGTGCTTTCGGTTTCGAGGGTGACGACCAGCTTGCCGGACTCGATGACGTGGATGTCGGCGCCCGGCACCTCTTCGATGCAGGAGCGGACCGAGTCGAGTTCGGCGGCTTGCGCGTAGACGACGATGCCGGCGATGTGGATTTCCTGTTCCATCAGCAGATACCTTTCAGGTTGATCATTGCGTGGGCAAGGAGCCCGTCAGAAGCTGGATCATCCAGACCGCAAAGCCATATCCGCCGACCACCATGACCGAAAGAATCGGCGCAGCGACGACGGTCAGCCCGAGGAAGGCGCGCAGCTCTTCCTTTCTGCTTGCTTGTGCTTCCTGTTTCATGTTTTCTCCATTTCGTGCGGACGAGCGAGGCCACACGCACCGGTCGTCACTGGTTCGTGTTGCGAAGTTCGCAAGCGGGAAATTAGGGATGACTAGGTAAAACGGCTTTTGGTCTTCTTAGTCATTGCTCAGACGTGCACTTAAGCAAGCACTGTTCCAGCCCGTTAAAAACGGGCAATTGCTGGTAGTGACAGGGGTTTTGTCTTGATGTCTTCTGATTTCATAAGCGTCGACACGGACAGCGGGCCTTGCCACCGGCGCGCGGGAATCTCATAAGCAGGAACGTTTCTCGGCAATGGGAAGGCCGGATGAAGAAGCCGCACCTCGCGGTGCGGACGCCTCAGTGCTTGTGCTGGTGATGAATATCGGGGAAATGCGGGTGGCTATGGGTGAGCGGTTCGTGGCAGTGCGGATGGGTATGAGGCTCCTTGCCGTCCCAGGGAAAATCGTGCTGGTGCTGATGATGCTCGTCATGCGAATGGGGGTGCGAGTGATGCATCGCCTCATGCGTGTGTTCGTGGACGTGCCGCTCCGTCAGATGCAGCCAGATCCCGGCTCCCATCAGTGCGGCGGCAGCCCAGAACATGCTGCCTGGCGAGTCGCCCAACATGAGCAGGGAAATGGCGGCGCCGACGAATGGCGCCACAGAGAAATAGGCGCCGGTTCTCGCCGTCCCGAGGTTGCGCAAGGCCAGCACGAAGAGAACCAGGCTGAGCCCGTAGCCGCAAAAGCCGATGAGCCCTGCCCCAGCCGCGATCATCATGCCCGGCATCGGCAAGCCTAGCGCTGCGGCAATTGTCAAATTCACCACTCCCGCCACCAGGCCTTTGATTCCGGCAATCTGCACGGCATCGCTGGCCGACACTTTGCGGGTGAGGTTGTTATCGATGGCCCAGCACAGGCAGGCCCCGACAATGGCAAGCGCGCCCCACGGCACGCCAAGTGCCGGGCGTTGCTCCCACGACAGGAGCAAGCCTCCGGCAACAATGAGCACCATGCCCAGGAAGATGCGCCGGTCGAAGTTTTCCTTGAACACGAACCACGCCAGCAGAGACGTCAACACGCCTTCCATGTTCAGCAGCAAGGATGCGGACGACGCAGGCGTTACCGCCAGGCCTGACATGAGCAGCACGGGACCCGCAATTCCGCCGAAAAGTATCGCGCCGGCCAGCCAGGGTGCGTCGCGGGCGGCAAGCCGCGTGCTTGCCTCGTGCGCATTGCCGGACGAGATTGTCCTGAATGCGAACCACGCAAGCAGGCCGATACCGCTGCCCAGGTAAAGCAGGCCGGCAAGGGCTACCGGCGCAACCTCGCCCAGCAGCGTTTTGGAAAATGGCGTGCTGGCGCCAAAGGTCACGGCCGCCAGCAATGCATAGACGACGCCTGCATGCATTCCTTGCCTCTTTAAAAAAGCGCCCTGTTTACTTGCAAATTTTAGTACAGGGGCGTATCAGCGCCGGCAAGCAGGCATGACTTGTCGTATGATCCTCGGCTTTCCCGCTGTCTGCCGCCTTCGTGGCGGAGCTATCGTGCTTACATCTCTTGTCTCAACCTCCCCGGCCCGCGCCGGAAATGCAAGCGGCATTCTTGCCATCCTTCTTTGGAGCGCCACTGTCGGCCTCTTTCGAAGCATCGGCGAAGCGCTCGGTCCGGTTGGCGGACCGGCTTTGATCTTCACCGTCAGCGGCATCCTGGTCGTCGTGTTCGCCGGCATCCCCGACCTCCGGACCATGGACCGGCGCTACCTGCTGTTCAGCGGCCTGCTTTTCGTCGCCTATGAGATCAGCCTCGCGCTTTCCATCGGCTATGCGCACAATCGCGGCCAGGCGATGGAAGTCGGCATGATCAACTACCTCTGGCCCAGCCTGACCATGCTGTTTGCGGTGCTGCTGCGCCAGCAATCCGCCTCCATCCTTCTGCTGGCGCCCGGCATCACGCTTGCCTTCCTGGGCATCGTCTGGGTCATGAAAGGCAACGATGCATTTTCCCTGGCCCGGCTCGCGGGGAATCTTGCGGACAACCCGCTTGCCTACGGGCTAGCGTTCCTGGCCGCCTTTCTGTGGGCGGCGTACTCCGTAGTCGCGCGCCGGTACGGCAAAGGCAAGAGCGCGGTCGGCCCCTTCCTGCTGGCCACGGCCGGCCTGCTCTGGGTTCGCTACTTCCAGAGCGAGCAACCGCCGATGCATTTCAGCATGGCGACAGCGGTCGAGGTCATGGTGCTGGGCACCTTCACCGCGACCGCCTACAGCGCCTGGAACTTCGGCATCCAGCGCGGCAGCATCGGGCTGCTGGCTGCCCTTTCCTACTTCACCCCCGTCCTGTCCAGTTGCCTGGCGAGCGTCTGGCTCGGTGTCACGCCGCCGTGGACCTTCTGGGTAGGGGTGGCGATGGTGACGGCGGGCTCGCTGATGTCGTGGGGGGCGACGCGACTGCCGGGTCGCCGATAGCGACCCATACAGTCGATCACTTCACGACCAGGCGTGCCTTCATCGTCCGGTGGAGCGTGCACAGGTAGGAAAAATCGCCGGGCTTCTTCGCGGTCATCTTCCAGCTGCGGCCCGGCTTGATCTCACCCGAGTCAAAATCCCTGGTGCTGTCCGTGGTCGCGGTGTGCGGGTAAGGATCCTTGTTGTGCCAGATCACCGTGTCGCCGGCATTGACTTCGAGGACCGCCGGCGAGAACTGCATGCCTTCGATGACCACGGTGTGCACCGCAGCCTTCGGCGCCGCCGCCGCGCCCAGGTTTGAAAGGGCGATGGCGGGGGCGAGCGCGAGGGCGAGCATCAGCCTGCGCGTGCGTAGCGTGTGTAGTTGGTGTGCCCCTGGCGGCAGCGCATAGTCCATCGCCCGTCCCCCTTATTTCAAGGACGCCTGGATATGCTTGGCGTGCTCAAGATGGGCCACGAATGCAGGCCGCACCTTGACCAGCGTGTCCTTGAGCTCCGCGTTCTTGGCGTTAGGGATCAGGGTCTTGTCCAGCGCGTCGATCACCGTCTGGTGGTAGGTCACTTCATTATCGACATAGGCCTTGTCGAATTTTGCGCCGTTCAGGTCTTTCAGTTTGGCGAGGGTCGCATCGCCGCTTTCCTTCAGGCTCTTGCTGGTATCGCTGTCTTCCGGCGTGATCTTGAGCTTCTTGACGAGCGCGGTCGCTTGCTTGTTGACGCCCGTATGGTCGGTCACCATCTGCTTGGCGAAGGCCTTCACTTCCTTGTTCTGGGACTTTTTCTGCGCCAGCTTGCCGGCGTCGATGTCCACCGTATTGGCGGCCACGACGATGCCGGCGATCTGCGCATCATTCGGCGCGGCGGACTGGGAAAAGGCCGGCGAAGCGGCGAGCGCAAACAAGCCGGCAACCAGCACGGCAGTCAGTTTTTTCATGTCGAGACTCCTTCAGGAATATGTGCAACACAGCGCCAGCCTTTC
>Ga0196972_1000217_pt1 | contig 41949 bp, 38 predicted proteins | sample S1v_2013CmetaG_FD_148618 | JGI IMG/M metagenome (GOLD analysis project Ga0196972, IMG submission 148618) | Soil microbial communities from Anza Borrego desert, Southern California, United States - S1+v_20-13C | ecosystem: Environmental > Terrestrial > Soil > Desert | place: USA: California...
CTTCATGATCGTTCAAGTGTTCAAGGTCGTTCAAGGCGTTCATGGCGTTCATGGCGGGGGAGGAAAGCCCCCGCGGGGGGTGATGCCAGGGCGGATGGAAAAACGGAAAGGCTATAGCACTTCATGATCGTTCAAGTGTTCAAGGTCGTTCAAGGCGTTCAAGTCGGGGGAGGAAAGCCCCGGGGGGTGATGCCAGGGCGAATGGAAAAACGGAAAGGCTATTGTACTTCATGTTCGTTCAAGTGTTCAGGTTCGTTCAAGGCGTTCATGGCGTTCATGGCGGGGGAGGGACGCCCCCGCGGGGGGTGATGCCAGGGCGAATGGAAAAACGGAAAGGCTATAGCACTTCATGATCGTTCAAGTGTTCTGGTTCGTTCAATAGTTTGTTCAAGTTCATTCAAGATTCATTCAAGGTCTTAAAAGGCGTAAAACGCGTTCACGATCGTTAAAGTCACTCCGTAAATGCCCTTCGCCAAATTCCTTTGGAAACTCGTTAAATAGAAAACGCCTCGACCATCAACCATCCATCAACCACCACCACCCCCCGATTTCCTACTTCTTCGTACATTAGTTGGAAAAGCAATCATGACATTCTTATCGCTGCGACCATTCATACCCTCCGGCCCCCGATTTTGATAAATCATTAAAATTCTTTGAAGAAATCGGATTTACCCTGCAGTGGAACCAACACGGCTACGCGGGTTTTGAAAATGGCAGCTGTGCTTTTATCCTGCAACAATATGACTCCAGGGAGTTTGCAGAGAACCTCATGATAACAGTAAATGTCCCCAACATAGAAGAGTTTCAACAGCATATCAATGAAAAAAAATTAATTGAAAAGTACGGCACCATGATTGGAGAAATCACCCGGCAACCTTATGGCCGCGAATTAAACATCATCGACCCGGCAGGAGTCTGCTGGCATTTCGTTCAATCTTAACTTTTGTCGCGTGCTTGCCTCTGCCACCACCTTCTACAGGTTGTTGATTTTCTCACAAACCCGTAACCCAAAATCTTATAGTCTTCCAACTATGAGGTGGCAGGATCGATAATCATTTCCTTAACCGGCCCAGTATTTGATTCCCAATTATAAAACACCGTTATGGACAAGATCAAAAAGCACCCGGAAAACGACAAGAAAGAGAACCTGAACAAACCAGATAAGGAAACCCTTCATAAAACAGACCCGCAAGACAATATGGAAGGACCGGTTTCATCAATGATGCAGGGAATCAAAGAAGAGGCAGAAGAAAATGACAAACAATCCAAGGAGAAGGCTGACCGGGTGAAAGATAAAAATACATAGAGAACATCCTGGTCAGAAAAATTCAATTGCGCCGCCGCGCGCCGTTGCGGCGGTTTCTGCGAGATCATATCTTTCAACCTGGATAATCATCCCATACAGCGAGTGGAAAATTTGCAGTAAAATTATTTTTAAAACTGCTTCGCAACAATTTCCCAGTCCACATCGGCTTTCCGCGAGAAATCAACATGCACCTGGATGATATTATTATGAACCAGCTTCAAGCTATATCCCTCATAGTCCCTGAACAACGCACTCCCTCCCCAGGTCCATGGATGCTCACCCGGTATATACACATATACATTGTGGAAACTATTTAACGGTCCCATCGACCTTCCACTTAACTTACCTGCAGCTTCATTCCATTCCACATTTTCCAATTCGATCCCGCCCTGCACCACATGCCTGTCAGTTGAGATTACCTGCGGCCTTCCCGTTTTTTCATGAATAGAAAGCAGGGTTACACTTCCCGGTTCAATGCTTACCTTCATTTCCCCCTTCACCTCCCCTATGAACTCATTTTTCCAGAAATCATAAATTAAATACGACATTCCCGGGTCAAGCCATAAGCGCTTCATCGAAAATTTCTTTTCGATTGCTTTGCCCAGGTTAGCATTAAAAAATCCTGCTACCGTCCATTCTGCAAATGGCTTCTTCACCTTCAATGCAAATACTGATTGCATTTTATCATCAAACAAATCAACAGGCTTGGCCGCCTCGCCAAACGATGGTGTAACCTTTTTCAGGATCTGTATCTTATACGGATCCAAATGCGAAAGCCTGTCACCTGACATCATATTACCACCGCTCAAAGCGATGATGGTTGCAGCAGCCTCAGATTGTTCGTTATTCAACTGGTGCATGCAAAGATGATCGGCATCATTAACCCAGGTACGTTTGTGAAAATAATATCTCTTCGCCGCGGCGGATGCACTCGAAGCCTCGTGGAGAAAATATGTGTCCCACGCCGCCTCCCTGTACCCATAATATACGTCCGCCTCTATGCGCATGCTATCTACTAAGCCCACTGTTGTGTTGCCCGGGCCACATTCAAGAATATGACATCTACTACCGGCTGCATTTCGCATGATCGCCATTCCTTTCCGATATACTTCTGCCGCTGACGTCGTTTCATCATGATATTTCTCAACAGCTAGAATTGACCAGGCAACAAAATCAATCTTGATCATTTCATACCCCCATTCATTGGCAATAGTATTAACCAGGTCATGCAACCATTTCGCTCCACCGGGATGCGTGATATCCAGGCAATACCGTTTCGGATTTTCATCCGCTGGCGGCTCCACTCCTTCTGACCAGTTACCTATTCGCTGCAGGCTACCATCTTTTCGCTTTGCCAGCCAATCAGGGTGATTCTTATATACTTCCGTTCCTTCTGAAATAACGTATGGTGAGATCCAGATGCCCGGCCTAAAACCTTTTTCCCGAATGGAATCAGCCAGCCACTTCATACCATTAGGAAAGCGCTCATTTCCCTCCCAATCACCATGCAATCTTTGAAAACCCTCATCCACCTGTATGTATTCGATGCCGTATCCTTTGAGATAATTGGCCGCAAATTCTACATTCATCATCACTTCCTTTTCTGAAACCTGTGAAAGTGTATAGAACCAACTGCACCACCCGTTAATAATAGAGTTAACTCCTGCCTTTTGAAAACGACCTACTGCACTAGCATATTCTTCGAGGGCCAGGTAAGGATCATTCGCTATCAATACCATGAACCGGTTTGAACTAATGGATTTACCCGGTTTCAATGTAAGTTTGGGAGCATACACTGATTCCGCCAGGAATGAAAGCTTGTCGTTACCTGTCTTGCCAATTAATATATTCCCCAGGCATAAATCATTGCTAAGGTATCCAAGACTGATCCCCTCATTTTCATACCCGCTGAATAATCCCGCATTCCACCAGCTATGTATGGTGCCATGCGCCGATGTAACAGATCTATTCGCAAGCGAAACGCCCTTAATTTTTTCTAAAGAAACAACCTTGTCTTTATCAAACTCGTGGATCGTTCCTGCATCATAATACATCTCTCCATTTGTCAGGCATTTGAGTACTCCGGGCATTGTCACATTGCCACTCTCTTGTTGTACCAGGCGCAATGGCTCTGCACTATTGATCACAACGTCATGCCGTGACGCATTTGAACCAATAACCTCCACCGTGAATGCCTTAAGCCCATCATACAAAGAAATTTTTGTCTCCATGTCCAATCCTTTGTTTACATCCCTCGAACGGATTGTCATTACCAAACCCATTCCAAGTGCATCATTGAACCGCGTCGATTGTATTTTATGCTTAAATTGATTTGAAGATAAGGTGTACATTGCGTTCACGCCATTGATACGCGTTGTGGCATTTTTAATGAAAACTTCGTTATTGGGTTTGTATACAGAAAACCTGCCGGTCTTTTTATCAAACTTTACCGTAAAGAATCCGTTGCTCATTTCCCCATCCGTCACACCTGTAACAATAGCTCGGGAAACAGATGGGCATGCAATCATACCTACACTTATAACTGACGCAGTTTTTAAAAAGGTTCTACGCTTAATGGAACCCGGCATGGGCAATTTTTTGAGAGTAAAGATAAGGTTGCCAGCTCAGTTGTCAGTTGTCGGTTGACAGGCGAACCCTGAACATTGACGCAACCCTCCCAATTCCAAATTCCTTGCAACTTGTCAGTTCCACTCAAACAATCTCCTCCTCACCAGGAAGCTCCCAATCAAAAACGCGAGGCCAATTACCAATACGATCCATAAACCAGCAGCATTTTTTTTCTCAAGCTCAATCGGATCAGTATTTCCCATCAATATCAATCCTGACCAGTATGCGGGGGCAAGCATTCTTCCCTTTGCCTGTGACAGGTAGGAGAGCTTTGCCATGCGCAATGCTTCGTCTTTATCCATACCCTCAAGCAGGTTTTCATAAAATAGTTCTACCAACATTGAACTTGCCTTTTCATCTATCTTCCAGAGACCGGTGAGAATACTTTCACTGCCGGCGTAGTTAAATGCATGGGCGAGAGAGATCATTCCTTCCCCATCTTCATACCCGGGCTTGCCGGTTTCGCAAGCTGTGAGTACGGCTAACTCAGAATTAAGGTTGCAATTATAAATCTCATGCAGGAAAACGGAGTTAGACGATGGTTCGCCTTCAACATTCTTTGAAAATATCAATCTTGTGTACTCCGGATACAGGTTGTTTGATTCCGCATGAGTTCCTATATGAATGATCTTGTGCTGGCCCGCATTCATTTTAAATGATTCGGCCGTAGACCGCTCCTTTAAATACGCTACGCCACCCAGCATATTTCTTGCTTTTCCTGCCAGGTCAATGGTAAACGGCTGCGGTAAAAGCCGCACATACGAGTGATCCAGGTTGTTTGAATCCTTAATGGTTGAAAGATATCTGCCTTTCTCCTCATCCAAAAATCCCGGAGCGAATGCAACAAAACTTTTCATCAGCTTGCGCTCATTTTTATCCTGGCTGGCGAGATAGAGACTGTAGTGATAGGAAATAGCGTGTTCCGCCAGTAAACTTGACGTAGCCAGTTCCTCATATTGACTGATCTTTTTTGGAGTAAGAATATCGAAACTGAGATTGTAAAGTATTCCATCTGGAATGATGATCACTTTCCGATGGACAATAAACTTTCTGATGGGTTGCCAGAGCTGCTGATAAAGTGTGTACAGTACTTCTCCCATCTGCACTGCAGAGTTGGCTTTTTCATCCAGTTGCCTGATATTCTTCTCCAGGTCATTTGCTGCCAGGCGGACCAATTGTTTGTTCCCGGATGTCATTACCAGGGCAAATAATTCTTTATCGATGAAAAAATACCGGATGACCGTGGACCGAGGTTCCAGTGATTCCTGCACACCGGAAAGAGATTTGAAAATAGAAGCATACCGCATTTCGTAATACTTTGGATAATTCTTCCTGATCATATCCATGTATTCATTCCACCGTTCAATGGCCGCGAAATACCGCCGCATGCTTTCACTATGTGAATACCCGCCTTCGAGAGATGACTTTATCTCCTGCTTTAATTGTTTCTCTCTCCCCTGGATATTTGAAGGAACATTAGTGAATTGAAGTAAGTCGTTCTTATCAAGTCTCGAACGAATGCGATGGTAAATACCTGATTCATGCAACTCGATCAGCTTATCCATGTATCCCTGCGAAGGAGTCAGTTGGTGCAGCTCAAGCGTTAGGGTTTTTACAAACCCTACCAGGTCAGCATGATCGGCCATCATCAGGCTAATGTCAGCCGGATCATGAATGATAGCGCGCCTTTTCTCAAGAATATTCAATGCTTCATTCACCTGGTTCAATAAACCCTTGAGACTATTCTTATCCTTTTTCGACAAAAGCCGGTACTCGGCTTTGGTTTTTAATAATATGGCCTTGGGTTTCTTCAATTCTGTCTTAATTGAATCAAGCAGCGAATTACCCGCACTCATGATACTATTCACTACCTGCAAGCCCTTATCCGCAAATTCAATGGCTTTAGTATAATTGCCGGATTGGAAATGGATCTCTCCTAAGTTTAATAAATGATAGAACCCCATTATGGTTTGACGGCCCTGCGTCTTGCTGATGTATTGTAATCCCTTATTCCCCTTCTGCAATGCCAGCACCGCTCTTCCATTCTCCGCGTGAAAAAGAGCGGAGTTCCGAAGGAATTCAAGGTATATATCGTCATATTCTCCCTGTAATGATGCCTCATACAAGCTGTCAGCTTTCTCATAATATCCATGCGCAACTTCATCCTCGCCGCGCTCATCATGCAACAACGCAAGTGAATACGCCGCATCAGCCTGCCAGAAAAGATAATCGCCATCTGCTTTGGAAATTTCATGCAGCCCTCTTTGCAGATAACCGAATGCTTTGTCATATTCCTTCATGGCCAGGTACAACTGGCCAATCAGGATCTCAGATTTGAACAGGCCGGTTTTATCCGCGCCCGAATACTTTTGTTTCTGCTTATACGAATAGGTTAATAACTCATGCGCTCTCGAGTAATCTCCCAGTTCCTTGTATATCCCTGCCAGGTTATCTGTGGCTTCGAACTGGAAAGTGATGGCCGTTTCTTTCTTGGGTAAATCTTCTTTTATTGAAAGATACTTACGCAGGTTCTCAATGGTTACCGTCATCGCCTTAATCGCTTCCGAGGTTTTTCCCTGCATTCCATAAAGTGCCGCAATATTATTCTGTAGCACGGCAGGGCGATAATACTGGTTCAGCGGATTCCGTTCAGTGTTTGACAGAGCTTTATACGCAATGTCATAATAATAGACAGCACTATCCATCTTTGAATCAAACCACATGCTTGCTCCCATGTTATTGGCAGCGGTGTACAGCCTGTCGTAGTCGGGTGTTTTTGTTCTCAAAAAAATAGCGATCGCATTGCGATGGTGCGATTTAGCCAGGCTGATGTTACCCATGCGATAGGCATACGTTCCCAAATCAGAATGAATGGCGCCCAGCTTAGCCGCGTTAAAGCCGGGTGTGGCAATTGCATAATTATAGGCATCTTGATTTCCTTTGAATGCCTGCTCGTTCATACCCACTGTTCCATAGAACTCGGCGGCATTGTTAAATGCATCAGCCATTACAGCCCCGCCCGCTCCCTGTGATTTCAACTTTTTAAGAAAAATATCCACTTCCGTGATGGCGTATTCTGCTCCTGATTTCTTTTCCGCTACCCTTCCAATGTAAGAAGCATATTGAGGAAGTGAATCAAATTTTTGCAAAGAGAAATAAAAATCAGTCTGCGCACGAAGCAGCTTATCCGCCCGGTCAAACTTTGAAGAAGTCAGCGCATTTTCAATGTCCCTGACTGTACCCCGTTCTTGTGAAAAGCAGGGAACACTTGCAATCAGCAGCATTAATGAAAATACATGACGTAATAGTAAGGTTAGCATTATTGGAGACTCTGGATGATGTCAGCTTTTTCCGGGTGTTCAGACTGCCGAAGCATTTGGATTGCTTCCTTCTTCTTACCCTCCTTTGCAAGTGCCAGGCCGAGGTACCAGGTGGCGTCTTTTACAAATGCACCCGTGCGGTTTGAAATCACACGCTCGAGATAAGGAATCGCCTTTGCCGGCTGCTCATCGGCAAGCCATGCAACACCAATGAAATAATTCAACGTATCATTTCCCAATGCGGTTCCCGGCAATTGCTCCCATTGACGGATGGCTTCCCGGTAGCGACCATATTTATAATCAACCATGGCCCGGCTAAAAGTATAATCCTCATCAGCACTCATCGCCGTCATCAAACCCGGATCGGGTTCGAAATAAGTAGAGAATACTTTATCCTTTTCACTTTCCCCGTTAACTACCCATAAAAAAGCCAGGATGGCAATGACCGTTATTGAAACAGCAGCTACCCACATTTTACCGGCTGGCCGAAGTTTGTGGACAACAGCTGAAGTTGCCTTCACACCCTGAACTTCTGAATGAAAATCTTCCAGCGTATCAGTAAGCGCCGTTTCTTTGATGCCGAGAAGAAGCAATTGCGTTTGTTTCACCCGTTCAGTGAATTGGGGATCAGTATCAATCCGCCGAATGAATTGCTCATACTCCTCTTTCCCCATCTGGCCTGACAGGTATCGCTCGATCTGCTCGAACTCTTCAAGGGGTATTTGATGTTCTTTCAACTCTTCCGTTTTACTTTAATAACTTCATTACCTTTTGAATGCCGCGGTATTTAATGTTCACGTCTGTTGACCCCACAAGTAAGTGACTTTGCGAGTTGCTTCATTGATCCGTAATACCGCATCCCACTCCGCCGGTGTATTTAAAGCACAAAAGATAGCTATTTTCCTACTATTTGGTTACTGTGGTGCCGCTCTCTACATCATTTTAATTACATAATTCGGGAACATCCAATAGGTTTGAAATTGGGAATTGGGAATTTGTCAGTTACCTTAGATGGAAAAACCCTTCCTATTGTACAAGAAAGGGTCTTAAACTTTTTAGCAACCGGCTGATTCCAAATTTCCAATTCCAAATTCCTACTTCCTCGCAAAAGCCTTATCATTCACCCACAATATCCGCGCTCCCTTTATGCAACTAAATGAGACTTCGTAAACCTTTGGCTTTCCTTCAATGTCTGAAAAACGAACGTGCCAATTATCCACCATGGAATACTTGCCACCTGACTTTACTCCCTGGAACTTGATACTTCCTACAGGACCGTCAGCTGTGGCGAGATCCCACTTGTAAGTGGCACCGGGACCAAAATTAAAATTTTCATTGGAAGCATGTGTATTCATCGGTAGATCTGCCCCCGTATAGGCGTTCACATATTGCAGCGTACCTGTAAAATTACTCGTCCATTTTCCCTGCAGATCATTTGCTGACACGGCAAACTTGTTGTAGTTAGCCATCTTCTCCACACTTTCCCAGCTGCCTGCGGAAGCATCAATCTGGCCAAACTCCTTCTCCAATTCTCTTTTCCCGGTTGTTATTACTTCAAGGTACTTTCCTGCACCACCGTAAAAATTTTTTTTGAATAATAAAACATGCACCTGCCTGCCTGTTTCCTTTTCAATTCCTATCGCCGTCACATACTCTATCGCTTCCCACCCGCTCACAATTTTATAATCTACGTTCATCAATGAAGCATACCTGTTACTAACCAACACATTCCAGGCGGTCTTTAATCCTTCCATAATGTCAGTGGTATATTCGTCAGCCATCTTATTGGGATAATGGATTAAGACGCGCACCTCGCCTTTTGTTACCTGCACCCAGTCATCCTGCACCGTACTCGTCCAGCCATCATCAAAGTTGGTGGTATTGAATGTATAACCATCGGCAAGTGCATTTGCACCTGGCGCCGATGATGTTTTCAAAGGCTTGTCCAATTCCATTGACTCCAGGAATGCCGTTATTTCCGGCTCAAAAACCGTGGTATTTGTAAGAATGATCAGGCTTACCATTTTTCCATAGCCCGTAGAGGTTACAAGCACCACGGCACCTTTCACTGCTTCCATTTCAAAACTGGTATGCCCGCTGATCATCTCCCATCCCTCATCCATCACAGGAGCCTGCATGTCAGGTTCCTTTTTTACGGACACCATTTCCTTCACCAGGGTATTCCAGGCCAGCGAAAAATTTTCACTGGCATTGGTTTCCACGGCTATTGACTTGAACAGCGTAATGCTTGCGAAATCACCTTTCTCTTTATCCTGCCTTGAAAATTGGATGGCACTTTCCGTTGTCTCACTCGCCCATGATTTAGGCGTGGTGAATGTAGCAAGGTCAAATGATTGCTTTTGTGCCCACGCGTTCATGGTGGTTGCCATAAACAGGAGCAGGAATATATACGTGTTCATTCCCTGGTTATTTTTATGTTGGAGATATAATACTTATCGTTTTCTGAGGAATTTCCACCACAATCAAAACTCAATGCATTAAATACATGAGCAAGTGGAATTGCCTTCTGGTATTCTGCAATTTTTTTATCATCGATAAACACCTGCAGCATTTCATTCTTCTTCTTTATCGTCACCTTCACCAGGTTCATTTTCTTGTCGTTTGAAAACCCGGTGGCAGTAAGCCACCTGGTTTCATTTGAATATCCCGGGGGAAATGGAAACTTCGTTTCCAGTGTTGCCTCACCATCCCTGCCATCATAGCCAGGGCGCATTCTCAGTTTCAGAAACGATTCAGGATTGCCGGTCCCTTTCGGGTCATAGGCCAGTTGCATGGTTAATCCCTTTGCCCCCCACGTAAAACCTTTCGATGCCACCAGGTCATATGTCACTGTAAAATCCTGCGGTAATGATTTCTTCAGTTCCGCACTTATGTAATGACCTTTCAACACTGCCCAGGTGCCATCTGCATCTTCAATTGTTCCCACCACGCTGGTAGTACCATCACCGGAGAGGCGGGTTTTCCAACCAACCGGTTTTTTACCCGTTGCCGTTGTTGAAAAATCATCAAAAAAAAACACGTTCTTATCCGCCAGGTTAGTTTTACTCGCAGATGATGCGGGGGACGCAACCACAGATTGAACATGCAAAGGTGATTGCAAAGGCTGATAACCCTTTCCCTTCACCTTTTCAGGAGCGAAAAAGAAATTATAAACATACTCGAAATTGAAATTGTTCATTATCGCATCATGCTGCTGCTTCTCAATGGCACTGGCGCCGTTGTAGTAATCCCAAAAAACCATAACCCACTGCGGCTTATCCGTTGTGCATAGTTTTACCATGGCCGTATCCAATTTATAAATCTGATACTGCTGGCCCTCACTATCAGGGTCAGTCAAATATTGACCGGTAAAGACATCCCTTCCATTGTCAAGGTCAATAAGCCTTGGCTGGGAAGACCCCATTACGGCCAACTCACCAAGTCGTGATTTGTATTTATCACGATTCGCTTTTAGTCCTTCGCGATATTTTGCAATCCGTGCATCCAGGTTCTTCATTTCATAATCCACTCTCGACTTTATTCCCTGCTGAGCTTCAAATATCTTCTTCGATTCAGTTTTGTAAAACGCCGGAATGGCCAGCTCTAATTGATCAAGGTATTCGCCTTTCGTTATCTTGATGAACGGCGATTTGTTGTCTTTGCACAACAATACATTCTGTGTGCCGCTTCCAAAGCCTTCATTCTTCAACCAAAAAGAAACATAGGGTGCGGTGTTTGGATGTTTCGTGAGGTCGAGGCGCTTGCGGGTGACTTCATCATCCACTTCAGTCTCCGCATTGGGCAGGGTGAAATAATATTGAGATGCACTGCAGATATGGCGTACAGGCCAACCGGGTACTTCATTGGCCGATACTTTCCACGAGATGGAATTACTCGTATAGGGTTCAATCTTTCCCTTTTCATTTTTCTTCAGTTCAACATATGTTCTAGCCACCGCACCATAATTTGGAGGCAATCCAATTGTAAACTGGTTGTAAGGACTCATTTTCTCTGACAGCCATCGGGCCGCATTGCCAAGGCCGCCTTTTGGTATATAACTGGCCTGCATCCAATTCACAAATGAATCACAAATGGAAAGCTGAGCGCCAGAATATTTACGATGATCCACACTGGTTCCGGTCTTCGTTCCTTTTAAATGGTAAACCTTCATCCATCCATACACCACATCCTCCATCGTATGAGGCGGAATTACCTGTGCTGAACTTGTGCCGGCAAAGCATACCAGCAATACTAAAAGAAAGTTTAGTTTTTTCATAATACCCTGGTAATGGCCAGGCTTTACCTGGCCGGTTAAGAATTTTAATAGCGTACTATGTTTGCCGTAATTGGCGTGAGCGCCGCATCCGTAATACAAACAATATTCTGGTACGTGCTATTTAAAAAACCATACGCATTGGGAAATGCAATCGTCTTGTTTCCCATTGTTGGATGTAGATTTCCATGCTGATCCCTGAACTCGAGGATTAATGTGATTCCTTCAATTTTCCACGCATCGGCAAAGAAATTGGGTTCATAACTGATGGTAAGTTGTAAACCGGCAGTCAGGAAAGTGGTAAGCGGAGTAGGCGGACCATGCAGCTCAATTCCGAACTCGGTTTCTGAATTTACCCGCATTTCATTGGTAAGATTGATCTGCAGGTAATTTCTCCAATTGTTTGGTGTACTCCGCGCCATGAGTCTGCCCGAAACCTTTGAAGGAAATTCCTTGTTATCATTACCCGTTTTGATCTTTACCCTGACGGAAGTAAGAGCATACACTGAAACTTCTGGCGTTTCATTTGTGTTGCCCTTCACAATTGGCGCCGGAGGTGCTGGCGCTTTCGGAGGTGGCGGAGGAGGAGGTGGGTTTTCCGGCTCTGCGGGAATGGTTTTAATTTTTACGGGAACCTGTCCCGCAGGTTGCTTTACTTTTTGCTGCAATTTTTGACCGTTGACGGCAAGCGAAGCCATTATCGTCACTAAAATAAAAATTGAAAACCGTTTCATGCTTATTTGTATTTAAAAGTTGAATAGAACTTCTGTAAGTTGTTGATAGTTGCCAGGAGCACATTTATTCCTCATCGCTCCTGACTTGACCACCATATATTCTTACTTATTTCGTAATGCTTATTCCTTTCAGGATACCTTTACCTGTTACACTGCTCCCGGTATTCATTCCTATCCTTGCATCCAAACCAGCAATGTCAACGCTCTTGTCACCATGGCCCAGGTTACTTCCTCCTTCAACCTTTACCTGCGAAGTGACTTCCCAGTTAGTGACTTCCTTATCATTCCATTCCATTTTGCCTGAAATCTCCGCCTTCCCTTCCACCTTCACCGGCCCGCTTTCTACTGACTTGCTTGCACGCACTTTGACCTCAATAGAAGCTGCAATGAGCTTATCATCATGATCAGAGTCGATCTTGCGCGTGTAATTCAGCGCACCAAGTTTTAGCCTGCCCTCAAACTTGCTGCAATTATTGTTGAAGTCCATCAGCCCCAAATCGAAATAGCTTTTATAATTGCAAGCCACATCATCAAACTCCTTCATGGGCTCGGGGTCCTTTTCCTTTTCTTCCACAGTTGAATTACAAAAATGACCGAGTGGCTGAAACACAACCGGCTGATCTTTGATTATAGTTAACCATCTTATTTTAGCATTAACCTTTATCACTTCAAAATCAGAAGGCCAATTGGTATACTGGGAATAATACACGAGGTCATTTAGCATCCTTCGTTCTTCTTCTATCATTGCCTTAAACACCGATTGCCATTCTGAATTCACGGTTAAAAGAAATTTTGACCGAACTTCATTTAGTTCGTTGCAATATGCCTTTAGCGGATTGGATCTTCCTTCTCCAATCAATGGTTCATACTTTAGCTCAACTGCTTTTATCGCCTTCTCTTTCAATTCTTCTGCTGCCACCTGGTTGGTAAAAGCAGCTTTATAACGAAGCGTCAGCTGTTCCATGCGGTATGCCGCGCCGCCATCCTTATCTTCTACCAGGTAATTCAGTTTAAGGGCAGCAACAGGAGCATACCATGGAAGTGCGGCCACAGGTTTGCCAGTCATGGCTGCCTGCACCAACGATGTCATTCTTTTCTGAATGGAATCTTCCATTACTTTTTCAAGCCGTGCGGATTGCTCCTGCAGCCGTTGAATTTTTTCGCTGCATTTTTCCCTGAAATCCTTCCATTCCTTTTCCAATACCTGCGACTGCGCTACATCCATTGGATAAGCGGGCCAGGTAAAGCGCTCCAAACCGAGTGGATCCTGCGGCATCCGGAATGGAAGATCAACATCCTTACCCGATAGTTTCTTCCCCAGTTTTCTCAACCTGCTTTCTTTGTCAGGACTATGGCTCTTTTTAATCGAGCGAATCATTGACTCAGCCGCCGCGGTCTTATCACCTTTGCTTTCTTCAATTAATGACTTGGTTTGATTGGCCTGCGAATGATATGCATAGATGCGAATCGTACTATCCAGGAATTTATTTGCCTTATCAGTTTCACCCAGTCCAAACCATGCCTGTCCAATATTGTTAAGCACAGTGCTATTATTGGGAAACCGCCTGTTCAGATTTTGAAGAATGGGTAGAGCCGCATGCTCTGCGCCCGTCATTGTAAGCATCGACGCATAATTATTCGTATTGTCTACATCCGCCGGCGCGTCCTGACAGGCTTTTCCCATAAGATACAAAGCGATAGTTGGTTGCTCCATTATCCAGAAACCAACGGCAATATTACCCAGGTGCATGCCCGGCTTTTGCCTGATGGCCTGGTATAGGTCTTCCGCCTGCTTTTTGTCCGCAGCAGTGAATTGGGTCACAACGGATGTATGCACCCTTTTTATGTATGCCGGCAAGGCGGCAGTTGACGGCGTTGCAGGAATGGCTGCAATCTTTGCCGGGTTCTTTCTGGGAACGATTCTCTCGTCTTCCTCCCATGCCTCCGCAAGGTCCTTATCACTCATTTTTGGAATACTGTTCATTGAAGGCATATTGACCTTGATTCCCAGGCTATCCATCATTCTCTTCGTTTCAGGATCCACTTCATTCATCGCCTGCTCCATTTCCTTCATCATGCTTTCGAGTTCCTTCTGGGTTGGCGCCTTTTCTTTCACTGAAGGTTTTTTGCCGTTCTGTCCAAATGAAACCAGTGCCAGGAGCAAAAGCGGTATTACCAGGTAATTCTTATTCATAGCTGAAAGTTTGAGTTTCTATGGCTAAAGTATCTGTGCGGGTTGATACGGCTATCCCATAAAAACGGGATTTTCACTCAGTGGCAAAAAAATCATGGAAAAAAGGGAGCAAGCCTCAACACGCTTTGTCCTTATTTGTAGTCTGGAATTAAAGGACTACATTTCTATATGAGGAACCTCCTGCTTATCATAGCGCTGCTTGGATTGACACCATCCCTCTTCTCCCAAACTCCCATGATTGATAGTTTGCGAAAAGAATTAACCAGGCCAAAAGAAGATTCCATTAAGGTGCATGACCGAATTCGCATTTCATGGTACCTTATTCAGCTAAAAGACTCCAGCGCAGCATGGCAGAACATCATGGATGCGGATAGTATTGCTGAAAAGACAGGCAACCCGGTATTGAAAGGTATAGTGCTTGAACACATGGGTTACCTGTATAATAGAATGTTTTCAAAAAAGGCAGTTACCTATTACCTGCAGTCAGAGAACATCCTCAGGCATTATCCTAACTCCATGGCAGCCAGGAAAAGCATGGCTTCGCTCGCATTGAACATTGGCATTGAACATATGAATGTGAATGATGAGGAAGGGGCACTGGTCAATTATTTTGAAGGCATCAGGCGATATGAAGCGCTGGACAGCATGAACAGGAATCTGCCCATCATCTATGCCAATATCATCAACTCCTATTACAACCTGGGCAAGTATGAAACCGCATTGACGTATTGTGAGAAAGCATACGCTAAAAGCCTGGCATGGGGAATTCCAACCGCTTTAATGTCAGCCGCTATTAATTACGGCCGTGTATTGACCAAGCTTGGACAAAAGGAAAAAGCAAAATTCTACTTCGAGAAATGCAAGGAGGTAGCGGATAGCGTGAATGATTTATATTTTCAATCAAACTATTACCAGATAGCAGGGAACATTAAATATGACGAAGGAAATTATGCAGCTGCCTTATCTGATTTTAGAAAAGGTTTACCACTTATTCGTCGCACCAATGCTCCATATGACATAGCGAGTTGCTTCATCTGGATGGGCATTTGCCATACCGCATTGAATAATTTTAATGAAGGAAGAAAATACCTCGATTCAGCACTAGCCATTGCTAAGAGTAATGATTATTCTCACCAGGTCAAGAACGTTTACCTGAACAGGTACCAGCTCGAAAAAATGGATGGGAAACTGGCCGCGGCAATTTCCTACCTTGACTCATTCAATATCCTCCGCGATAGCATACAACACGAGGCAGACGGGCACCGTATAGAATTCCTCGATGCCAAGTACCAGGCAGAGAAGAAGGAAGCAGAGATCAGCCAGTTGCAATCGGCAACAGTGATACAACGCCTCAATATCCAGCGAAAAAATGTGCTCAATTATATTCTTGCCGCGGCCGCACTGGCAATCATTACCATTACCCTGTTGCTTTACAGGAACTTCAGGCAAAAACAGAAACTCCAGCTGCAGCGAATAACCGAACTCGAAACACAGCAAAAATTACTCGCTGCAGAAGCGGTGTTAAAAGGCGAGGAACAGGAACGAACGCGGTTAGCTAAGGATCTGCATGATGGGCTTGGCGGAATTCTATCCGGAATAAAATATTCATTCAACACTATGAAAGGAAACCTTGTAATGACGCCGGAAAACTCGCTCGCCTTTGAGCGAAGTATGGAAATGCTGGATAGCAGCATAAAGGAAATGCGGAGAGTAGCCCACAACATGATGCCCGAAGCGCTCGTAAAATTCGGGTTGGATGTGGCACTGAATGATTTCTGCACGGATATCAATCAAACGGGAGCACTGGTAGTAAGTTATCAATCAGTGGGGATGACGGATGTGAAGCTTGACCAGACTACCTCCATCACCATCTACCGCGTGGTGCAGGAGCTCATTAATAATACGATGAAACATGCGGGCGCCAGGAATGCCATCGTTCAGCTGTCAAAAACGGATGAAGTGATCAGCATAACGGTGGAAGATGACGGAAAGGGATTCAGTTCGGGTATACTGGAACGAAGCAAGGGAATAGGATGGTCGAATATACAGAGCAGGATTGATTACCTCAAAGGCAGGATCGATGTACGAACTGCGCCGGGAAACGGCACTTCCATACACATAGAGTTGCCGGCATGATCAAATTTTAACCTGCCTGACCATTTGGAAAAAACACAACGAATAAGAATTTCACAAACATGGCAACCAAATTATTCATAGTGGACGATCATTACATGGTGATCGAGGGCATTCGCTCATTGCTGGAAAAAGAAAATTCCATTGAGTGGATGGGCCATGCGATGACGGCTTCCTCCTGCCTCGCATTCTTACAACAAAATCTCCCGGATGTTATATTAATGGACATCAATCTTCCTGACATGAGCGGCATAGATCTATGCAAAGAAGTGAAGGAAAAACACCCATCGGTATTCATCATAGGTTTGAGCACATTCAACCAACAAAGCTTTATCGAGAAAATGATGGAAAATGGTGCCTCGGGTTATGTGCTGAAGAACGCAACGAAGGAAGAATTACTCGAGGCCATTTCACTCGTAAGCAAAGGAAAGACGTACCTCAGCTTCGAGGTATCGAAGACGATACAAAACAAACCCGTTGAAGGCATCATCATTACCCGCCGCGAGCAGGAGGTGTTGAAGCTGATAGCTGACGGTATGACGAATAATGAAATCGCTGCAGGATTATTCATCAGCAGCACCACAGTGGATACACATCGAAAAAATCTACTGGCAAAATTCGGGGCGAGAAACACGGCTGTGTTAGTGAGGATGGGCCTCGAGTTGGGGGTTATTTGAGGTTTGTGGTTTTGGAATTTGGGGAGAGACTAAGGGTTTTGTAAAAGCTGACGAGCTGAATAGCTGACGAGTGTTGTGAGGAATTTGGAATTGGGAATTTGAGGCGAGACCGGGGGGTTGGAAAAGCTGCCCAGCTGAAAAGCTGACGAGAGCTGGTTAACCCCCTGGTCTCGCAAAATGGAAAACGGCAAGCGGAAAACGGCAAGCGGAAAACGGCAAACGTTCATAACCCTAATTATTCCTTTCAATCAACTTATACCCATAACCCCTGATGGTAAGAATCTCTATTGATTTGTCGCTATCCAGATAGTTGCGCAGCCTGTTGATATAAACATTCATGGTTTTACTATTGAACACATTGTCGCTGCCCCATAATTCCATCAATAGCACCTGCCGGTCAACTACCGTTGACTTCGCCTCGCAAAGCCTTCGAAGCAACTCTACTTCTTTATAAGAAAGTTGAAAGCGGCTCGAATGATTAGCTAACTCGTGCGTAGAGGGGTTAAACGTGAAGCCACCCAATTTGTACATGTTTTGGGCTGACCGCGGAGAAACCTTCGCGAACGATCTTATCCTGGCAATCAATTCTTCCATCACGAATGGTTTCCTGATAAAGTCATTGCAGCCCAGGTCGAAAGCTTTTACCAGGTCTTCTGTAAGCGGCTTTGCCGTGAGCATGATGACGGGTACTTCTTTATTAATCGCCCTGATCTGCTTTACAGCGCTGAACCCGTCGCTTCCGGGCATCATGATGTCAATAATAACAATCGCAGGATTTAACATCGTGAATTTCTCGTAGCCATCCTCACCATTGTGTGCATAGGTGACGTCAAATCCATAAATAGAAAGCGTATCTTTTAAGATCTGGCAAAGCTCAACCTGGTCTTCTATCAACAAGATCGGTATCATGGGTTCATTGGTAAGGTTATGATAAATTCAGTTCCTGATTGCAATTTCGAATGCACCGAAATATTGCCCGAGTGCTTTTTGACGATATTGCTCACATAGTACAGCCCGAGTCCAAAGCCCTTTATCGACTGCGCATCTCCCTGGGGTACGCGAAAAAATTTCTCGAAAATATTTTTAAGAAATCGCGGCGGGATCCCCATGCCATTGTCACGGATTTTTATAATGCACTCGCCGCCATTTTCACCAATATCAACATTAATGTTCACAGATCCATTCGAATACTTGATGGCGTTATCAATAATATTATGAAAGGCAGTTTGCAGGTGAAGACGGTCACCATGTATGAAAGTCTCCTCCTTGCCGGTGACCAGGAAGCTCACGTGTTTCCCCTGCAGCACTGAATGGCTCTCCACAATCTCCCTGAATAAAGCCGGCAGGTCAATTTTTTCCTTTTTCAGGTTGAAATCTGAAATATCCTGTACTGCCGCTTCGAGTATTCTCTCCACGAACTCATTGAGCAGGTGCAGCTGCTTCTTGCTTGTGTGTAAGTAAAAGTCAGTACGTTCCGTGGGCGATACATGATGTTCGAGCGCTTCCATTCCAGCCGATGCAATAGTGATCGGCGTTTTCATTTCATGCGTCATATTATTGATGAAGTCATTTTTCACTTCATTGATCCTTTTTTGCTTCCGGATGGTTCTATAAACAAACACAAGCGCTGCATTACCGATGAGCAGGATCAGTGCAAAGGCCAGCAATGGGCGCAAAAGATCAGTTTTGATAAAGGCAGGATCTTTCTTAACCTCGGCGAAGATGAATATGTTTGAATTGAAAGGAACCCGCATGGGGTGAGCTGAGAAAGAATATTCCTTACTTTTTTTCCCGCTCCATTTTTTCTGGAGCAACTGCCGGTCAAATCTTCTTCCCGGCACAATGATGGTATCAAGCCGATAGCCGGAATTTATTTTTTTGGAACGAAGTGATCTTTGAAAAAGGCTGTCAAATGATTTCAGGTCTATTGACTTGAAGGCGGCAATGTTCACAACCGCATCAATGAAGGCTTGCTCTACCGTATCAGTAACCAGTGAAGAGAAAGGAGTACTCAGTCTCACGTTTTGCGAATCGATCCGGTTTAACTCAATCTTTTTCCTCGCATATGCTATCCACGCGTGCGTGGGCCTCGAGGCGCTGTCAATCCCTTTCAGTTTGGCGTAATCATTCATGGTGGAAACAAGCGCGGTTGTACACTCATTACCGAACCTTGTTTTCGCTTCCGAAACACGTTCAATGATGAGGTAGATCTGAAGCCCGTTGAAAAAAAGAAAGAAGAGAAAAATCAATAAAGAGGCTAGCCGGGCAGAACTTTTCATCAGGTGAAATTGAGAAACGAAAGATAAGGCAGGATGAACTAATTGGGTAACCGCCTGTCCCTTGATCAGAGCTCATTTACCTCTGCCGTTTGCCATTTATAACACATTTATTTTCGTTTACCTTAATTAAGTTGAGTTGGCCATTCTTTAGCTGCCCGAATGTTTCTTTTGTTCTTTCCCTGATGAAATAAATGTATAGCTAATGAAAAATGGCATCCTCTATAAAACAGGAATTTCCCTGGCAGCTTGTTTGACTTTATATTTCTGCGGCCGCGCACAGGAGTCTGCTATCAAAGGCAGGTTGGTTGATAGTGCCTCGATGAAGCCGGTATCACATGCAACCATCAGTTTTCAGGAGAGCGAGAAAAAAATATCCAAAACCCTGATGTCAGATGAGAGCGGCGCATTTCAAACGAATTTATTACCGGGTAAATACAAAGTGATGGTCACGCACAGCCATTTCAGGAAAAAGGGTACGCCCTTGAAAGTGGAAGGACAGGAGGTTGACATGGGCACCATGCAATTAGTGCCGGTGGTAAAGAGTCTTGCCGAGGTGTCCGTCACCGCTTCCAGGCCCCTGGTTGAGCAGAAGGATGACAGGCTCATCTATAACGTGGAGGAAGATCCTGCTGCTAAATCAGAATCAGCCAGCGACATATTGCGAAAGACGCCATTCGTGAATGTGGATGGAGATGGAGCGGTGCAGGTGAATGGGCAATCGAATTTCAAAGTTTTACTGGATGGAAGAGAGACTGCGTTATTCTCCCAGAATGTAAAAGAGGCGTTAAAAGCATTCCCCGGCGCAGCAATTGCACGTATCGAGGTCATCACTTCACCTTCATCAAAGTACGATGCAGAAGGCGTTGGAGGCATCATCAATATTGTCACAAAAAACAAGGTGACCGGTTATAATGGAACCATCAATTCAAACGTTACGAGCATCGGCAATAAATCAGCTGGCCTGAACATTAACCTGAAACGGGGAAAACTGGGCATAACCAGTATGTATAGTCTCATGAGCAACGATGGCATGCGCACTACCCAGATGAGTGTTACCACCCCTGCCCAGCCGCTTGCGTTTGCCAGCAGGCAGGTAGGTGGAAAGCGGAAATCAGATCTCTTCTTCCACCAGGGAAGCCTCGAAATCAGTTATGACATAGATAGCACTAACACCATTGTAGTGTATGGCAACATGGGAAGGAACAGTAATGAAGCAGTGAATGACTACTCCATCTACACGTTGTTTGCCAATGGCAGTTCTGATACAGACCCTTATTTTTTAGAGACCCGGTTCGCGATGCCTACGCGTGGGTTCGGCACTGATTTTATCAGGAAGTACAAAGGCAAGCCTCAAAAGGAATTGACGTTTCGCTTCCAGGGATTATATAATACCCATCGATCGTTTAACAACAGCCAGCAGGAAATTGGAAGCATCGATCGGTTTCTCCTGGGCAACAGCGAGGCATTCAATAGCGAATACACGGTGCAGGCTGATCTGATTGAGCCATTGAACAAGTCAACCCGCATTGAAGCAGGCGTCAAAACAATTCTCAGGAAGGCATATTCTGATTTCGAAAGCCAGGTAAAATTCAATAAGGCGGATCCCTACGAGGTTGATCCCGCGAATAGCGACCGGTTTTCGTATAACCAGGATGTGTATGGCGGATATGTATCGGTAAACAAGGTCACCAAACTCGTTACCGCGCGGTTGGGACTTCGGGTAGAACATACCAGAGTAGATGGCGATTTTAAAAGTACTAATACGGGAGTGCAGCAACAGTACACCAACTTCATCCCGAACGTGCTGTTCACCAGGCAATTCACGAAGACCATGAACTCTAACTTCACATATGGTATGCGCCTGGGAAGGCCATCTATATCTAGCCTGAACCCCTTTGTGAACAATAGCGATTCGCTGTATAAAAGTTTTGGCAACCCTGATTTGGGGCCGCAATACATACATAGTTTCACGTGGCAGGTGCGGTTTTTCAAAGGGAGCAGGTTTATATCAATACAGACGGGCTTTCATTTTTCTAACAACCTCATCATACAGAATCCCAGCTTTGATGCGGCCACGGGTGTGACGTCGGTTACGGGTGCGAATGCGGGGCAGATCAGGGATTTCACGCTGGGGTTTGTTTCCAATCTTCCCATCGGCAAGTGGAACCTTGCGGTCAATGCAACGGGACGTTTGGCGCGGATGCGCAACAGCCTTCAGACTTCCTGGTCGTCAACCACCGCGGGCAACGTGAACGCGAACATCATGTACAAGGCATCGCCGCAGTTTACCATAACATCCAACGGAGGTTATTTTGTTCCGCTGCGAACGCCCAACAGCAGCTTCCCCAATAATTATTTCTATGGATTGAATGTTGGCTACAAGGTGTTCAACCAAAAACTGACTATCACGGCTTCCGTCACTAACTTCTTCGAGAAGAACCGAAAGCTGAATTTTTTAACGGAGAACGAGAATTTCGTTACGAGGAATGTGAACACGATACCATTCAGGAATGTTGGCCTGGCGTTGAATTATAGTTTTGGGAAGTTGAAGGAGAAGGTGTCAAAGAAGAAGGGGATTAGTAATGATGATGGGGTGGAGTAGGGATTTAAATGATGTTGAGACATAATTATAGAAAATGACTCAATATTATAAGCCGGAACGCTGCCCGTTGGCCATATTCAATTTTTTTAAGATTGGCTCTTTTTCTCTGTCAGCATTTAACTCATAATCCAATTATTATTTTATTATTACTGATTATATCAAGATACTCCTGCTTTAACTCCGCAGGCAGGAATGAACTATCAATCCATTGCCCGGCCTCTTTGATTTTTTTACTGAATCTTGTATAAATATTATCCTTTGATCGTTCGGGTATCCTAAGATTCTGCGCCAAAGCATCAAAATCCCGTCTCGCGAGTTTACTTTTCCTTCCATTGATAGTTAGCGCTGACTCTTCCTTATCATCCGGGATGGCGAGCTTCGTACAAACCAAATCGTATGCAGGTGCCAATACTATTTCACCATCGGTCTGTGTAAGCAATGAAAAGTTTTTCAGATGCATATCTGCATTGCCCGTGAGGTAAGCAAATAATACTAATTCAAAAAAAGAAATCGCAGCCAGGCCTGGTCGCGATGCAAAAGACCAGATACATTTCCCGATCTTTTCCGTTGAACTCTGAAATTTTTTGAAATTATACCTCTTCGGGTATAAAATATACAAATTTTAATACTTTATACCGTATCGGGTATAATATGATCTATACTCGCTCTGAAAATTTCTTTACGGGATTGTATCTCTCTCAATGGGGGAAAAGCGCTCCTTGAAATAAAGAAGGGATTGTAAAGCAGAGCCAGACCGGTAGTTCAGGGGGACCAATCTACCGGCCGGCAAGGGTTGACAAGCGCGGGGTTGAGTTATACGGGACGCTCTACCTTCAGGATCATAGGATACAAAAAAAGCTGCACTCTGCAGCTTTATATAAATGCTTAATGGCATCAGTTGGTCCTCGGTGGCGCATTCTTTGCAAAATCTTCATAGAACGCATATACCGATTTTATTTGCTCAGGAGTAAGCGGAATTGCAGCATATCTTTTTTCCTTCTCCGCTTTGAACTCAGCAATTTTAGCACTACGATCGGCCCCGTTCAGGCCTTGTATCGCATTAGCGGTCTGTATGCGAATTTCCAGATTGATTTCAATCACCCTTTCCGCCTGTGCTTCGGTCAAGCCTGTTTTTTCTACCATCGGCATTTTGAATTTTTCCTTCATCTGCTTTAACATGGCCGCCTCGTCAATAGGAGCCGGAGCCTGAGGAGGCAACTCCGATTGAGAAAGTTGAGCATGCACCGAGGTTGAAATAACAGCGCTTAACATGAAGGCGAGGAATAAAAGCTTTTTCATATGAAATAATTTTTGGTGAAGCAAAAAGGTATTTCAACGGAATATAACGGGAGATAACAATGGATGAACGGTGTTAAACAGGGATGAACAATTGCCTGCAGTTGAAGTAGGGAAACACCTGGTGCTGTAGGCCTACTTACCAATACAGAAAATAAAACTGATTAGACTTTAATCTCTTAATGATCCAGAGGTACAATGTGTGGTCAACAACTTGTAAGAGTTGTTTTACTTCGCTTAACTGTCCTCCTTACCTTCCTGCGGAACGAACACATCCGTGGCCAATTTCAGCTTCGCCATCAGGGAACCATCCTTTTTGGTAATAATAACCGGGTCGCTTCCGAGCCATCCGATTAACTGTACTTTGTTGAGGGATTTCATGCGCTTTGATTTGAAAACGAAGGTGGTATGGGCAGGCACCTAGAACGGTACAATACTCGTTTACTTCCGTTTTATCAAACGGATAATTATTAATTTAGGAGGATGGAAACCACCGCCAAACTATGCCTGGAGTGCGGCGATCCGGTCGGGAAAGGCCGGGTTTACCGGAAGTTCTGTTCAGTAGAGTGCAAGAACAAGCACCACAACAAAGAGAACTATTCTGCAAAAGTTAGTATGGGAAAGATCAAAAAGATCCTTGAAAAGAACCGAAAGATTTTAAAAGAAATGGAAGTACGAAAAGACTCAGATCAGATAACCAAAGAGAGATTATTAAAGAGAGGATTTGAGTTTGATTATCATACTCATTTCAAGGAAACCAAATTCGGAAACTATACCTATACTTTTTGTTTTGACTATGGCTATAGACCTGTTAAAGATTCGTATAAAGAGAAGGACTTATTCAAAATAGTAAAAGCGTTTGCAGAAAAAGAGGAATGAGAATTAAGCAACCATTAAACCATCCACCAAATGTTTCTCTCAAATGTAAAAATTTGGAATTTCAGAAAATTCGGCGCTACAGGATCTATCGACCCTACCCAACCTCATTTCAGTCTTCAATTGAAAAACGGTATTAACTTGCTGATTGGCGAAAATGATTCCGGTAAGACCTCAATTATCGATGCCATAAAGCTTGTAATTAAAACACATGGTACAGACTGGGTCCGTATAGAGACAGAAGATTTCTTCAGGCAATCAGATGGCCAGATAGCAAGCCGTTTCCGAATTGAATGCCGATTCGATGATCTTTCAGATGACGAAGCCAGACATTTTACTGAATGGCTTGCCTGGGATGATACAGGCAATCCTCCCAACGCTTTCCTGAGAGTATTTGTTGATGTGTCCCGCAATGATGAAAGAGTGCTGCCTTTTGATATAAGGGGCGGCATTGATGAAGAAGGAACCATTCTTTCTGCTGATGCAAAAGAAAAACTTAAAGCTACTTATCTCCGCCCTTTGAGAGACGCAGAGAATGAACTTTCTGCCCGAAGGAATTCCCGTTTATCACAAATACTGCATTCACACGATGCTTTCAAAGACAAGAAAAACCATCTATTCGTAGATCTTGCAAAGAAATTAAATGAAGACATAACCTCATATTTTAAGGGTCAGAACAGAGAGGGCGCAGAATTAGATGCCGATAAACAGGGAGGAAAACTCCTGAAAAAAGTCATCGATGGATATCTTAACCAATTTGCAGGAAAAGAAACACAATTTGAAATAACCGACTCTACGCTAAAGAATATACTTGAATCACTTAACCTACTATTCTTAGATGGGTACAACCTCGGTTTAGGAAGTCATAATTTATTAAGTATAGCTTCTGAATTGTTACACCTCCAAAAACAAAATTGGGATGGCCTGCGGCTAGGCTTGGTCGAGGAAATAGAAGCTCACCTTCACCCTCAGGTTCAATTACAGGTCATCGAAACCTTACAGAAAGATGCAAAAGATGTTCAGCTTGTTTTCACTACGCACAGTCCGAATATCGGCTCCAAAATACCGCTTGATCATCTCATAATCTGTTATGGTGACAAAGCATTTTCAATGGGAGAAGGGGAAACAATGCTTACAAAGACTGACTACGGCTATTTGCAACGCTTTTTGGATGTGACGAAAGCGAACTTATTTTTTGCGAAAGGAATTATTTTGGTTGAAGGATGGGCCGAAGAATTGATTTTGCCAGTACTGGCTCAGAAAGTTGGCATTAATCTTACCTCCAAATGCGTATCCATAATCAATATTGGAAACACTGCCTTTCTTCGATACTCAGGTATTTTCAAACGCGCTGCTGGACCAGAAATGAAAACAAAGGTTGCAGTAATTACTGATGCAGATATTAAACCATTAGCAGCAGGTGAAACCAAGGAAGTAGATGATCCAGCAAATCCGGGAGGTCCTAAAATCAGCGTACCTTATACTGAAGCGGAAGTCCAGCAACGAATCGATGCAGCGATTTCCACGAAAGAAACAAAATATAACGGGCAGGTCGTGAAGGCATTTATTTCACCACACTGGACGCTGGAATATTGTATCGCAAAGTCCCAGAAACTTCGTCAGCTTTTTTACAAGTCAGTATTTGAGGCTTTAAAAGAACAGAAAGAAGATGAAGGTGTAGTAAATCTTGCACCCTATAATCAGGCAATCGCAGGCGTTGCGACTTATTTCAATAATTGGACAGATAACGATGATAAAATTGCGTTTGAGATCTATGACCATATATTGAACGGGAAAACAACACTCAATGTTGCCAAGGAAAAGATATCAAAAGCTATCATTGCGCAACGGTTCGCGGTTAATCTGGAAACTGATACTACAATTACCGCCCTGAACACTGAAACCAGTATTGCTTATTTACTAAATGCCATTAAACATGCTGCAAATATCTGACGAAGATATAGCGTTTGCGGAAACTATTTTATTTGGCAGAACCGGTGTCTTTGATACCGAGCGCACCCGCTTTATTAAAGAAATGAATATATGCGACCTTCAAGCAGTTCCCGGCAGCGGAAAAACCACGGTCTTGCTCGCTAAGTTGCTCATTCTCGAAAAATATCTACCCTTCAACAATGGCAAAGCTGTGCTTATCATATCGCATACAAATGCAGCCGTAGATGAAATAAAAAGAAAGATTGGGAAACACTGTCCTAAACTTATGTCGGACCCGCATTTTATAGGCACGATTCAGTCGTTCATAGACAAGTTCCTTGCCATACCCAAATACATCAATCACTATAAAAAAAGACCTATCCGGATCGATGATGAAGTTTATGCAGAAAAAGCAAACGATTACAATAGAACTTTTTTAACTGGTTTTACCCAGCAGGAAAGTAACAATGCGAAAAGGTGGCTTACCGTAAATAAATGTTGCGCCACGTTGCGCGTGGCATTTGTAAATGGAGAGTACATAATAAGTAAAGAATACCTCGGACCTAAAGCAACAATCAATAAACCCAGAGGGAACACGAGGCCTGCGAACTATACAGATTGGAATGCAGATGAAAAACGGAAGGTTTATGAATGGCTAAAGGCATTTAAACGAAGGCTGTTCCAGCAGGGTACCCTTTGCTTCGATGATGCCTATTTTCTTGCTGAAGAATATATTAGAAAGTATCCTGGAATCATACCCATACTCCAAAAACGGTTCGGTTACGTCTTTGTTGACGAAATGCAAGACTTGGACAAATGCCAGCACGATCTATTGGAAAAGTTGTTTTGGAACAATGGAGGAACTGAATCAATCTTTCAACGAATCGGCGATAAGAACCAAGCCATTTACGATGGGGATCCGGCAGAAGAAGACACATGGGCTGACAGAGCATTGGTTCTGGAATTAAATGGTAGCCACCGGTTAAGTCCCAGTATCGCTCAAATCGTTCAACCTCTCGCATTCCGAACAATAGCAGTAAATGGACTTGGTACCCAGTCTGATGGCACTGCAATCACGATTAAACCACATCTCTTTATATATACCGATGCCAACAAGGAACAAGTAATTCCTGTTTTTGCAAAGACCATTAAAGAACTGCAGGGTGAGGGAAAAATTTCCACTAGCCCCCTTCACCCTTTTAAGGCTATTTGCTGGAATACAAAAAAAGAAGCGGGCAAAATTCGGATCAATGACTTTCATCCCTCTTTCAACAAGGATCAGCAAAAAGAAAAGGTCACACTGCCGACCCTGGAAAATTACATTTCAGGAAACCCTGTGAATACAAAGTCTTTCAAAAAGATTCGAAACCAAATATTAAACGGACTATTGCGAGTACTTCGAATGGAGGGCATTGCTGATACTGATCATCGACCCTACAGTAAAAGATCTCTGTTAAAATTTTTAAAGGAAAAACATACTGCGTCTTTGGATAGTTTGCAAACCAATCTATACTTATGGTGCAGGGAAATTCTGCGGGGCAATACAGCGAATGCCCTTACCACCATACGCGCCTACTGTCCCGTTTTACTTGCCCTTTTCAACAAACAGATTAACTACTCGACTGATTTTATTAACAATGCAGCCCAAGCTATCCCAGCATTACCGGCACCTGCCAACAGCAACCTGACGAACTATGAAAATATTCCTATAGAAGTTACTACCGTGCATAATGCAAAAGGACAAACGCATACCGCTACCCTGTATCTTGAAAGTTTCTATCAAAGCAGAGCAGGCGGCGGGAATTATGAATCAGAGCGTTTAGCTGCCCCTTTGAAAGGAGGCGGGCTTGGCGCTGAACCGCACAAATTCGCTATTCAATCTATGCGTATGGCTTACGTTGGATTCTCGAGACCAACGCATTTGCTGGGACTTGCTGTTCATAAAGATCGATTTGATGCCAAGCTCGCCGACATAGACCCTGAAATCTGGAAAATCGTACACCTTTGATGCAGTCCTTATTGAAGTCTTGCACAGGAATTATCCATGAAAAGCGTGTGCAGAAAAGAAGGTTGGTAAAATTAAAATTTTAATGCTTTAATACCGAAAAGCAAGAGTAAACTGACTGCAATTCCTCCGGACCAATTTTCAACAGCTTCGGATCTGTTTTCATTAAAACAAATTCTATTCACAAACACCTGACAGTTGTAACCTAACTTTTGATAAGATTGTGACCTTTGGATTTCATTGAGTCCTCTTTCGACAATAGTTAGTCGATTGTAACTGGATTGTCGTTCATTTAGAAATAGTTGTTGGCTTTTAGCGAAGTCAACAGCAGTTTCGATAACCGGCCGTCGATGGTCTTCATGGTTATGCATGTAATAATAGTTGCCATTCATATCGTACCCAAGACAAATACGTGGATGTCTAACGCCCGAGATAGTATTTATTTTGTAACGAAAATGTATTGACCCGGTGTTGCTGTCAAAGTAAATAGAGAGCTTCTGTCCATTTTCACGGACGATCTCTACTCTGTCTTCGTATAGGTAAAAGTTTTTCATACATTAAATTTAAAAAAATGGTTCCTGAATATCAATAGCGATTTTTGTTTTATATAGTTTTAAAAATGACGTCACCGGTGTTATTCAAATTATAGTGAAGACATTCAGTTGGAATGTATGATAGCCTTGGATGATCAGAAACATGCCCATATTCTCCATCATAGGTCAAATAAAAATCCTTGTCTTTCAATTGGGACCATCCAGTTATCAGATCAACAACCACACCTACAGCTGTTGATGCCAGAACTCCGTTTGGCCAAACTACCTGAGGTCGGCCACCGATATTCCCATACTTTTTCGCCTCCACAGATAATTTATCTTCTGTAATAAACTGCATACACTGCATACATGGGCCACCAGGCATTGAGAGTATTACCTGCCCTGAAATTGAGTATTCAGATGAGATTGGCTTGTGTACATCCATGCCTATATCCACATAAGGAATCAAAGAGCGTCTGCTTATGCCTTCCAATTGTGATCGCTCATCGTATGAGTCGACACAACCTACTACAATATCACAGACCTTTAATTCATCAGGTTTCTCCTGCCATTTACAATTAAAGATTTTTACTTCTGCTTGCGGGTTAATTTTCTTTATCAATCTTTTTGCAATGGCCGTCTTCTGAAGTTTTCTAGCAATGTCGCAAAACCATCCTCCAATCAAACGATTATGATTCGTAACATCAATATGGTCTCCGTCAAAAATATAGAAGCGGCCAATACCCAAGTGTGCTAGTTGTTGGATTATGTATGAACCACCTCCACCTAATCCAATTACGCCAACACAAATAGAGCTAAAAAGATATTGAGCATTTTCACCAAGAAAGGATTGTCTATTGTAGATTTCAGAAAAATCACGTTTTATTCTTTTATGATTGAAAGCAAATCCCATAGGATAGCCAACTACATTCATCTGATCAACTCTGAATGGCGTGTACTTATTTCCAATACTTATTTCACAAAAAAATGAAACGCGGCTGAATATAGCATATCCACTAGCCGTTTCGGGGTTTGCATTGTGAAATGCCTTTGCAACCTCCGGCAGGCTATTCAAATCAGTATAGCTTGGAGAAGGATCAAATCCATGCAGGTGAACATGCAGACATCCATGACCAGTTGACAAAATACGTTGCATAGCTTCCCTGATCGTTGACGAACTGATCTTGGCTCCAACATGTGGATCATTTATGTATTGGTCGTCCGGCACAGAATGATAAGCCGTCACAATTATGAGGGTAAATTCCGAACCTATTTTAAGTGTATTGGTTGAGAAAAATCCAACCCTTTCCATTGCGAATGGATGAGGACGATGAAGGTCCCTGTACATTGAATCGTACAGTGATCGAGGTATTCTGAGGATTGAACATTTTTTCCTTCGTTTCATTATTTTAAACCATTTAAATGGACTTGGAGCATTTGCAATAGCGTGTAACCACCAGCAGTCTTCCAGGAGAAAGCATGCCACACACGACCCAGAACACTGATTTTACCATTCCAGTTTCTGTGGCCTGCACAACTTGGTTTTTGTGAAAAATAAAGTATAGAGTTGTACCCGTTTTTTGGGGTTGGTAATAGCAATATATCCATCCTTTCCGGACTACAACCACCTGGCATCGGGTAGTCTTTAAATAAGAAATATGTATGACCCCCTTCCTCAGCCATAGCAAGGTCGGGGGATACCTGTTTGAGTTCGTCCACTTGTTCACTTGAAAATTTCATTTGATGGATTTAAGAAGATGAACCATCATTCGGGTGACTTTTGAATTCTTCGCCGCCCTTGATCACAACGTGGCCATTATCATTTAGAGGAACTAATTTTCCATCGATCAACTGATCGAGATCATGTGAAGGCTTTACACCGCCGACCTTTTTCAATTCCGCCACGGAATACTTACCAGGTTTGACTTTATATGGTTTGTTGTCAATTTTGATTTGGACAAGTTTCCCGGAAATGGTGTAGAATTCTTCAATTGGGTATGGTCGCAGATCTACCTGTTGATTTTTTGTGATCTCGCGGTCAGCCCCCTCTACCTTGAGGAAGATAATGTCCTCAGCGGCTATTTTTCCAATGGTTCGTAATTCGGATTCGGTTACTACCGGCTCGAAGGAAACAAACAGTTTACCATTAATGATGAACTGATATTTCTCTGATGCGACGCTATAAATCTGCTCTATGCCTTCGCGGGCTAGGTCAACGGAATTGTCTCCAGTAATTAGCTCATCTTGTCCCTGGACTTTCCAATAAAGCTTCATGTCAGCATGGATGTTGCCGACCTTGCGCAGTTCTGACTCACTGATAAATGGCTTTGGCCACTCGTGGTACGTTTTGTTTAATAAGAACGGAAATTTCATTTTATATGGGCTTAAGTGTTACTAATTAATTGTCAGCCGGTTGTGGCAAATAGGTGTAAATTGTAGCCTATTGAACCGCCCTGTACTTATCCTATGCTGGCTCATGGTTATTTTTTGCCGATGGAGGCAAAAAAAAATACTTTAGCAGCATATAGTAATAGAAAGGAAGCGAAAAATGATATGGAGCCAGACTGGCAGAAGATATATCTACTGCTGTACGCTTTCGCCGACCAGGTATTAAAAAACTATAGCTGGTTTAGGGGAAAGAATGCTGAATCTTCCATCGGAGGAAAGCAGTCGCATGACTATGCTGCTGATGCAATCGAAATGTACCTGGTGGCACCGGAAAAATATGATCCCAGCAAGATGTCACTGGTAGGCTATCTCAAAAAGCATATTTTACGCCGGGCAGTTTTTAACGACGCAGTCAGTTCGGAAAACCGAACCACAAAGAAATTACCATCGCCAGGAAAAGACGATGATAATGATCAAGACCTGATAGATCTTTTGTTTTCCAGATCTGATTCCGCGTTTGACCAGGTGATGGATTTTGAAAAGATCATGGCCGAAATTGAAGAAGGAGTAAAAGATGATCGAATTGCTAACCTGATCTTTGAAGGTACAGTAAGAGATAGGCTAAAGCGAAGAGAAATCATGGAGCAAAAGAGTATATCAGATACAGACTATGACAAGGGGATGAAAAGATTAAAAACAGTATTAAGACAAGTGATCAAGAAATATGAGATCAATGAGCCGAAAAGGATAAAGAAGAAGGAAACAAACGAAGAAACGACTTAGTAAAAGAAAACAAATTCTGTAGCCATTTTATTAGACGAAACAGATGAGCAACCTACCACGTACAGCAGCAAATGATTTCATGAGACTCATGTTGGAAAGTTTTATGCATAACAGCAGTTCTGATGAAAAGTCCCGCGAGTATTTGATCGAAGAAGGGGAAAACCCTGATTTGATATTACAGGAAGGGATGAATAGAATAGCCGCCATAAAAACTAAAATTTCGGCAAGTCCGGGAGCTGCCAAAAGTGCTGCTAATACGTCTGTATCAGTTCAATCACAAAAGAGAAACTGGTTACATAAATCAGTTTTACGTTTCATAGGGGAAACTGGCAATCCTGATCCTATTGAAGCAATGAGAAAATTAATAAGAGATCTTGTTGTTAAAGCCTTCGAACTCGGATGGCAGGGTCCACCATTCAGTCCGGTGCAATTCGCCAAGTTTCTAAATATTGAAGTGATGCCAAACGATTCTGTCATCGATGCAAGAATTTTACCGCAAGGTGATTGTTTTCATATTCAGTACAACCCCTTTCAAATGCCGACCAGAATTAATTTTTCAGTTGCGCATGAAATTGTTCATACTGTTTTTTCCGATTGTGCAGAATCAGTTCGATACAGGGAAGCAAAGCCACTTGAGAACAGGGAACTTGAGCAGTTATGTAATATCGGCGCTTCAGAGATCTTATTGCCATACGCTGTGTTCTCGCATGATGCAGCAAAAGCAACTCCTTCTATTGATGGGCTGATCGGACTTGCTACACAATATAAAGCATCCCTTGAGGCTATTTTCCTGAGATATACGGAGGTAATTGATCTTCCGTGCATAGTGATGATTGGTGTATTTCAATCAGATTCAAAAATTGTCATTGATTATTTTAAAACTTCCAAGTATTGTAAAGTCAGTATCCCCTATAATTTCCAAATTCCAGATGATTCCAGAGCCTATGAATGTATTGCACCAGGAAATACTGCAAGGGAAACGGTGAACTGGGATTTTCTCGGTGAGTCTTATGAATTATCTGCTGTTGGCATTTCTCCTTATAAAAGGGATAACAAGCCAAGAGTAGGTATCATCCTGTTTCCAAATAAGCATGTCAATACTTCGCCCGAACTCAGAAAAATAATATTAGAGACAGGAGATGCTACTTTACCAGGAGCAAAAGGAAAAAAAATTATTGCGCAAGTAATCAATACAAGCGCCAGCTTAGGAAGAGGCTTTGGCTTTTCCCTCGCTAAACGTTATCCCATCGTGAATGAAAAGCTACTGGAGTGGAAAAGGGACAAGCAGCGATTTGTTTTAGGAAATACAAATTTAGTCACCGTCAATCCGACCTTGTATGTTTTCCAAATGCTGGCGCAAAAAGGACTTATCCCTAAAGGTGATGAGGTGTTACTGAAGTATGAAGAATTAAGAAAAGGTTTGATCGAGTTAAGGGCAACTGCTCAAAGGCTTCATTGCACGGTTCATATGCCTATGATTGGGGCAGGCAATGCCCGTGGAGACTGGAATATTGTAATAGGAATGATACATGATGAACTTGTCAATCATGGAATCAAGGTTCATATTTATTTTCTAAAGAACGAACCTTTCAATCCCAATCACAAAACAAGCCTCACGGTTTACAAAGTCAATAATAAATGGGAGAAAGGAAAGTTATTTTAGTCCTGTCTGGCGAAATCTGCACAGGTAAAACCACCCTCGCCAGGTTACTGGCGGAGCGCTTTCAATTTAAGCATTGTAAGACCCGCGAGGGTCTGGATGAAATTGCCGAAAAGGAATTAAATGGGAAACCAGCAGAAAGAGACTTTCATCAAAAGCTTGGCGAAAAATTGGATGTAGAAGGGGGTGGCAAATGGGTACTAAATTATTTTCAAGAGCTCTATGAAAAGAACTTTTCTGAGCATAATCTATATGTGGTTGATGCAGCCAGAATAGTCCAACAAATTACACATATCCGGGATGCTTATAGCTATTTTGTGTACCATATCCATCTGGAAGCGTCTCCCGAAAGTCTAAAAAGCAGATTCCTGCAAAGAGGTGAAATCAAAGACTTGCCCCAGAAAGAACAACTCGAAAAGTATGCAAAATACAAGGATGATCCAACTGAAAAGAATGTGCATACCCTTCGTGATGAAGCAGACCTCGTAATCGATACTGATAAATCTAATAGCGAGGATGTTCTTATCAGGGCTGCAAGTTTTTTCAAATTGTTCCCTTCAACACATAATAGCCTGGTTGATGTCATTGTCGGTGGACAGTTTGGCTCAGAAGGAAAAGGGCAGATTGCAGCTCATATTTCCCCGGAATATGATTGTCTAATGCGGGTGGGCGGCCCAAATGCCGGTCATACGGTTTTTCAAAAACCATATAACCATGTTTTCCATTTATTACCGTCAGGAACTTATCGAGCACCTCATTCTAAGTTGTTAATCGGTCCTGGCGCGGTCTTAAATCTTGAAAAAATTCTAGAAGAGATTCGTTTTTTTGGAATTGAAAAAGACAGATTAGTTATTGACGAAAATGCCATTATTATTTCTGCAGAGGATATTGCTGAGGAACAAAAAATCAAAGACAACATTAGCTCGACTGGCCAGGGAGTGGGTGTGGCCACATCCAAAAATATTATAGCAAGATTACTTCAGGATGATAAGCACAAGGCAAAGCATTTTCAGCAAGAACTGAGAGGCTATCTCGGATCAACTTCAGAGCAACTAGAGATGCTTTATAGCAAAGGGAAAAAGATTCTATTGGAGGGCACCCAAGGTACCGGTCTAAGTTTACAGCATGGTCTTTATCCCCATGTCACTTCCCGGGACACTTCTGTATCTGGTTGTTTATCGGAAGCAGGGATTTCACCAAAAAGAGTGAATAAAATCATAATGGTGACACGCACTTATCCCATCCGGGTGGGAGGAACGTCAGGACCTTTCCTAAGTACAGAAATATCTTTTAAAGTTATTGCAGAAAGATCAGGGATACCTGCGGAAGAACTTGAAAAAAAAGAAATCACAACTACAACAAAAAAGCCCAGGCGTGTTGCAGAGTTCAGCTGGTCACTATTCCGCAAAGCTTGTGAACTAAATTCACCAACCGACATTGCTCTTACATTTACGGACTATTTCAATATTAAGAATAAAACAGCAAGGCGATATGAAAGCCTTACTGAAGATACACGAAGGTTTATCGAAGAAATCGAACGTTGTTCTGGAGTAAAGGTTTCATTGTTAGGTACTACCTTTGATTATCGAGCAGTTATTGACAGACGAAACTGGTAAAAATGGAAATAAAAAAGTTTATCCAATCCACTCCCTACCTATACCACCTGACAAGCCAACAAAATGCAAAGAACATAGTTGATGCTTTGAGATTGTATAGTGCAAATGCCCTTATCGATATGTCGGATGAACGCAAAGAGAATGGGATAAAGAGTAATAAGCGATTTGTGCACAAAACCATTCATATAAATGGAAAAGAAGTCTTACTTAGGGATCAAAGACCTATCTCTGAAAAAGCTCTTGGCAAATGTCTAACTGATGGTTGGGGGGTACCGGATTTTCTGTACTTCCTCAACGACCGAGTATTTATGTGGCCAAACCTCGACCGTCTTACACGACATTTCAACAGGTATGTTGATGAGGAACCAATTATCTTTCGATTCGACACCGAAAGTATACTTGAGGCCAATCCCCACACAAAATTTGCCCGTTTAAATACTGGTGCAACCAGGGCGAATTCCTATTTAGGGGGCAAAGCACCAGAACGAGGTCCAAAAACTTTTCTGTCCGCAAACGACTATGAATTTTCAATAGGCAGTGTGGCGGAAGTAACGTTTGAGAAAAGTTGCATTATTGCCGGCGAATTTGGGTTTGACATGCATCCGGAAGGGAAATTTAAGAAGAGAATACTTTAGGTGAGACTGGATTTCATTCAACCCAAAGTGATCTGCTTTTTACTCTTCTTTTTAACCAACTTCTGGAATTCTTTTTTCATAGCCATCGCACCTCGTTCCTGACTATTGTGTGTTTCTGAAATCACGGTGCAATCCAAATCATATGGAAGGAGGTTTAACAGGATTTGTTCAAATCTTGGGTGATAGTGACTTATGGAATTATCACTATTAAATAATTGACCTTGTTGGTTAGGTTCAATCAAGTCTTCAATTGCTTTATGACTTATTTCTCCTTTTGGCCCGTAATGAATCGGTGTATAGTGAAAATGATACCTACTAAATCTATTAAAGAAATCCAATTGCTCCAAAGAGCGAAAAAAAACATCGATTGCTTTTGGACTACCTAAGGTACCTCCTGTTCGAGCATGAACATGACCGAAATCGATGCAAGGAAAAGTCTGAGGAATTTGACTGCATAAATCTACAATTTCTTCAACAGAGCCCAGTTGTCCTCTTTTACCTGCAGTTTCAAGAAAAAGGCCAGTGTTACTAACGCCAATTTCAGTCATAAATCTATTAGCATTCGCAATAAATCTTTGCGTTAGTACCGGACTTTGTAATCCGTACATTGGCCCCGGGTGAAGGATTACCGCATCAGCTCCCAAAATATCTGCTAAATCGTATGTTCTTTTGAGCGTGTCGATTGATTGATCAATCTTCTTTTCTTCGTCGGACGTTAAAACAATAAAATACGACCCATGTATAGACAATTTAATTTGGAACTCTTCTGCAAGACGTCTTATCTCTAAACAATTTGCTTTGGTAGTCCTGGGACCATAAGTCATCTGCATTTCAAAAGCATCCAATCCAAGATCGGTTAACCATTGAAAAATCTTCATTCTATCCTTCCTATAGACTGAATCATTAAATGCTAACGGATAACCCGCCACTCCAAATCTCATGATTGCTTGCTGATTTAATATGAGTTGTGTCATCGACAAACTTATTTGCCCACAGAACACCTGAATAAATTCCCTGGAAAAAACCACGAGAAACGCCTATCGCATCACCGATGATGTATAAATTAGAAAATTCCGGCACCGACAATCTTTCAGTTACTTTGACCTTTGGCCAGTAGAGATCGATAGCCGGTCCATATAACCTTAACGCACCTTTTCGATCTTCACTTTTAAGGATTTGATGCTTTCCAGAAAGCAATTCAAAAAGGAGCGATTTAAACAACCAATCATGTTCCTGTGTCGGAAACTGGGGAGTCCTGTCGATGATCTGATTTGCTATATCTGTTAGCGATAGACGCTCAAGATCAACGTCTCCTATTACATAACTTTGCCCAAAACTATCATTTACGCTTTTGCACCAGGTTTCGAGTAAATCATTATCCAGATAATCTTTTGACCGAACCATTAAGGCAATGTTGTTCAATTCTGTAAATTTTTCACCAAACGCGCCATCCACATAAAATGTGTTGCCAAATCTGACTGGAACTACTTTGCCCTGATTATGCGCACAAAAAGTCCTACCTGAGCCAATGCCACCAAAATCGAATTTAAATTTCGGGTCTACTTGATAATAATAGTCCTCTGAAAAATTCTGCGAATGCGTTTCTATTCGAATTCCTATGTCCTGTGATTGATTTTCATAATTGACTCCCAGTGAGTCAAATGTATCTCTTAAAAACCTGTAAGAACTTCTACCTGTGCCAAACACAATATTATTACATATAAAATGATTGCCTTTATTATCTCTAATCCTGAATTGATTATTTGGCAACTGATTAACTTCAACAATTTCAACTTCATTTATCAGCTTTCCGCTAGTGTAAAGGCGGTCCGCCATGTAATTTATATAGTCACCGAATTGAGATTTATTAAAAACGTCGGAGTCATAGTTTTTTTGATTTTCAGAAATTATCTCATCATGAATGTTGGCGATATCTACAAAGCGAGGTAAAAACCGGCTAATATAATTGATTGAAGAATCATGCTTATCTCCCGCATTTTCAGTGACCAGACTACTTGCCGGGAAATAACACATTTTATTCCCATTATTTCCATTTGACCCTCCTGTTCCTTCAATGGTAGGACATCCTTTCTTGCAAAAGACACAGCTGTTCTGTTTCTCTCCAGGACAATGGCGTTTACGAAGTATACTTCCTTTCTCAAGAACAATAAAATCATTTACTCCGGCATCCAATAAGTAGTTTGCCGCAGCCAATGAGGCAGACCCTGATCCAATAATAACTACTGAAACAAATCGGTCATTTTGGTAACTTCTTTTCTGCATTACTTAGCCTTTTATTTAATTCATTGATTACACTGTCTTTCTTTGCAGATTCACTTAATAAAATTTGAATCGAATTATTGGTCTTGTTGAGTTCTTCATTTATTTGTTTTGTCTTGTCAAAAAGATCATAGTCATCTTTATCAAACATGAATTTTGAAATCAGAATTGGACATACGACAGAAATTACGAAAATTCCGATTGTCAAAAGCCATTGGGTCTGAGTCGACCTCCTATCTTGAATACGTGTGTTTAATGCCTGCAATTGTTGCTGACTTTGGTCAACATTTGTCCTTAACTGTTGAATTGCCGCGACTTCAGTGGCAATTCTATTATTTATTAATTGGGTTGTCGAATCATTAAATGTTGAAATCTTCTGAATTTCTGCTGATACCTTCTTATCAAGATCTTCAGACATTTTGGAAAATTGCTCAAAATAATTTTGAATCGATCCGCTATTTACGGGATATTTAGCCAGAAAATCTTTTATTGTTCCGGGCTTCCTTTCTTTTCCTTTCGTAGGTGCTGCCGGTTGAGTTGTGTAGTAAAATTCTGCAGTCAGTAGCCTGTGATCATTACTTCGAAACCCAATAATTACTTCCTCACCGGAAAAATTATGTAGCAACCCCCACAGCCTACCACTATATCCGGGCTCAATTTGAGTTCCGACTTGCAAAATCAGCCCCATCATCGCCCATTTAACTCTTAAATCAAACCTACCAGCTACATCGTTGGGAAGATTAACACTTTCATATGTGCTAATCACAACGCTTGAAAATTTCGGAATTTTGAGAAATCCATTATTTGCACTACACAGACGGATATCATTTTTCAGTAAATCTTGTCTAAAGGAATCTGGCAAGTCATTAACACTAGCTAGACCCTTTTCAGTTGCGGCCTTTTTTAAGTCATCGTGAAATTGTTTAGGAAAAAAATATTCGTCCCCAAGAGTAAAATCAAAACTTGCGTTGGAATAGCTATACTCATTGACAGGTGCTCCATCAGAGTTCAGTATTAAACCCATCTCCTTTATTTCGGAAATAGTGAGTACTCCGGCTTCTTTTATTTTGACTTTTTTTGGAAAAATTACACCCATAAAGTAAAGGTAAGTAACCTCAATATAATTTTACACACTTCTTCATTATCAGTGTATTGTACCGACAAAAAAAGCCAGCCCGCTTGCGCGGACTGGCTGGCCACAAAGGACCGGGCCGGATCACTCCGGTCGTCCCGTACGGGGCCGGTTTTTGCGTTTCTTCCACTTCCTGATGAGCCATTTCCAGCCGAGGCTGACGAAAAACGATACGGTGGCGCCGAGGGCGGCGAAGCCAATGGTACGAACGATGTCATTGGTAAACATATTCAGCAGAACCGCTACCAGCGTGCCGCCGATCTTACCCGTCCGGGTCGAAGCATCGGGATAGATATGATCACTCATAATTTCACTCCTTTACCCTGCTTACGGGGTTCGTTTTTTTTTAAGTTCGGGGGAATCGTCACCGCCTGCATCCGTCGCCGTAGCCTTTACTTCCTGTTTCTGTTCTTTCTTCTTCCCCGGCTCCTGTCCATTCACGGCCTGCTGTTTTTCCTTACCAGGATGATGATCGATGAAGTCCTGCTTTGCCTCCTTTGACAGCGGTTCCATCTTCCCATCATAAATATTGATCGTTCTGTCCCTGGGATTCGCTTCGATGAAGCCTTTCACTTCTTCGCCGTCTTTTAAGAACGTAACGGATTGCACATTTCCCTTCTGCAATGAATTGTACAGTTTCTGATCATCCTCCACCGACATGGGTTTCAATACCAGTTCATTCAGGGCTTTGGTCAAATCATAACCGTAATTCTCGTGATAGCGGTCAAGCTTGAAATTTTGTTTCAGATCCTTATCGCCTTTGATATCGAGCTGCACCCAGGCATTGTATTTCTCGCCTTCTTTATTGACCAGATCCTTGTTCACCGCCCGGCCCTGCAATAAATTGAATGCTTCCTTGCTGGTGATCGCATTGCCCTTGTCGAGATAAAAGGTGTGCGACATATTGGGATCATCCTTCAATGTGACGCGGTAGCTGTTGAAGAAATACATTTCGTTCTGTTCACCTCTCCTGAAAGAAAGGTCCACGAGCATATCGGTATTTTTATATTTAAACGTGTGCTGCAGGTTGAACTCGGAGCGTTCGCTCAATGTGCGATTTCATTTTGGCGTTCATGTGATCGCCAAAGCCTAAATTGAAAAGCTGTTTTTCCAAATAGGCTAGGTTGTTTTCATTCATGGTCATTTCTTTTTGCGTCAAAAAATCGGGTTTACTTACGGAATGCTCAGGGAAAAGCAAGGGTATTGCCCGACCTGAGATGAGTATGGATACACTTGAAGAACGGATGGCGAAAGCCGATTGGTACTATGACTACACGGAAGATTCCCGTGTATGGTCGAAAGGTAATCAGGAGATAAAGGAGATTATCGAAGACCTGAAAAAGATAGAGTCATCCGAGGCACTACGATCTGCTTGTTGTCTGCGATAACATCAGCATTTTATCCAAATAAGAAGAAACCGTGTTCGTGTCCAGTTTCCTTTGTTGCTGAGGATGCCGGATGGAATAGGTTGTTAAAAGAAACTCTTTGAATCTTTCCAGAAATATTTCATTGATGTGGCGAAACTTGCAGTTGTCACCTGTAAACTTTCGGAGATACTTAATGGCAACGTCATAATGATTCACATCAATATCTTCCCGTTGCTTCGCTCTCATAAAAGCTTGAGCATACACATAAAAATCTCCTTCCAGAATATCTTTATTGAAAATCCGGTTCTCTTCCAGCACAAGCGCATTAAGCCGCTTGAGAGAAATCTTCTGCGCCAGCTCTGCATTCAGCGCGTTCTGCTGCTTTTCAAAATTGCTGGTGGGATTACTGATGATATATAAATTCCGGAATTCACGCCTTGTATATTCCTTAATGGAAGGACTCCAAACAGGAGGATAGTAATCAATATAGAGACTGATTTTTCCTGTTTTCAGTTTTTTCTCTCTCAGTTTCGCTTTCATAGAGTACCAAATTTTGAGTTCATGTAATTGATAACAGATTCCTTTGGAAATAATAACCGCTTGCCGACTTTAAGTTTTGGAAAACTTTCATCTTTCATCACCCTGAACAAGGTACGTTGACTCAAACCGGACAGGGCCGATAGCTCCTTCACACTGATCAGCGTTTTGGAACCCAACAGGTCATTTATAACAGAAGCACTTCCAGTAATAGCCTGCCCGGTTTGCTGGTTTGAAACCTGTACTTTCAGTTGCTTGATCCTGGCTTTATGTGCCCTGCTATTACACCTGTGCGAACAGAACCTGGTGACGGTGGTTTTCGCCATGAATACGGCATTACAATGGTCGCAAATCCGCTTTATCTGTATGTTGCTGCTCATACTGTCATGATTTGGTTTTTGAAAATGCCAGTAACTGCCTGTAGCTGCCAGACACTGACTGACACTGCCATCAGCTCAACTTTTTTTGACCCTTTTTACCCTTCTAACAAGTTATCAGAATAAGGTACAAGTGAGGTACAAAAAATCAATAAAAAAGAAGGAAAGCGAGGTCAAATGACCAAAATAGATTTCTGTAAAGCTCTGGAAGTGAGCAAGATCAGTACAGTGCGGTTAAAGTTGGAAATCGGTTTACTTACCAATACAAAACCTCCCAAATATCCACCCCAACACCTCCTCATTACTCACCTCCCCCGTGATCTCTCCCAAATATTGCAAACAACGCCGGATATCCAGGGCCAGTAAATCGCCAGGTAGATGATTCG
>Ga0196972_1000218_pt1 | contig 41696 bp, 51 predicted proteins | sample S1v_2013CmetaG_FD_148618 | JGI IMG/M metagenome (GOLD analysis project Ga0196972, IMG submission 148618) | Soil microbial communities from Anza Borrego desert, Southern California, United States - S1+v_20-13C | ecosystem: Environmental > Terrestrial > Soil > Desert | place: USA: California...
CGTGGCCAAGAGCAACGGCACTACCATCGTGAACAACAGCAGTGACTACAACAACTTCTATCGTGCGGGCCCCATCAAGCTGTCCACGGGCACCGTCTACACCACGCTGGATGCATGGAAAAAGGCCACCACGCAGGATAAGAACAGCCTGAACGTGAATCCGGCTTTTGATGTTGCAGCCAAAACTGCCGCTGCCAAGCTGTCCGTGACTGCGGCCAGCCCGGTCGTGAATGCAGGCATGCTGCTGAGCGCCGTGAAGACGGACTTCCTGGATCAGGCTCGCCCTGCAGGCGATGCACATGACATCGGTGCCTTTGAAGTTGTAGCTCCAGCTGCCCCTGCCAAGGATACGGCTGCGCCAGCCATCGAGTTCATCACGCCGGCTCAGGAAGGTGCTACCGTCAGTGGTACCACCACTATCGCGGCATCGGCTTCAGACAACATGGCTGTAGTCAGCATGAAGCTCTACGTCGATGGCGCACTGAAGGCGACGTCTACAAACGGTCAGATCTCTTATGCATGGAACACCAAGGGCCTGCGCATTGGAACACACTCCCTGTGGGTTTCCGCTGTAGATGCCAAGGGCAACCTGTCCAAGGGCTATCGCAATGTGAAGGTTTCCGATAAGGCACCTGAGCCGGCTCCAGCCCCTGCACCAGCACCTGAGCCTGCTCCAGTCGAAGCACCGGCACTGGCTGATGCACCTGTCACGGGCATAGACACCGGCGCGCTGAAGGATGGCGCAGTTGTTACCGGCACCCAGAGCATCGCGATCAAGTCCACTGGCACGACCAAGCTCTATATCGACGGCCAGCTGATGGCAACGTCGACCAGCGGTGAACTGAATTACGACTGGAATACTGCCGGTCTGCGCAAGGGTTCACATTCGGTCTGGATCTCTTCGCTGGACGGCAAGGAGCTGACCAAGACCTACTACACCGTCAAGGTGCAATAAGGAAATCAGTTATCAGGGAAGCTCGGGGGAGCGGGGGTAGTGCAGCATGGAACGTCAGATCTCCGCGTTCCATCGACCTGAAAGTGGAGACAATAACCGCTAAGGGTTACGCTGCATGGAAACGGGGGCTTAGGCCCCCGTTTTTTTTCGTCTGCTGAAACGGTTGCATATCGAACAGACTCTTTCCGGCAGACGACCATGATGAAAAGTCATGCTCATGATGAAAGACTGTAGCTTCAATGCAAGAACCAGAACAATTATGGATTCAATGATCAAGACCTCTCCTTTCGATCTGCCTCATCTGCCGCTGTTCGCGCTTGATCGCGTGTCGGACGCAATCTACTGGCTGGACAAGGAAGGCAGGTTTTTCTATGCCAATAAGGCGGCCTCCAGACTGCTCGGTTATTCCCAGCAAGAATTGCTCAGCATGACCGTATTTGATGTTGATCCCAATTACCAGCCCGAAGTCTGGCCGTCTCACTGGCTGCAACTCCAGAAGACGGGCGCCCTGAGTTTCGAAAGCACAGAGATTTCAAAAGACGGCCGCATCATCCACACCGAGGTCATGGCCAATTACCTGCAGTATGCCGGGCAAGAATATAACTGCGCGATCGTGCGTGATATCACAGCCCGCAAGCAGGCGGAGCACGAACTCGGGCTCATGAAAACGGCGGTTGAGAAAAGCAGCACCTCATTCTTCCGGCTGAGTTCCAGAGGTGAAGTGCTCTATGTCAATGAGCATGCCTGCCAAAGCCTGGGCTATACCCGTGAGGAACTCATAGGCCGCTGCGTGTGGGAATTCGATCCGGATTTTCCGTCCGAAGCCTGGGGACCCATGTGGGTAGGATTGAAAAGGGACGGTGTGGTGTTCATCGAGTCCTATCATCAGCGCAAGGATGGCACGCTGTTTCCTGTAGAAATCACCGGCAATTACATCTGCGCCGACGGTGAGGAATACAGCTTTGTGTTTGTGCAGGATATTTCCGGCCGCAAGCGCATCGAAGAACAGCTCATGCTGGCGCATACCACCATCAATAAAAGCAAGACTGCATTTTTTTGGCAAAACGCACACGGACAGGTCATGTACGCGAACCAATTTGCCTGCGAAAGCCTGGGTTATTCGTTGGAGGAACTCGTCGGTAAATATATCTGGGAATTCGATCCCGACTTCCCAGCCGAAGCCTGGCCTGCATCCTGGGATGACATCAAGGAAAAAGGCAACATCAGCCTGATTTCACGCCACCAGCGCAAAGACGGCAGCATTTTCCCGGTAGAAGTGACCGCAAACTACATCCTCTCCGGCAATGAAGAGCACAGTTTTGTTTTCGTGCAGGACATCACTGAGCGCCAGCAGACCGAAGAAAATATCCGCAAGATGGCCCATTACGATGCACTGACGGATCTTCCCAACCGCACATTGCTTTACGACCGCATGAGTCAGCTCATCGCCTGGTCGCACCGCGACGAGCAGAAATTTGCGGTCCTGTTCCTGGACCTCGACCGTTTCAAGTACGTCAATGATTCCATGGGTCATGCGGTGGGCGACAAGCTGCTGAAATGTGTCGCCGAACGCTTGGCAGGCAGCGTGCGTGAGGGCGATACAATTTCCCGCATTGGCGGCGACGAATTCCTCATCCTGTTGCGCGATACCGATGCTCAGAGCGCTGCCCTGGTGGCAGCCAAGATATTGAAAATCCTGGAGAACACTTACAACATCGACGGTCTGGAAGTTTTTACCCACGCCAGCATCGGTATCAGCCTCTATCCGGACAACGCCGACGACGTGGATCGGCTCATTAAGTATGCCGATACCGCCATGTACCGCGCCAAGGAGGAAGGCCGCAACAATTTCCAGTTTTTCGGCGCCGAGATGAACCTGCGTTCCGCCCTGCTTTTTTCAATGGAAAAGGATTTACGGCTGGCACTGGCCCGTCAGGAGTTCTCGCTGCATTACCAACCACAGGCAGATCTCCGAACCGGCATGATCTGCGGGGCTGAAGCCCTGATCCGCTGGAAACACCCGGAGAAAGGTTTCATCTCCCCTGCCGACTTCATCCCGGTCGCAGAAGATACCGGTCAGATCATTCCTATTGGCGAATGGGTACTGCGAACAGCCTGTCAGCAAATAGCCAGCTTGCGCAAACAGGGTTTGCCTGCATTTCCGGTGGGGGTAAATCTGTCCATTCGCCAGCTGCGGCTGCCCAATCTGGCATCGGTCGTCACCGGCATTCTGGATGAAAGTGGATTGGAGCCTAGCGACCTGGAACTGGAAATCACGGAAAACATCATGATGACCCATGTGCAAACTGCGGTCGCATTCCTTGAAGAGATGCGCAAGCTGGGTGTGCAGCTGGCCATTGATGATTTCGGCACCGGGTTTTCAAGTCTTAGTTACCTGAAAAAACTTCCGGTGACCAAACTCAAGATCGACCAGTCTTTTGTGCGTGATATCGAGTCGGACGAAAATGACGCCGCCATCGTGCGTTCCATCATCGGCCTCGGGCATCAGTTCAAGCTCAAGGTCATCTCTGAAGGTACCGAGACGCGCGAACAAATGGAATTTCTCAGCGCGAACGGCTGCGATGAAATCCAGGGCTATTACTTCAGCCGCCCTCTCCCCGCCGACCAGTTCATGGAATTCGTGGCCAGCTATCGCGGCCTCAACCGCTAGCTGTTTCGGGAATATTTCCCGTGCGCAAGCACAGCACTTCAAAATATTAGCCATCCGCGGGTGAAGTGATTATTATCTGAAAGACTCGTGTTGCTGGAGACAACATGCCTTCGCTTTACAAGTGCCGTGAAGACCGCATCCAGGATGTCGTGATCGCCCACATGAATGTGGAAAACTCGTTACGCCACTCGCTGACCTTCGGCGGTCAGTTCCTTCCCTTCGACGAATATGAACGCCAGCTCATGCGCGAGGAAAGGGCGTGGGCCATGGCGCGGCTCGTCATTGACAAGATCATGCGCCTACCGTGACCTGTCATTGGTACGAGGTTTGCATTCAATACTCATGCTCAGCAATGTTTTCCCATAAAAAATAAGCATATAATCGGCGCTGACTAAAAAATGATCACAAAAATGCGCGCACTTTCCATGTATCCCATGTTCGGTAAAAACCGAACCATGTCTGAAGAAGCCACTTCCGCGGTTTCCCTTGAGCAAGAAGAGCTGCGCGCAATCGCCAGAACGGTCGCAGAAATCGAATGGCTACTGCTGGTGCTGGTGCTGCTGTATCAGGTGTTCAGCAAGACTGCAGAGGACACGCAGACAGCCATCGCCATGGCACTTTTCCTGTATGCGGCGTTCATCATGAGTTTCCACTATGCGAATTTCTATACCAGTATCTCGCGCTGGAAAATCGCCATCGAAACCTGGGGCATGATCGCTTTCATCACCTGTGTGCTGTGGTTCACCGGCAAGCTCGAAAGCCCGCTGGTCAATACCTACCTGCTGGTCATCATCACCAGCTCGCTGGCTTTGGGAAGGATGACAACACTGGCAGAGCTCGCGCTGATTGCCGCCTGTTTCCTGCTGCTGGGCAACAGCTCCATCCAGGAATTGTTTTCGCTGAGCCATATCGGCGCTATGGTGGCGCAATTCGCCCCTTTCATGTTGGTCGCCTATATCACCACCATGTTTTCCTCCGATATCCGCTACGGCCTGAGCAAGGCCAAGCTGGTGGCGGAGACGGATGAGCTCACCAGCCTGCTAAACCGCCGCGGTTTCGCCATTGTCGCGGCCAAGATGCTGGGCCAGACCACGCGTCACAATCGTGAGCTCAGCGTGCTGATGATTGATTCCGATAACCTCAAGCAGGTCAATGACAAGTATGGGCACAAGGCCGGTGACCAGCTGCTGATGACTCTGGTCAAGATCATTCAGGGCCAGTTGCGTGATACCGATGTTCTGGCGCGTTACGGCGGTGATGAATTCGTGGTGCTGCTGCCCGAAGCCGGTGCGAACGGCGCCTTTGAAGTGGCGGAGCGTATTCGCCAATCAGTCTCCAAGGCTGCGTTGGAGTTCAACGGCAAATCCATACGGCTGACCGTGAGCATGGGCATCGCCAGCTATCCCACAGACGGCCGCACCCTGGATGCGCTGGTCGATAACGCCGACAAGGCCATGTACAAGGCCAAGATGAAAGGCCGCGACCAGGTCTTCACCTTCTCCGCCTGAGCAGGTTAGCGCAGCAATCTGCCGATCTGCTGTTCGTACTCCGGGAAATAATGTGCTATTACCGGCAGGTCGAAGCGCCGCAATATGCTGGTATTCGGCTCCCGCGCCAACAGGAATTCAAATGAAGCGCGCAGCAGCGCCTCCACCTCTGCAGCCCCTGCAATCTTTCTGGCATAGGCCGGATCCACCGTCACCATGTGTGTAGTAGGCGTTGCGCCACCTACAGAGACCTCGAAAGTGGTGTCGTTGATTTTTCGGACATCGATTGTCTGCATCACCTATTCCTCTCACGCTGATTCGTAATTCATATCACACGTTGAGTGCATGCGCACTCCAAATGGGCGACGGCACCCCGATAGCAATCGTCCAGCAAGAAATTTTTTTACCAGACGAATCAACAGCCTAAGCTCTACACCCAGATTTGGCATATCCGTTGCTTTAGCCGAGGTGTGCAATTTTTCGAAGCCGCTCATGCTCCGCGTCATACTGGTGGACAATCATTTGGAACGCAGTGCGCCCCTGAAGAAATCCCTCAACGACGAGGGGTACGAGGTCATTGCCCATCTGACGGACACTGCCGACCTGGATGCTGCGGTCAACCGTTTGCAGCCGGACGTGGTCATCATTGATACCAATTCGCCGAGCCGTGACACGCTGGAGAATATCTGCGTCATGAGCCTGAATGCACCAAGGCCTGTCATCATGTTTGCCCACGACGGCGATACGGCGAAGATACGCGCGGCCACACAGGCCGGCGTCAGCGCCTATGTAGTAGGCGCGATACCGAATGAAAAATTGCGGCCGGTGATGGATGCGGCCATTGCGCGGTTTGACGAATTCAAGGCCCTACGCCTCAAGCTGGATGAAGCCAACAGCCGGCTGGTGGAGCGCAAGGTGATAGAGCGCGCCAAGGGCCTGCTCATGAAACAGCGTGGCATGGATGAGGAAGCAGCCTACGGCATGCTGCGCAACATGGCCATGCAGCAGAACGTGCGTGTTGCCACACTGGCGGAGCAGCTGGTGCAGGCAGCAAAACTGCTGTTTTAGTTTAACGGTGCATTTCAGGTAGTAAGTTAATCAGCTGCAGCCCAACGGCGGGTTGTAGCGGCAGTAGCGGGCCAAAGCTGGCTCATTCGGACAAAGGTGTCCTTGCTGGGAAATCCATTCCCGCAGGACGCCTTTTTTATTGTCGATTGCAAGGAGAAATGATGAGTGCTGACGAGAAAAACAGTAATGACAAACCCGGCAATACGAATGCTGTAGATAGCGGCAGGCGCAACTTTTTCCGGCTCAGCGCGGGCGTCATGGGCGCTTCCGCACTGCTGGGCATGGTGCCTGAACAGATTCGCAATTCCGCCTGGGCGGCAGGTTCAGATGCGCCCGAGCTCAAGGAGGTCAAGATCGGTTTCATCCCGCTGACCGATTGCGCCCCCATCGTGGTAGCGGCTCAAATGGGTTTCGACAAGAAGTACGGCATCAAGATCACACCCTCCAAGGAAGCCTCGTGGGCAGGCGTACGCGACAAGCTGGTCAATGGCGAACTACAGGGTGCGCATGTGCTGTATGGCCTCATGTATGGCGTGCAGATGGGCATAGGCGGCCAGCAGAAGGACATGGCCGTGCTCATGGCGCTCAACAACAACGGTCAGGCCATCACGCTTTCCAGCCAGCTCAAGGAAAAAGGCGTGACCGGCGGCGCGCAGCTCAAACGCCTGATAGACAACGAAAACCGCGACTACACCTTCGCCCAGACCTTTCCCACCGGCACCCACGCTATGTGGCTTTACTACTGGCTGGCGATGCACGGCATCCACCCGTTCAAGGATGTCAAGACTATCACCGTGCCGCCGCCGCAGATGGTGGCGAACATGCGTATCGGCAACATGGACGGCTTTTGTGTGGGTGAGCCATGGAATGCGCGGGCCATCCACGACAAGATCGGCTTCACCGCCGTTACCACACAGGATATCTGGCCCGACCATCCGGAAAAGGTGCTGGGCACCACAGCCGAATTCATTGCCAGGAATCCCAACACGGCGCGCGCCATGATCATGGCCGTGCTCGAAGCCTGCCGTTACATCGACGCCACCGCGAACCGACCCAAGGTGGCCAAACTCATTTCCGGCAAGGCTTATGTCAATGCGCCAGAGCAGGTCATCGAAGGCCGCTTCCTTGGCCATTACGACAATGGCATCGGCAAGAAATGGGAAGACCCCAACTACATGAAATTCTTCAACGACGGCAAGGTGCCCTTCCCCTACCTGTCCGACGGCATGTGGTTCCTGACGCAGCACAAGCGCTGGGGACTGCTCAAGGCCGACCCTGACTACCTGGCCGTCGCGCAAAAGGTCAACCAAGTGAAGCTTTATACAGAAGCCGCGACGCAGCTGGGAATCGCCGTGCCCAAGGATCCCATGCGCAGCAGCAAGCTCAGCGAAGGCGTTTGGGATGGCCAGAACCCGCAGGCTTATGCCGCTGGTTTCAAGATCAAGGTTTAACGGGAGAACATCATGCATGCATTGATCAGGCAGGAGCCCAACGAAACTCCCACGACACCCCCGCAAGCCAGTGCCGTGCCCGCTGCCAATGAACCTGCCATCGCTGCAGAACCTGCTCCGGCTGCGAAACATGATTTACAGCTGGCGGCCAAGGCTCGGCAATTCTTTCAGTGGCTGCTGCCGCCGATATTCGGCCTAGCCCTGCTGATAACGGTCTGGGCGCTGATTTCCCAGCAATCGGAAGGGCTTCCCGGCCCCTCCTCCACTTTCGATGCCGCGGTGGAACTCTTCAGCGATCCGTTTTATGACAACGGCCCCAACGATCTGGGCATAGGCTGGAACATTCTGCATTCGCTGCAGCGCGTGGGTCTGGGCTTTGGCATGGCCGCGCTTATCGGGATTCCATTGGGATTCATGATTGGGCGCTTCCGCTTCCTGGCAAGCATGGCCAACCCCGTCATCAGCCTGCTGCGGCCGGTGTCACCGTTGGCCTGGCTGCCCATCGGCCTGCTGGTCTTCCAGGCGGCCAGCCCGGCAGCCATCTGGGTCATCTTCGTCTCCAGCATCTGGCCCATGGTCATCAATACCGCAGCCGGTGTGAGCAAGGTGCCGCAGGACTACATGAATGTGGCGCGCGTACTGAATCTTTCTGAATGGAAGATCTTCACCAGCATCCTGTTCCCCTATGCCCTGCCGCACGTCATGACCGGCATCCGCCTGTCCATCGGCGTCGCCTGGCTGGTCATCGTCGCCGCAGAGATGCTGACGGGCGGCGTGGGCCTGGGATTCTGGGTGTGGGATGAATGGAACAACCTCAATGTCGAGCACATCATCATCGCCATTTTCGTGGTCGGCATCATCGGTCTGTTGCTCGAACAAATGCTGCTGCTCATGGCAAAGCGCTTCAACTATGACTAACTCGGCTTCAAAGCGGCTACGGATATGGCGCCAGAACACAGGCTGTGCATATCCGAAAGCTACGCAACACGAAGTGGTTTCTGCTGAATAACCAGGGAGTCCCAAATGGAAAAGTACGTACAACTGCAAGGCGTCAACATGCGCTTTCATACCAAGAGCGGCACGTTTGAAGCGCTGAAAGACATCAATCTCAGCATTGCTCAGGGGGAATTCATCTCCATCATCGGCCACTCGGGCTGCGGCAAATCCACCGTGCTCAACCTGCTGGCGGGTCTGCTATTGCCCAGCAACGGGGTGCTGCTGTGCGCCGGACGGGAAATCGCGGGGCCAGGGCCGGAACGCGCGGTGGTGTTTCAGAACCATTCACTGCTGCCGTGGCTGACCTGTTCCGAGAACGTGCATCTGGCCGTCGAGCGTGTATTCGCCAAAACGGAAACGCGCACGCAATTGCGGGAGCGCACGCGTGCTGCGCTGGAGCTGGTAGGCCTGGCGCATGCCGCGCACAAGCGGCCGGCAGAGGTTTCGGGCGGCATGAAGCAGCGTGTGGGCATTGCTCGCGCACTCGCCATGGAACCCAAAGTGCTGCTGCTCGATGAGCCGTTCGGCGCCCTCGATGCGCTGACGCGCGCCCATCTGCAGGACGAACTCATGGGCATCGTCGGCCGTTCCGGCTGCACTACCGTCATGGTCACGCATGACGTGGATGAAGCCGTGCTGCTGTCAGACCGCATCGTCATGATGACCAATGGCCCCGGCGCGACCATCGGCGATGTGCTAACCGTGGACCTGCAACGACCCAGGGGCAGGCTTGCACTCGCATCCGACCCGCAATACCACCGCCTGCGCGGCGAAGTGCTGCGCTTTTTGTACGAGCGCCACGCCAAGGCCGCTTGAAAAACCACGACCACATCATCAGGGAAAAACCATGACAAGAAACAAGCTTTTGCAACAGGCGCTGGCCTGCCTATTCACCATAACGGCTGCCGCGGCACACGCAGAGGAAGCGCTACCCGAATACACCTTCAGCGATGCGGTGAAAGCCGGCACCAGCATGACCAACTTCCGCCTGCGATCTGAACATGTGGACCAGGACGGGCTGCCGGAGCATGCCAACGCCTTCACGCTGCGCAGCCTCATCGGCTGGCAGACGGCGCCCTACAAGAATTTCAGCATTGGCGCGCAGATCATCGATGTCAGCAAGTTCGTCGATGATTACAACGACCGTGCGCTCAACGTAAGCCAGCCCGGCATGGCCGACTATCCCAACGTAGTCGACCCCGACAATACCGATATCAACCAGCTGTTCGTCGACTGGACGGGTATACGCAACACCAAATTCCGGCTCGGGCGGCAGTCGGTCAAGCTGGACAATGTGCGTTTCATCGGCAACATCGAATTCCGCCAGGTGATGCAGGTATTCGACGGTATCGCGGTTGAGAATAAAAGCCTGCCCAATACTGAAATCTACCTGGCGCACTTTGACCGTGTGAAGCAGATCAATACCAAGCTGCGTTCGGGCGATCTCGACATTGCCAACGTCAAGTATCGCCTGACGCCAACTGAATCCATCAGCGGCTACGGCTACTTCAGCAACTTCAATGACCTGGGCTATACGGTCAACGCCGGCCTTGCGGCGACGCCGCCAGCCGCCGGCATGGTGGATGCATCGCACAAGACGCTGGGTCTGCGCCTGGATGGCACGCGCCGCATCAATGACGACTGGAAAGGCATGTACACCGCGGAATATGCCAAACAGGACGATTACTCAGGCGGCGATGACCGCATAGATGCGCACTACTACCGGCTGGGCGCGGGCGCCTCCTACAAGAGCTGGTTCGTGCGATTCGATCACGAGACCTTGTCCAGCAACGAGCGTCAATATGGCTTCCAGACGCCCTTCGGCACCAACCATCTGTTCCAGGGTTGGGCCGATGCCTTCCTGGTGACGCCTGCACAAGGCATCAAGGACAACTTCCTGACCTTCGGCGGCAAGCCCATCGAATCTGTCACGCTGCTGGGCGAATACCACGTCATCAAATCGGATGAGGATTTTGCCGCATTTGCCGGCGGCACCGGCGACACGTGGGGCACGGAGCTCGATCTTGCCGTGACCTATACCTGGAGCAAACAACTCTGGGTGAAGGCGGAATACGCCAATTTCAGGGAGGACGACAGGGCCGTGGCCCGCAAGCCGGATATCAAGAAGATCTGGCTGACCCTGATGTATACGTTCTGAGAACGACCACAAGTGTGCACCATGCTCGCCCAAGATGGTGCACACGCACCCGATTCAGGCACTGGAAAGGGTTTGTTGTTGGTAACCGATTGTTCGACATATGGTTTTTGCAGGCATGTTACTTGCTAACAGGACAATAAGTACTACTCTCCATGGTTTGAAATGACTGGCAAGGTATATCTCATAGGTGCAGGTCCGGGTGATCCCGACCTGATTACCGTCAAGGCGCTGAAAGCACTGCAAACGGCAGATGTCGTGCTGCTTGATGATCTGGTGAATCGTGATCTCCTGCAGCATGCCCCAGCCGCGCGCGTGATTGAAGTCGGCAAACGCGGCGGCTGCAAATCCACGCCGCAGCACTTCATCAACCGCATGATGGTGGCGCTTGCCGAACAGGGCCAGACCGTGGCCCGCCTCAAGGGCGGCGACCCGTTTCTTTTCGGGCGCGGAGGGGAGGAAGTCATGGCGCTGAGAACCGCCGGCATTCCACTGGAAGTGATCCCGGGAGTGACCAGCGGTATCGCTGCACCGGCCAGTATCGGTGTGCCGGTAACGCACCGCGATCTCAGCCATGGGGTGACCTTTATCACAGGGCATACCCAGGCAGGTCATGCACCTGATTGGCGTGCTTTGGTGCAGGGTGGCACCACGCTGGTGATTTACATGGGGATGAAACGGCTGGCCTCCATCGTCACCGATCTGCTGGCCGCGGGCATGGCCGAAGATACGCCGGCGGCCGCCATACAACAGGGAACATTGCCGCAGCAGCGGCAGGTTGTGAGTACGGTCAGCATGCTGCCCATGGCCGTTCAGCAGGAAGGGCTGAGCAGCCCGGGAATTATTGTAGTTGGCGACGTCGTACGCCTCGCGTACAGCAAGGGCACGCTAGATGCCCTGGAAGTTGCCGCTTAGTTCGTCATATTTAGAGGTTAGAGGAGCTGTTATGAAAAAAATGAGGCTGGTTGTCATCGGCAACGGCATGGCAGGCATGCGCACTGTCGAGGAGCTGCTGAAGATAGCGCCCGATTTATATGACATCACCGTTTTCGGCGATGAACCGCATCCCAATTACAACCGCATCATGCTCTCGCCGGTACTGGCGGGCGAGCAGACCATAGATGACATCGTGCTCAACAGCCGTGAATGGTACGAGCAGAACAACATCACCCTGCACGCAGGCAAGCGCATCAACCGCATTGATCGTGTGGGTCGTTTTGTCTATGCCGAGGACGGCACCCATGCGGATTACGACCGCCTGCTGATTGCCACCGGCTCGGTACCTTTCATGCTGCCCATCCCGGGCAAGGACTTGGATGGCGTCATCGGTTTCCGCGACATCAAGGATGTGGATGCCATGATCGCGGCTTCAGGCCGCTACAAGAAAGCTGTCGTCATCGGCGGCGGCCTGTTGGGCCTCGAGGCTGCCAACGGACTCAAGATTCGCGGCATGGATGTCACCGTGGTACACAAGAACGCCTGGCTCATGGAGCGCCAGCTCGATCCTACGGCCGGCCGGATGCTGCAGAAGTCACTGGAATCCAAGGGCCTCAACTTCCTGCTGGAAAAGGATACGGTAGAACTGGGCGGCAAGTGGGGCCGGGTCAAGTCCATCAAGTTCAAGGATGGTGAAGAGCTGGAAACCGATCTGGTCGTCATGGCGGTCGGTATCCGCCCCAACTATTCCCTGGCAGAATCCGCCGGCATCCACTGCAACCGCGGCATCGTCGTCAACGACACCATGCAGACCTTTGACCCGCGCATCTATGCTGTGGGCGAATGCGTGGCGCACCGCGGGATTTCGTATGGCCTGGTAGCGCCGCTGTTCGAAATGGCCAAGGTCTGCGCGACCCATCTGGCCAACTTCGGCATCGGCCTCTACAAGGGTTCCGTGACTTCCACCAAGCTCAAGGTCACGGGTATCGATCTGTTTTCCGCAGGGGATTTCAGCGGCGGCGAAGGCACTGAGGAAATCGTGCTGCACGACGCAGTAGGCGGGGTTTATAAAAAGCTCGTCATCAAGGACGACAAAATCGTGGGTAGCGTGCTGTACGGCGATACCGCCGACGGTTCCTGGTATTTCCAGCTGCTGCGCGACGGCAAACCCATCAATGAAATCCGCGATCACCTGATGTTCGGCCAGGACAGCCTGGGCAATACCGGCCACCAGGGGCAGGACAAGGCCGCGGCGATGACAGACGAAATGGAAGTCTGCGGCTGCAACGGCGTGTGCAAAGGAACCATCGTCAAGGCCATCAAGGAAAAAGGCCTGTTCACGCTGGACGAGGTCAAGAAGACTACGAAGGCCGGCTCCAGCTGCGGTTCATGTACCGGCCTGGTCGAGCAGATCATGGCCTCCACGCTGGGAGGCGGTTATGCGCCCCCGCCGACGGCCAAGGCCATTTGCGGCTGTACCGAGAAGAATCACGAGGAAGTACGCCAGCTCATCCGCGACAACAAGCTGCTGAATATTCCGGATGCCATGAAGTTCATGGAATGGCGCACACCCAACGGCTGCGCAACTTGCCGCCCTGCCCTCAACTACTACCTGATTTCGACCTGGCCGCATGAAGCCCAGGACGATCCGCAATCCCGCTTCATCAATGAACGCGTACATGCCAACATCCAGAAAGATGGCACCTATTCCGTGGTGCCGCGCATGTACGGCGGTGTGACCAATCCGCAGCAGCTGCGCAAAATCGCCGACGTGGCAGAAAAATATGCCGTGCCCATGGTCAAGGTCACCGGCGGCCAGCGCATCGATCTGCTGGGAGTCAAGAAAGAGGACTTACCGAAGGTGTGGGCCGATCTCGACATGCCGTCGGGTTATGCGTACGGCAAGAGCATTCGTACGGTGAAAACCTGCGTCGGCTCCGAATTCTGCCGCTTCGGCACGCAGGATTCGACGCGCATGGGCATCGAGCTTGAAGAAGCGTTCGATCACATGTGGGCACCGCACAAGGTCAAGTTCGCTGTTTCCGGCTGTCCACGCAACTGCGCTGAATCCGGCATCAAGGATGTAGGCATCATCGGCGTGGATTCCGGCTGGGAAATCTATGTAGGCGGCAATGGCGGCATCAAGACTGAAGTCGCGCAATTCCTGTGCAAGGTGAAAACCCATCAGGAGGTGCTGGAATATTCCGGCGCCTTCATCCAGATCTACCGCGAGGAAGCACGCTACCTGGATCGCACCGTGCACTGGATTGACCGGGTCGGCCTCGACTACGTGAAGAAGCGGGTGGTGGAAGACGCCGAGGGCCGCAAGGCTGCATTCGAGCGTCTGCTGTTTGCGCTGCAAGGTGCCGTGAATCCGTGGGCTGAGCGCGCGCAGAAGCGCGAGCAGCACAAGGAATTCGACACCATCACCGTCTGAACCAAGGAATCAAAATGAAAAAAAGCTTCTGGGAAGCGGGCCACAAACCCACCCTGTTCTCCGCCTTCCTGTATTTCGACCTGAGTTTTATGGTCTGGGTACTCCTGGGCCCACTGGCGGTGCAGATCGCTACCGACCTGCAGCTGACCGCCGCACAAAAAGGCCTCATGGTGGCGACACCGGTGCTGGCCGGCGCCCTGTTGCGTATCGTCATGGGTGTGCTGGTGGATCAGTTACAGCCCAAGATGGCCGGTCTCATTGGTCAGATCATCGTGATCAGCGCGCTGCTTTTCGCCTGGCTCTCCGGTATCGACAATTTCCAGCAAACGCTGCTGCTGGGCATTTTCCTGGGCTTTGCCGGTGCCTCATTTGCTGTGGCGCTGCCGCTGGCTTCTCGCTGGTATCCGCAGGAACATCAGGGTACGGCGCTTGGCATTGCCGGTGCCGGCAATTCAGGCACCGTTTTCGCCGCACTGTTCGCACCCGGTCTGGCTGCGGTCTACGGCTGGAATAATGTGTTCGGCCTGGCACTGATTCCGCTCATGATCGTGCTGGTTGTTTATACGCTGCTGGCCAAGGATAGCCCTGATACCACGCCGCCCAAGACGTTGAGCCAGTATCTGGCCATCCTCAAGGACAAGGATGCCTGGTGGTTCATGTTTTTCTACAGCGTGACTTTCGGCGGCTTCGTCGGCCTCGCCTCGTCTCTGACCATATATTTCAACGATCAGTACGGCCTGACCCCCATCGTGGCCGGCTACTTCACTGCGGCGTGCGTGTTCGCCGGTTCACTGGCGCGCCCCTTTGGCGGCTACATTGCCGACCGTATCGGCGGCATCCGCACACTGCTGGTGATGTATTCCATCGCCGGAGTCTTCCTGCTAGCCATGAGCACTGGCCCTGCCTCGCTATTCCTGGCGGCAGCTATCGTCATCGTCATCATGGCAACGCTGGGCATGGGCAACGGCGCGGTCTTCCAGCTGGTGCCGCAGCGCTTCCGCAAGGAGATGGGAGTCATGACCGGCCTCGTCGGCATGGCAGGCGGCATTGGCGGTTTCTACCTGGCGGCCAGCCTGGGTTGGTGCAAGCAGGTCACGGGAGACTATCAGCTTGGCCTGGTGGCGTTCGCCTTCCTGGCCGTGCTGGCTATCATCGGGCTGACGAGCGTCAAGACTCGCTGGCGCACCACCTGGGGCTCGGCAACCATGACCGCGGCCAAAGTATAATCAGCCGGCCCGATCCCACCATTTCGACATGGCCCTGAAAATCACTGTCGGACAGAGCAGTCTGGCCGGTCGCCGCGAGCGCAACGAAGACTATTGCGGCATCGTCACGCCTGCCAACGACCAGCTCAAGACCAAGGGCGCACTGCTGGCCGTGGCTGATGGTGTAGGCGGCAATGCGGGCGGCCGCGAAGCATCGGAGATGACCGTGCGCAGTGTGCTTTCCGATTACTACGCGACGCCGGATACCTGGGAGATTCACGCATCATTGGATAAGGTGCTGCACGCCTCCAATCGCTGGCTGCTGGCGCAAACCGCAGCCAACCGCGATCTGTCCGGCATGGCGACAACGCTGTCGCTACTGATCCTGCGCGGACAGCGCTACTACCTCGCGCATATCGGCGATACACGCATCTACCGTTTGCGTCAGGGCAAACTCGACCAGTTGACGCATGACCACGTCTGGGACAGGCCCGATATGCGTCATGTCCTGAAGCGTGCAGTAGGTCTGGACCAGCATCTGGCCGTTGATTACGCTGACGGCACGCTGCAGGTCGGTGACGTTTTCGCACTCATGAGCGACGGCGTATGGGAAACACTGGGCCAGAAAGCCATCCATGAAACGCTGGGTCTCTACGATTCGCCGCAGCTGATCTGCGAGCACCTGACGAAGGCGGCGATTGACCAGGGTAGCCATGACAACGCCACAGCCGTTGTGGTGCGCGTCAACGAGTTGGGTGAGGACACACTGTCCGAATTGCTCAAGGATGGGCGCCATCTGCCTATTCCCGGCCGCTTGAAATTCGGCGACCTCATCGACAATTTTGAAGTCATCGGACCGGTACATGAGTCGCGCGTCACGCTGATCTACAAGGTGCGCAATACCCTGAGCGGACGCTCGTTTGCGCTCAAGACGCTGCAGCCGACGCTGGCTGGCGATGAGGACAGCTGCCAGGCCTTGCTCAATGAGGAATGGCTGGCGAAACGCGTGGTATCGCAATACGTGCCGCAAGTCCTGCCGCTCACCGTGGAAAAACGCACCCGGCTTTATTATGTGATGAGCTGGCACGAGGGTTTCACGCTGCAGCAGCAGATTGACAGCGGTCACCATTTCACCCCGGCAGAAGTCTCGCACATTGGGCAGGAGCTCATGCGCGGCCTGGGTATCCTGCATCGCCTCAACATTGTGCACCGCGACATCAAGCCCGACAATATCCATATGGGCAGCGACGAACGCCTGCGTATTCTCGATCTGGGTGTAGCGCTTTCCGCTATCGGCGGCATCGCGGCCATGCAGAACCCTGGCACGCCGAGCTACATGGCGCCTGAGCTGTTCGACGGCAGCACAGCCAACGCGCGCAGCGACATCTACGCTGCCGGTGTTACGCTTTATCACCTGCTGACACGGCGCTACCCCTATGGCGAAATCGAGCCGTTCCAGCACCCGCGTTTCGGCGACCCGGTATCGCCGACCCGCTACCGCCCGGATATTCCGCAATGGCTGGAAAATATCGTGCTGCGTGCAGTCGCACGCAATCCCGACATGCGGTTCGAAACTGCCGAGGAGATGCTGCTGGCCCTGGAGCATGGCGAACTCAAGCCCATCCTGCCGCCGCCGCGCACACCCCTCATCGCTCGCGGGCGTTTCGCAGCCTGGCAGTGGCTGGCATTTGTCTCGCTGCTGATGAATTTCTTTCTTTTGTATCTGTTGGTACTTTCGTAATAACCAAGAAGTAATGTGGAGAATGTATGAGTAACTGGACCAAAGTCGCCCCGCTTGCCGAAATCCCAAGGCTGGGCTCCTGCGTCGTGCGTAGCGCCAAAGGCGATATTGCTGTATTCCGCACCGCTGATGATCGCGTATTCGCGCTGCACGACAGCTGCCCGCACAAGCAGGGCCCGCTGTCGCAAGGCATCGTCTATGGCGACAAGGTAGCCTGCCCGCTGCATGCCTGGCAGATCAGCCTAGTTGATGGCAAGGCGCAGGAACCGGATGTCGGTGAGACGGCCTGTTTTGCAGTCAAGGTAGAAGATGGAACGGTGTTCCTGGAGATCTGAGTGAACAATCCAGTCAACGCAACGGATTTGCCGGATGTCATGGATGGAGGCAGCGTGGCGAGTCAGCCAGATACGCGTGAGACGAAGGCCACTTGCTGCTACTGCGGTGTAGGCTGCGGCGTCATCATCGAGTCGAGGGATGACCGCATAACCGGAGTGCGCGGCGATCCGGAACATCCGGCGAATTTCGGCCGCTTGTGCACCAAGGGCTCGACCCTGCACCTGACCGCCAAGCCGGATTTGCGGTTGTTGTATCCTGAAATGCGACCAAGTCGTGATGAACCGCGCCAGCGCGTGAGCTGGGATGCTGCGCTTGATCATGTCGCCACGCGTTTTGCCGACATCATTACTGAACACGGTCCGGATGCTGTCGCCTTCTACATTTCAGGCCAGTTGCTAACCGAGGATTATTACGTATTCAACAAGCTGGCCAAGGGGCTCATAGGCACTAATAACGTGGATACCAATTCGCGTCTGTGCATGTCTTCGGCTGTGGCCGGCTACAAGGCAACGCTCGGCGCTGATGCACCCCCAGCCTGTTATGAGGATATCGAACACGCCGGCGTGGTGTTCATCGCTGGCTCGAATACGGCATATGCCCATCCCATCGTCTACAGGCGTATTGAAGACGCTAGGGCAATAAACCCTGAGCTGAAGATTATCGTCGTCGATCCGCGGCGGACGGATACGGCACAGGCCGCCGATCTGCACCTGCCCATCCTGCCCGGCACCGATGTCGCGCTGTTCAACGGCATGCTGCACGTCATGCTGTGGGAAGGTCTGGTGGACATGGCCTACATCCGCGCGCATACCGAAGGTTTCGACGCACTCAAGGAAACCGTACGCGAATACACGCCAAAAATGGTGGCGGATATTTGCGGTGTCAGTGAAGCTGACATCATCACTGCCGCCAAATGGTTTGGTGCCGGTCCCACACTTTCGCTGTATTGCCAGGGTCTCAACCAGTCCACCAGCGGCACCGAAAAGAATGCCGCACTGATCAACCTGCATCTGGCAACAGGCCAGATAGGCAAAGCGGGTGCCGGTCCGTTTTCACTGACCGGCCAGCCCAACGCCATGGGCGGCCGCGAGGTTGGCGGCATGGCCAACCTGTTATCAGGACATCGCGACCTGGCCAATCCCGAACATCGGCAGGAAATAGCCAAGTTCTGGGGTGTGCAGGATATCCCTGCCACACCCGGGAAAACTGCAGTCGAAATGTTCGATGCCATTCGCGATGGCAGCATCAAGGCCGTGTGGATAGCCTGTACCAATCCTGCGCAATCCATGCCTGATCTCAACAGCGTGCGCGAGGCACTCGATAAGGCCGATCTGGTCGTCGTCCAGGAAGCTTATGGCAACACTGATACCGCGGCCTATGCCGATGTGTTGCTGCCGGCCTCGACCTGGGGCGAAAAGGAAGGCACGGTCACCAATTCCGAACGGCGCATTACACATGTGAATCCCGCAGTCGCTGCACCTGGTGAAACCCGCTCGGATTGGGCCATCGCTGCGGATTTCGCGCAAAGGTTGGGGCGATTGCTGGGCCGGAGTGACGACGCAGTGCGGATGTTCCCTTACACCCGCGCCGAGGAGTTATTCAACGAACATAGGGATACCACGCGCGGCCGCGATCTCGACATCACCGGCTTGAGCTATGCCCTGCTGGATGAACGCGGCCCGCAACAATGGCCGTTCCCGGAAGGTGCGACTGCAGGCAAGGCCAGGCTTTATGCCGACGGCTTGTTTGAAAAACCCGGCGGCAAGGCGCAATTTTTTGATACGCATTACAAGGCAACAGCAGACAAGACCGATGCACGTCATCCGCTGCACCTCAATACCGGCCGACTGCGCGACCAATGGCACGGCATGAGCCGCACCGGCACGGTGGCCCAGTTGTTCAATCACGCCGAAGAGCCCGTGATCTCGATGAATGCGACCGACATGCATCGCCGTTCCATCCAGTCAGGCGACCTGGTCAAGGTCAGCAACAAGCGTGGCAGCCTCGTATTGCGCGCCATGCCATCCGATGAGCTGCAGCCTGCGCAAACCTTCATTCCCATGCATTGGGGCAGCCAATTCATGCATGGGCTGGGCGTCAATGCCCTGATGCCTTCCGCCTTCGACCCCGTATCGAAGCAACCTGAGCTCAAGCATGCCGCCATCAAACTGGAGAATATCGACTTGCCCTGGCGCATGACCGTGATGCGTCAGGGCAACTTACAAATGTTGCAGGCGTTACGCAGGCTGATTCCCCATTTTGAATATGCCACCTGCGGCCTGTTCGGACGGGAGCCTGGCATTGTGATCCTGCGTGCCGCACACACCGAAGCCCCGGATGCCGGGCTGATTGCCGAGCTGGACAAGTTGCTGGGCATGACGGAAGACATGCCCATGCTGCATTACAACGATGCAAAACGCGGCATTTCGAAGCGCATCCTCGTGGAAGACAACCAGGTGACCGGTGTGCGGCTGGTCGGCGAAATCCTGGCAACGGAGTGGCTCAAGCAAGTCATGACGCACGGCCAATTCACCGACGACCTGCGCCGCTGGGCACTCGCCCCTGTGAATGCGCCGCCGACCGGTCACCGTACGCGCGGCAAGATTATCTGCAATTGTCTTGATGTTTCAGAAAACGAAATCGTGGAGAACATTGAAATGGGGGCCGATCTGTTGACGCTACAGGCAAAACTCAAGTGCGGCACGGAATGCGGTTCCTGCGTGCCGGAGCTCAAGAAGCTGGTGCAGGTTCACGGCCGACACGCCGCTTAGGAGAACGCATGAAAGCCCTGATCTATAGCCTCATACCGCTTTGCTTCTGATTTCCTCCGCCATGGCTGAGGAAGCGCCTGCCGGCATTCAGGCTGTGACTGCAAGCGGTGACGCGGTTGGCTGCATCCGAATGGACGCTGGGCATATCGATAGTTAGAGCAATCCCCGCTCGGCAAAGGAAAGCGTGTTGTTACCGGCTACGACGAAGTGATCCAGCACACGGATATCAACGAGCGCCAGCGCCTGTTTGAGCGCGGAGGTCAGCAGTTCATCAGCCCTGCTCTGCTGGGCCAGACCGGAAGGATGATTATGCGCAAAAATCACCGAAGCGGCATTGTGGTGCAGCGCCCGCTTGACCACCTCGCGCGGATAAACGCTGGTTTGTGTCAGCGTTCCTGAAAACAGCTCTTCCTGTGCCAGCACCCGGTTCTGCGCATCCAGGAAGAGCACCATGAACACTTCGCGGGTGAGATTGCCCAGCCTGAGGCAAAGATAATCCCTCACCTGCTGCGGTGAGCTCAGCACATCGCGACTCTGCATTTCCTCCTTCAGCGCGCGACGGCTCATTTCGAAAATGGCCTGCAGCTGGGCATACTTGCTGGTGCCCATGCCATTCACCTGACTGATGTCGTGTAATGTCGCGGAGAAAATGCCGTTGAGGTTACCGAAGCGTGCCAATAAATCTCTGGCGAGGTCCACCGCACTTTTGCCCGTGACACCTACGCGCAGGAAAATGGCCAGCAACTCGGCATCAGACAAAACACCTACGCCTTGCTGCAGCAACTTCTCGCGTGGACGCTCCCCTTCAGGCCAATCCGTTATCGCCATCATTATCCCCTTCTTGTTTGCCGAGCAGGTATACACCCGCTCGATCACGTAGTTGTCTGATTATACTGAGCTTATGCCGACATGCGGCGCTGTGCATGTGCAATCATATATAATTGAATTCATTTACCAATTCCCTCATGACAGTGCATTTCAAAAAACTGATCCTCGGCATTACTGGCGGCATCGCGGCTTATAAAGCTGCGGAGCTGTTGCGCTCCCTCACCAAGCAGGGTGTAGATGTGCAGGTCGTCATGACCGAGGCTGCCTGCCAGTTCATCACGCCCTTGACCATGCAGGCGTTATCAGGCAAACCGGTATGGACCAGCATGTGGGATCACAGGGTCTCCAATGGCATGCCGCATATCGAGCTGTCACGCGGAGCTGATGCGATTCTGGTGGCACCAGCCAGTGCCGATTTCCTCGCCAAACTCGTCCACGGCAGAGCAGATGATCTGCTTTCCACGCTTTGTCTGGCACGCGATTGTTCATTGATTGTCGCGCCTGCCATGAATCGGCAGATGTGGGAAAACCCGGCGACGCAACGCAATATTGCTCAACTGCGGGATGATGGCATTCGCATCCTGGGACCTGCTGAAGGGGAACAGGCCTGCGGAGAAACCGGTCTCGGACGCATGCTGGAGCCTGAAGACATCCTTGAGCTGCTTGAAATCGGGGCTGTCGATCAACCCTTGCTTGGCAAGCGCATCCTCATTACCGCTGGGCCCACGGTTGAACATATAGACCCGGTACGGGCCATCACCAACCTCAGCTCAGGCAAGATGGGTTACAGCATTGCGCAGGCAGCGACCGAAATGGGCGCAGACGTTACGCTGGTCAGCGGACCGGTTTCCATCAGCGCTCCGGGCAACGTTCGAATGATTTCAATAACGAGCGCGCAGGACATGCTGCAGGCAGTATTCGACAACATCAACGGCCAGGATATTTTCATCAGCGTTGCAGCTGTTAGTGATTACCGCCCCGCGAGACCTGCAGGGCAAAAACTCAAAAAGGGTGTCCAACCGCTTTCCATTGAACTGGTGCCAAATGAAGACATCCTGTCAAAAGTTGCCAGCCTGCCGAATGGGCCCTTCTGCGTCGGTTTCGCAGCAGAGAGTGAAAACCTGCTTCCATATGCCGAACAAAAACGCCGCGCCAAGAAACTGCCCTTGATTGCTGCGAATCTGGTAAGTGACAGTCTGGGCAAGGATGAAACCCTATTGACCTTGCTGGACAATGCCGGCGAACACCCTTTGCCGCCGGATAGCAAACTGGCGACCGCCCGTCGGTTGCTGCTGTATGTGGCACATATGCTCGATAAGTCATCAACATGAAAGACCATGCCATGAGCCTACAAGTCGAACTTAAAATACTGGACGAACGCCTGCACAACCTGATGCCGGCTTACGCAACGCCTGGCTCGGCCGGGCTGGATTTGCGTGCCTGCATCGATCACGTGATGACGCTGCACCCCGGTGAAACCGAGCTAATCCCCACAGGCATGGCCATCCATCTGGCCGACCCCGGATATGCGGCCATGATCCTGCCGCGCTCTGGACTGGGCCATAAACATGGCATTGTGCTGGGTAATCTTGTCGGCCTGATTGATTCGGACTACCAAGGACAACTACTTGTTTCATGCTGGAACCGCGGCCGCGAACCATTCCTGCTTAATCCGCTGGAACGGATAGCACAGCTGATTATTGTGCCGGCGATCCAGGCGAACTTCACTGTAGTTGATGAGTTCAGGGCCAGCAAGCGCGGCGAAGGCGGATTCGGCAGCACCGGCAAGCACTGATTCAGGCAAGCCACACAGGAATAAATCTGCCTAAAAGCTTGAAGGGTCGGCGCTTTTCATGGTATAAATGCGGCTTTTCGAAATTCGGAGTCGTCATGGCCCGCGTGTGTCAGGTAACCGGCAAGAAGCCAATGGTTGGGAACAATGTTTCCCATGCAAACAACAAAACGAAGCGCCGCTTCCTTCCCAATCTGCAAAATCGCAAGTTCTGGGTTGAGAGCGAAAATCGCTGGGTCAGCATGCGCATCACCAACGCAGCGCTGCGCACCATCGACAAGAATGGCATCGATGCTGTTCTGGCCGATCTGCGTGCCCGCGGCGAAAAGGTATAAGCGCTGAGTTAGTCAGCGGAATAAGGAACAGTCATCATGCGTGAAAAAATCAAACTGGAATCTAGCGCCGGCACTGGTCATTTCTATACGACCACCAAGAACAAGCGCACCATGCCCGAAAAAATGGAGATCAAGAAGTATGATCCCGTTGCTCGCAAGCATGTGCTCTACAAGGAAGCCAAGATCAAGTAATCAGATCGTCTGCTACAAAATAAAAAGCCTGCGAAAGCAGGCTTTTTATTTTGTCTGTATGTCTTAGTAAAAGTCACGCCATGCGATAGCAGCGTAGCCGCTGCGAAAACTCCGCAAGCGCCTGGATGCCGCTGGCCTCAGCTCTATGGCACCAATCTTCCAGGTTCTTTAAAAGCTGCTCCTGCGTTGCCGCAGACCTTGCCCAGATGGCTGCCAGGTCGTGCTTGAGCTGATACAAGGTCTGTAGCCGCTCATTCTGCTTCAAAACACGTTCTAGCACCTGTCTCTGCTGATCCTGCAACTCATCCGTATCGAGATGCAGCCAATGCTTGACCTGCTTGAGCACATTGATTTCCTGGCTGGGGAGATGGTATGCCCGGCCCAGTTTCTTCATCTCTTCCCTGTAGGCTCTTTTCAGCACCTTCTTGTATCTGCCCATGACATGGAATCGGTGGGTAATCACTGCATTCAGGGTATCAAGATCGCAACGCGTCTTGGCCCAGTCGAACTGCACCTGCGGAGCGATCTTTTTGACGCGGGCGAGACCAATGCGCTGCAGTATCGAAATATACAGCCAGCCAATGTCGAACTCATACCACTTGCTGGATAAACGCGCCGAACTGGCGTAAGCGTGATGGTTGTTATGCAGCTCTTCTCCGCCAATCAGTATGCCCCATGGCATGATGTTGGTGCTGGCGTCGTCGGCATCAAAGTTGCGGTAGCCCCAGAAGTGCCCGATGCCATTGATAATGCCGGCTGCGGTGATCGGTATCCATGCCATCTGCACTGCCCAGATGGTGAGGCCAATGGGACCGAACAGTACAATGTTGATGCCCAGCATCAATACAATTCCAAACCCGTTGTAACGGCTATAGAGATTACGCTCCAGCCAGTCATCAGGCGTACCGCTACCGAACTTGTCCAGGGTTTCCTGATTACGGGCTTCGGTCTGGTAGAGCTCCGCGCCTTCCAACAGCACCTTGGCAATACCGCGGACTTGCGGGCTATGCGGATCCTCGGCTGTATCGCAACGTGCGTGATGCTTGCGGTGCACAGCGGCCCATTGCTTGGTGACCATGCCGGTCGTCAGCCATAACCAGAACCGGAAGAAATGGCTGGGCACGGGATGCAGGTCAAGGGCGCGGTGCGCTTGGCAACGGTGCAGGTAAATGGTGACTGCGGCGATGGTGATATGAGTGAAAGCCAGCGCCACCAGCACATATCCCCACCACGGTAAATCCAGCAAAGCAAAATTCATAACACTCCTAAATATCCTTTGTATCTACCGACACTGGATTTGATTGTTCTGGCAGGATTCTGATCTCCCTCTGTGGATACGGAATCGAAATGGAATGCTGCTTGAAGCTGCGCCATATCTGCAGGTAGATATCAGATTTCAGGCCTGAAGAACCTTGTTCTGGATCAGCAATCCACAGGCCCAGGCATAAGTCGATGCCGCTTTCACCAAAGCCCTTGATATTCACGCCTGGCGCAGGATCGCTCAGTACGCGAGGTGTCTCAGATGCAATCTTGCACATGAGCTCCATGGCCAGCTCCAGAGGGCTGTCATAGCTGACCTGAATAGGTAGCTTGACCTGCGTCTTCCGGTCAGTGAATGAATGATTGATGACAGCATTCGAGATCAGGGTCTCGTTGGGTATGACCACTTCGGTGCCATCGAGTTTCTTGAGTACCATGTAACGCGTGCGCAATTCATTGACGATGCCGTAATGCGAATCCACTGTAATGATGTCACCCATGTGTATGGATTTATCCAGCAGGATAATGAAACCGCTGACATAGTTACTGGCGATTTTCTGCAGCCCGAAGCCCAGGCCTACGCCAAGCGCACCGCCGAATACTGACAGCAGCGTGATGTCGAAGCCGATGGCGGACAATGCGATAAGTACTGCCAATACCGACAGCACAACGCGAATCAGCTTGGTCATCACGACGCGCACGTTCATGTGGAGTTGCTGCGCACGCATGAGCTTGTTTTCGATGGCGCGGCTGATCCACAGCACGACGATAAGTGTGACAAACACTGTCAGCACCGATTGCAGAATCAGCAGCAGCGTTATGGGACTCTTGCCAATACCGAACCGGATGGAGTCCAGCGCTTCCAGTATCCCGGGCAGCAGCCCGCTCAGATACAGAGCCAGGACCAGCCAGACCAGGGTGGCAATGATATTCTCGGTCGTTCTTACCCACGTGCCGGGATCAAAGATGTAACGTAGGGCATACACCAGCAGCCGGATCACGGCCATGGCAAAAAGCAAGGTACTGGCGATCTCAAGGATGTCGGTGGGCTGCCAGCTGCGAAGAACGAGCTGCCCCAAGTACACAAGCAACAGCGACGTCAGAGGAAACAGTATGCGATTGATGCCTTCGATGCCGACCTTCCATCTTTCTCCGGCATGTCGAATGACATAAGTGCGTAGCAGCCCATTGACCGACCAGGCCAATAACAAACTACCAATGACGATAACCAGCTGCCACAGAATTTTGTTACTGGTGAACAGCGCAGCAAATGATTGCAAGGTATCTTTGTCCATACTCTAGAGCAGGAACACAGTAGCCAGACCGAGGAAAATGAAAAATCCGCCGCTATCTGTCATGGCCGTAATGAGTACGCTGGAGCCTACTGCAGGGTCACGCCCGAATTTAGTCATGACAAGCGGAATCATGACGCCCATGACTGCAGCCAGCAACAGGTTCAGCGTCATGGCCCCAGTCATGACCAGACCCAATGCCAGATTGTTATACAAAGCATATGCGATCAGCCCTAACACACTGCCCCAAACCATGCCGTTCATCAGGCTGACACCGAGTTCCTTCAACAGCAGCGAACGTGCGTTATGGGAGGACACCTGGCCCAGAGCCAAACCCCGGACGATCATGGTCGTGGTCTGATTACCGGAATTGCCGCCGATGCCGGCAACGATTGGCATTAATGCTGCGAGCGCGACGACCTTTTCAATCGAGCCTTCAAACAGACTGATCACGCGTGACGCAACGAAGGCTGTCATCAAGTTGATAGCCAACCAGGCCCAGCGATTGCGCACGGACTTCCATACCGAGGAGAACAAATCCTCTTCCTCACGCAAACCCGCCATGGACAGCATGTCGCTCTCGGCTTCCTCGCGGATGAAGTCCATGACAGTATCTACAGTGAGCCTGCCAACCAGTTTCCGTTGCTGGTCCACTACAGGCGCGGTCACAAGGTCATATCGCTCAAACGCCTTTGCAGCATCCGCTGCCTTGTCTTCCGGATGGAACACAACTGCATCATCCGCCATGACCTCAGCAACAGTCAGATCCAGATCCTTCACGACCAGCCGCTTAAGCGGCAAGACTCCTTGCAGAATCTCATTACGATCGACGACGAACAATTTATCGGTGTGATCGGGCAACCTGCCCAGGCGACGCAGGTAGCGTAGCGCTACTTCCAGAGTGACATCTTCACGGATGGTGACAATATCGAAGTCCATCAGCGCACCGACTGCATCCTCGTCATAGCCCAATGCAGATTGCAGACGCTCTCGGTTCTGGATATCTAGACTATCGAGGAGTTCCTGTAAGACATCTTTGGGGAAGTCCGGCGCAAGGTCCGCCAGCTCATCGGTATCGAGTTGCTCGGCGACAGCCAGCAGCTCGTCACTGTCCATGTCGGCAATTAGCGTTTGCCGGACGGCATCCGAGACTTCAAGCAGGATCTCGCCATCACGTTCTGCCTTGACCAAGTCCCATACTTCAAGACGCTGCTCAAGCGGTAGTGATTCAAGGATGTAGGCGACGTCTGCCGGGTGCAGTTCATCCAGCTTCTTCTGAAGCTCGACGAGATTCTGCTTGTGAACGAGGGATTCGACCAGGTCATGCTTGGGCATGTCCTGTTTATGCACCAGCTCTTCGACGAGCCGGTGCTTGTTCAACAGGGCAATGACCTGCTGCAGGCTTTCTTGCAAGCTTTCTTTTGTTTCTTGGTTATCAGCCATAATCAAGCCTGTCGAAAGCGCTACTCCAGTCCGGAGCTCATTCGGGAATGAGCGTTATCAAGCCCATGGGCTTCGCTATTATCGTGCTTTTTCCCCGCCACGAAAACTCATTGAAACGGGCATAAAAAAAGCCGGTTTGGGAAAACCGGCTTTTAGTAGACTACGAGCAACTACTACTCAGCCGCAGGTGCCTCGGTGGTACTAGAAGGACGATCAACAAGCTCAACCAAAGCCATAGGGGCATTGTCACCATTACGGAAACCGCATTTAAGAATGCGCAGGTAGCCGCCATTACGCGTCTGGTAGCGAGGGCCCAGCTCCGAGAACAGTTTGCCCACCACATCACGGTCGCGCAAGCGATTGAAAGCCAGACGGCGATTTGCCAGCGTGGCGTCCTTGCTCAGGGTGATGAGCGGCTCTGCTATGCGACGCAGCTCTTTTGCCTTGGGCAAGGTAGTCCGGATAACCTCATGCCGCAGCAGTGATGCGGCCATATTGCGGAACATGGCTTGGCGATGGCTGCTAGTACGGTTTAACTTACGATTACTGTTGCGATGACGCATAGTAGTACCCTCAATCTTCTTTTACTTTTCAAGGCCAACAGGCGGCCAGTTTTCCAGCTTCATGCCCAGGGTCAAGCCCTTGGAAGCCAGCACATCCTTGATTTCATTCAGCGACTTGCGACCCAGGTTGGGTGCCTTCAGCAATTCATTCTCACTGCGCTGAATCAAATCGCCAATGTAATAAATGTTTTCCGCCTTCAGGCAGTTGGCCGAGCGAACCGTCAACTCGAGGTCGTCAACCGGGCGTAACAGGATAGGATCAATTTGCGGCGCATGCTTGATTTCGATTTCGGTAGGCGAACCTTCTAGATCTGCAAACACTGCCAACTGGCCCATCAGAATACGCGCAGCATCACGGATTGCCTGCTCAGGCTCGATGACACCATTGGTCTCAACGTCCATGATGAGCTTGTCGAGATCAGTGCGTTGCTCGACGCGGGCGCTCTCTACTTGGTAACTCACCTTGGTAATGGGGCTAAAAGACGCATCAACCATGATAAAACCGAGAACACGGTCTTCTTCGTCGGTCTTTTGGCGCATGGGCACGGGCTGATAACCACGACCCATTTCAACCTTCACTTCAAGGTTCAGCTTGCCACCCTTGGTCAAGTGAGCAATCACATGATTAGGATTTACGATCTCGGCGTCATGCCCGGTTTCGAAATCCCCAGCAGTAACCACGCCTTCAGCCGATTTGTTCAGCGTCAGAATGGTTTCGCTCTTGCTGTTCAGCTTGAGGGCCACGCCCTTCAGATTCAACAGGATATCGACAACATCTTCCTGCACGCCGTCAATGGTGGAATACTCATGCACCACACCGTCGATCTTGACTTCCGTAATGGCGAAGCCAGGAATGGAAGACAGCAGCACCCGACGCAGCGCATTACCCAGCGTATAGCCGAAGCCGCGCTCCATGGGCTCCAGCGTGACACGCGCGCGAAGAGGGGAGATAACCTCCACATCGACCACGCGGGGCTTCAAATATTCAGTCGGACTGTTTTGCATAAACGTTCCTTAGTCCCAATAGTTAAATTACTTGGAGTACAGTTCCACCACGAGGGATTCATTGATCGTGGATGGCAGCTCGTCGCGTTGAGGCTTGGCCTTGAAGGTACCCTTCAATGCCTTGACATCCACCTCAAGCCACTCGGGAAAACCACGCTGCTCGGCAGCGGTTAGGGCGCCTGTGATACGCAGCTGTGATTTGGCAGCTTCTGTCACTTGCACGACATCACCTGGTTTCACCTGGTACGAAGGGATGTTGACGCGCTTGCCATTGACCAGAATGCTGTTATGACGAACGATCTGGCGAGCTTCCGTACGGGACGCGCCCAGGCCCATGCGATATGTAACGTTATCCAGACGGCATTCCAGCAGTTGCAGCAGGTTCTCGCCGGTAATGCCTTTCTGCCGGTCAGCTTCTGCATAGTAGCTGCGGAATTGCGCTTCTAAAACGCCATAGATACGGCGCAGCTTCTGCTTTTCGCGCAGCTGTACACCATAGTCGGACAAGCGCTGATTACGGCGCTGGCCATGCTGACCAGGCGGGAAGTTACGTTTTTCAATTGCACATTTGTCGGTGAAGCACTTTTCGCCCTTCAGGAAAAGCTTTTCGCCTTCACGACGACATTGACGGCATTTGGGATCAAGATTTCTAGCCAAGATGTTCTCCTGTTATACCCAGCGCTTAGATGCGGCGCTTTTTAGGCGGGCGGCAACCGTTGTGCGGCACCGGCGTTACGTCTGAAATACTGGTGATTTTGAAGCCGACAGCATTCAAGGCGCGGACAGCCGATTCACGGCCAGGGCCAGGTCCCTTGATGCGTACTTCAAGATTCTTCACACCATATTCCTGCGCAGCCTTGCCGGCTGATTCAGCAGCCACCTGAGCAGCGAATGGGGTGCTCTTGCGGGAGCCCTTGAAACCAGCGCCGCCGGAAGTCGCCCAGGAAAGTGCATTGCCCTGGCGATCGGTGATCGTGATGATGGTGTTGTTAAAGGATGCATGCACGTGGGCAATGCCCTCGGCAACATTCTTTTTTACTTTCTTGCGTACGCGTACATTAGCTTTGGCCATGTTGCATTATTCCTTGCTTACTTGGATGCCTTGATAGGCTTGATTGGACCCTTGCGAGTCCGGGCATTGGTTTTGGTGCGCTGGCCACGAACCGGCAGACCACGGCGATGACGCACGCCACGATAGCAACCCAGATCCATGAGGCGCTTGATGTTCATCGTCACCTCACGGCGCAGATCACCTTCGACCTTGATCTTGGCAACTTCGTCGCGCAGCTTTTCCACTTCAGCGTCGTTCAAATCCTTGACCTTGACCGTAGTGGATACGCCTGCTGCCTGGCAAATCTGCTTGGCAGTTGTGCGTCCGATTCCGTAAATCGCCGTCAAGGCGATTTCAGCATGCTTATGATTGGGGATGTTTACCCCTGCTATCCGAGCCATGTCCCTACTCCAAAATATTGGCGGATTTGTTCTTCACGCCGCCAAAAAAGCCCAAAATTTTAACAGCTTGGCCGAATTTAAACAATTGGCTTCGCATTCTTATTACGACCATCAGCCTTGACGTTGCTTGTGGCGTGGATCGGTACAAATAATACGAACCACACCGCGGCGACGAATCACCTTGCAATTACGGCATAGAGTCTTTACTGATGCACGAACTCTCATTTTTACCTCTCACTCCGCACTAAATGTGCTGTCCTTACTTGGCCCGGAAAATAATCCGGGCACGGGTTAAATCATACGGGGTCATCTCGACGGTGACCTTGTCCCCCGGCAGGATGCGAATATAGTGCATGCGCATCTTCCCTGAAATATAGCCAAGCACTACATGTCCATTTTCCAGCTTGACCCTGAACGTCGCATTGGGAAGGTTCTCTAGAACCTCACCCTGCATTTCGATTCTGTCTTCCTTGGCCATGCTGGTATTAACGCGGTGTAATCGCGCCGCCCTTGAAGTTGGCCTTCTTCAGCAAGCCTTCATACTGGTGCGACATCAAATGCGCCTGCACCTGGGTCATGAAGTCCATCGTCACCACCACAATAATCAGCAATGAAGTGCCGCCAAAATAAAACGGCACATTCCACTCCAGAATCAGGAATTCTGGCAACAGACAGACTGCAGTGATGTACAGTGCGCCTGCCAGCGTCAACCGACCCATGATTCTGTCGATATACTTCGCGGTCTGGTCACCAGGCCTGATGCCGGGCACAAATGCTCCGCTTTTCTTAAGGTTGTCTGCCGTTTCTTTGGGGTTGAATACCAACGCCGTATAGAAGAAACAGAAGAAAATAATCGCTACTGCAAACAAAATAATGTACAGCGGCTGCCCAGGTGACAGGGTCGAGCCTATGTCCTTCAGCCAGGACATGCTTTCATTGCTGCCAAACCATCCCGCCAAAGTAGCCGGGAACAGGATGATGCTCGAAGCAAAGATGGGAGGAATCACACCAGCCATATTGAGCTTGAGCGGCAAATGGCTCGTTTGACCACCGAACACCTTGCGTCCTACCTGACGCTTGGCATAATTCACCGTGATCTTGCGTTGTCCGCGTTCCACGAACACCACGAATGCTGTCACCAGTATCGCCGCGATGAACAGGAATACCACCAACGGGATCGAGAATGCGCCAGTTCTTGCAAGTTCAAGCGTCCCGCCAATTGCCGATGGCAGACCTGCCACAATACCGGCAAAGATGATGATCGAAATTCCGTTACCAATGCCGCGCTCGGTAATCTGCTCACCCAGCCACATCAGGAACATCGTGCCGCTCACAAGTGTGATGACCGCCGTAAAGCGGAACATCAAACCTGGGTCATAAACCAGCGGTTGGCCGCCGAAACTCTGGCTTTCCAATGCAATAGTGATACCCAGTGCCTGGAACGTCGCCAGGAATAGCGTGCCGTATCGCGTGTATTTGGTAATCTGCCTGCGGCCGCTCTCACCTTCCTTCTTCAGCTGCTCCAGCTGCGGCGATACCACCGTCAGCAATTGCATGATGATGGAGGCTGAGATGTACGGCATGATCCCCAGCGCAAAAACCGTGAATCGTGACAACGCACCACCGGAAAACATGTTGAACATGCCCAGAATGCCATTGTCCTGTGACTCGAACAGCTTAGCCAACACCACGGGATCGATGCCCGGCACCGGAATATGCGCACCCAGCCGGAATACGACCAAGGCGCCCAGCACGAAGAGCAAGCGACTTTTCAGCTCGCTCATCTTGCCCACTGAACCCAGGAAACTATCTTTTGCCAACGCCGCTTACTCTTAGGCTGCCAGGTCAATGATCTTGCCGCCAGCTGCTTCGATAGCAGCGCGCGCACCCTTGCTTAGCAGCAAGCCTTGCACGGTAACAGCCCGGGTTACGTCACCAGACAGGTATACCTTAGCTGTCTTGGCTGCAGCTGCAACGATCTTGGCCTGCTTGAGGGCCAGAAGATCGATGACTTCCGCTTCTATCTTGGCCAGCTCGCCAGTACGAACGTGAGCGGTATCTGCCTTGGTCAACGACACAAAACCACGCTTTGGCAGTCGACGCTGAATAGGCATTTGGCCGCCTTCGAAGCCAACCTTGTGGAAACCACCCGCACGCGACTTCTGGCCTTTATGGCCACGTCCGCCGGTTTTACCAAGGCCTGAGCCGATGCCGCGACCGACACGGCGTCGTTCCTTTTTTGCACCATCTGCTGGTTTAATGGAATTCAGTCTCATCACGCTTCTACCTTTAAGAGATAACCCACCGTATTGATCATGCCGCGCACAGCGGGCGTATCTTCAACTTCTACAGTGTGATGCATGCGACGCAGACCAAGGCCGCGTACACACGCACGGTGTGCATCGATTCTGCCGATCGTGCTCTTGATCAAAGTCACCTTGATCGAGCTGGTTTCTTTTTTTGCCTTTGCCATGATTAGCCCCTGATCTCTTCAATGGACTTGCCGCGCTTGGCTGCAATTTCCGCCGGCGTGTTCATTGACTGCAAGCCATTCAAGGTCGCACGTACGACGTTGTACGGATTGCTGGAGCCAATGCACTTCGCCAGGACATTGGTTACGCCCATGACTTCGAAAATGGCGCGCATGGCACCACCGGCGATAATGCCGGTACCTTCGGAAGCTGGCTGAATGAATACCTTGGCTGCGCCGTGCTCACCAGTTACCGCATGATGCAGCGTGCCATTGTTCAGGCTGACCTTGATCATGCCGCGACGCGCTTCATCCATGGCTTTTTGCACAGCAACCGGCACTTCACGCGCCTTGCCCTTGCCCATGCCTACAGCACCATCGCCATCACCAACAACGGTAAGCGCTGCAAAACTCATGATGCGGCCGCCCTTGACCACCTTGGTCACGCGGTTGACCGAGATCATCTTCTCGCGCAGACCGTCGGTCTGCTGTTGTTCCATATCTTTTGCCATCGTCAACCCCGTCTATTAAAAGGACAGCCCGTGTTCACGCGCAGCATCAGCCAGCGCCTTGATACGGCCGTGATATTTGTAACCAGAACGATCAAAGGCAACCTTCTCGATTCCAGCAGCCTTGGCTTTTTCAGCAATCAGCTTGCCAACGACTGCAGCTGCAGCGACGTTGCCACCGTACTTAACGTCTTTACGCACGCCAGCTTCCAGCGTTGAAGCACTAGCCAGCACCTTATCGCCGGTTTCAGCAATGATCTGCGCATAAATATGGCCGTTGGTGCGGTGGACACTCAGGCGCGTCGCCTTGAGGCCGGCAATCTTGGCGCGGGTCTTGCGGGAACGGCGCAAACGTGGGTTTGTATTATTCATGACTAAACCTTACTTCTTCTTGGTTTCTTTGATAACGACAACTTCGTCTGCATAACGCACACCCTTGCCCTTATAAGGCTCAGGAGAACGGTAAGCACGAATTTGCGCAGCCACCTGACCAACCACCTGCTTGTCAACGCCAGTCAGAACGATCTCGGTCGGGGTTGGTGTTTGTACCGTTACACCTGCCGGCATCTTATGGCTAACCGGGTGTGAATAGCCTAGCTCCAGGTTAAGATTGGTGCCCTGCGCCTGCGCCTTGTAACCCACGCCGACCAGGGTCAGCTTGCGAGTAAAGCCGGCCGAAACACCTTGTACCATATTAGCTACGAGCGCTCTCAAGGTGCCGGACATTGCGCGAGAATGTGCGCTTTCACCATCGGCGGTAAACGTGATGGAATTATCTTCCTTGGCAAGTTTTACAACACCAGTCAGAGCCTGGGTCAGCTTGCCCATCGGGCCGCTGACGGAAATGCTGTCAGCAGTCAACGCCACTTCCACTTTTTCAGGAATGATGACGGGATTTTTAGCTATACGTGACATGTGAACTTCTCCTTAAGCCACGACGCACAGGACTTCACCGCCGATACCGGCAGCATGAGCCTTGCGATCAGTCATTACGCCCTTGGAGGTGGAAACAATAGTCACACCCAGGCCATTCATGACTTTAGGAATATCGTTGGTACCGCGGTAAATACGCAGACCAGGGCGACTTACGCGTTCTATCTTTTCGATGACAGGGCGGCCGGCATAATACTTCAGGCTGATGTTCAGCTGAGGCTTTCCTTCAACATCTTGCACCATATAGTCATCAATGTAGCCTTCATCCTTCAGCACATTAGCAATTGCACCCTTGAGCTTTGAAGCCGGCATGGAGACACTTGGCTTATTGGTCATTTGTGCATTGCGAATGCGGGTCAGCATGTCGGCAATCGGATCACTCATACTCATTCTTTAATCCTCCGTTACCAGCTAGCTTTCGTGACGCCCGGCACTTCGCCATGCATCATGAGTTCGCGCAGCTTGTTGCGCGCTATGCCGAATTTGCTGAATACGCCACGAGGACGACCGGTCATTGCGCAACGATTGCGCAAACGCACTGGGCTCGCATTGCGCGGCAGCTTTTCCAGCTTGGCACGCGCTTCACGACGATCTTCCACAGAAGCCTTTGAGTCCTTGATCACTGCGATCAGCTCTTCGCGCTTGCTGGCGTACTTCTTTACCGTATCGCGGCGCTTTTGTTCGCGCTCAATAATACTGACTTTAGCCATATATACCTCAGGTCCTGAACGGGAAGCTGAAAGCGGAGAGCAACGCACGCGCCTCTTCATCCGTTTTAGCCGTTGTTGTAATCGTGATGTTCATGCCGCGCAGAGCATCGATCTTGTCGTACTCGATTTCCGGGAAAATGATCTGCTCGCGAATGCCCATGTTGTAGTTGCCGCGACCATCGAACGCCTTGCCGGAAATACCACGGAAGTCGCGAATACGCGGAATGGCTACCGTAACCAGACGATCCAGGAATTCATACATGCGTTCACGACGCAGCGTCACTTTGCAGCCCACTGGATAATCGTCACGAATCTTGAACGCAGCAACCGATTTCTTTGCTTTAGTAACTACTGGCTTCTGACCTGCGATCTTCTGCATGTCGCCGACAGCATTTTCCATGATCTTCTTGTCTGCAACCGCTTCGCCCACGCCCATGTTCAGCGTAATCTTTTCGATGCGCGGTACTTCCATCGGGGACTTGTAGCCAAACTGCTCAGTCAGCTGCTTGACGACGTTTTCTTTATAAAAATCTTTTAAACGAGCCATGATTCACCTATGCGTCAATGACTTCACCGCTGGACTTGAACACGCGTACCTTGCGTCCATCTTCCAGGATTTTGAAGCCAACACGATCAGCCTTTTGGGCAGCGCTGTTAAACAAAGCTACATTAGAGATATCAATGGGCATTTCCTTGTCCATGATGCCTCCGTTGATGCCCTTCATAGGGTTGGGCCGGGTATGCTTCTTGACCTTGTTAACCCCTTCGACTACCACATGGCCGGTATCCAGCACGCGCAGCACGGTGCCGCGTTTACCCTTGTCCTTGCCTGTTGTGAGGATGACTTCATCCCCTTTGCGAATTTTACTCATAGCGATTCCTTACAATACTTCTGGCGCCAAAGACACGATTTTCATGAAACGTTCGCTGCGCAGCTCGCGGGTGACCGGTCCGAAAATGCGTGTACCGATAGGCTCCAGCTTGTTGTTGAGCAGGACCGCCGCATTACCGTCGAACTTCACCAGGGAACCATCCGGACGACGGACGCCCTTGGTCGTACGCACGACAACAGCGCTGTACACTTCGCCCTTTTTGACACGACCGCGAGGAGCAGCATCTTTGACGCTGACCTTGATCACATCGCCAATGCCGGCGTAACGGCGCTTTGAGCCTCCAAGCACCTTGATGCACATTACAGAACGTGCACCAGTGTTATCGGCCACTTCCAGCCGGGATTGCATTTGAATCATGATTAAAATTCTCCAACTTAATCCGTTTACCAACACCGGCCGGTAGTTTTCACGGCCGACAACACCACGGTCAGTATTGGGGCGCCAGCTAGTGGGGCGCCAAAAAAGTCCAGCATTATAACTGCCCACCTAGATATACGCAACCAAGGCGGGCGATTTACTACTAAACGATACGAGCCTTCTCTACGATCTTGCTGACTTTCCAGGTTTTGGTCTTGGAAAGCGGGCGGCTTTCTTCGATGACTACCATGTCACCGATCTTGCATTCGTTCGCTTCATCATGTGCATGAAACTTGTTGGAACGACGGATAACCTTACCAATCAACGGATGCTTGACCTTGCGTTCGACCAGCACGGTTACAGTCTTGTCCATCTTGTCGCTCACGACGCGTCCGCTTAAAGTGCGGACGACTTTGTCTGCTTTGTTCTCGCTCATAATTACTCCGCTCAGGCAGCCTTGGCTGCACGCGCCTTCTCAGCCAGAACGCTACGCACGCGTGCAATATCACGACGCACCTTGCCAATCTGGTCCACTTGATTCAACTGCTGGGTTGCCAGTTGCATGCGCAGGGAAAACTGCGCACGACGCAACTCGAGCAATTCGTTGTTCAGTTCTTCGACTGACTTGTTTCTCAATTCAGATGCCTGCATGTTCAGCTCCCAATGTGGCGGGTGATGAAGGTGGTTTCGATTGGCAGCTTGGCAGCAGCCAAACGGAAAGCCTCACGCGCCAGCTCTTCACTTACGCCATCCATTTCATACAACATCTTGCCTGGCTGGATTTGGGCGACGTAGTACTCGGTACTGCCCTTGCCGTTACCCATACGAACTTCTGCCGGCTTTTTGGAAATAGGCTGATCAGGGAAGATACGAATCCACACACGACCACCGCGCTTGATGTGACGCGTCATGACACGACGCGCAGCTTCAATCTGACGTGCCGTCAGGCGGCCACGACCAAGAGCCTTCAGGCCGTATTCACCAAAACTAACCTTATTGCCGGTCGTCGCAATACCCTTATTGCGGCCCTTCTGCATCTTGCGGAATTTTTGTCTAGCTGGCTGCAGCATTTTTCGCTCCTGCCTTTCTTACTTTCTTTTCTGGTTCAGCTGACGGCGCTGCAACAGGAGCCTGCTCACCCTTGTTGTCGAACACCTCACCCTTGAATACCCAAACCTTGATGCCGATGATGCCGTAAGTCGTCTTCGCTTCAGCTACACCATAGTCGATGTCGGCACGCAAGGTATGCAATGGCACACGGCCTTCGCGATACCATTCGGTACGGGCGATCTCGATACCATTCAAACGACCCGAGCTCATGATCTTGATACCTTGCGCACCAAGGCGCATGGCATTTTGCATGGCGCGCTTCATGGCACGACGGAACATCACACGCTTTTCCAGCTGCTGGGCGATGCTTTGCGCGATCAGCGTCGCATCCAGTTCCGGCTTGCGTACTTCTTCTATATTCAGATGCACAGGAACGCCCATCAGACCTTGCAGGGTAGAACGCAAGGATTCGATGTCCTCACCCTTCTTGCCGATAACGATTCCGGGGCGCGCGCTGTAGATGGTGATCTTGGCATTGCGTGCAGGCCGTTCGATGATGATCTTGCTTACTGCGGCATGTGCCAGCTTCTTTTCAAGGAACTCGCGCACCTTGATATCGCTGTTCAGCATCGCCGGGAAGTTCTTACTGTTGGCATACCAGCGCGAGGACCAGTTTTTTTGGACACTCAGGCGGAAGCCAATTGGATTGATTTTTTGACCCATAACGATTCCTTTAATTACCTACCGTCACAAAGATGTGACAGGTCGGCTTGGAAATGCGGCCTGCACGGCCCTTGGCACGTGCGCGAATTCGGCGGAGCACGATGCCCTTGTCAACGTAGATTGAAGTCACCTTCAATTCGTCGATGTCGGCACCTTCATTGTGCTCAGCATTGGCAATCGCGGACTCGACCACCTTCTTGATAACTTCAGCGCCCTTTTTAGGCGTGAAGGTCAGGATATTGAGCGCGTTGTCCACTTTCTTGCCGCGAATCAGGTCAGCCACCAGGCGAGCCTTTTGGGGAGACAGATGGACACCCTTTAATACTGCGGATACTTGCATCGTCTTCTCCTACTTCTTGGCCTTCTTGTCGGCTGCGTGACCCTTGAACGTACGGGTCAGTGCAAACTCGCCAAGCTTGTGGCCTACCATGTTTTCAGAAATAAGCACGGGTACGTGCTGCCTGCCGTTGTGGACCGCGATGGTCAAGCCTATGAAGTCAGGCATGATGGTGGAACGACGCGACCAGGTCTTGATCGGCTTGCGATCACGGCCAGCCACTGCTGTTTCAACCTTCTTGGCCAAGTGGCCGTCTACGAATGGGCCTTTTTTAATTGAACGTGCCATTTCGATTACCTCTTATTCGCTGGCCGACGAGCCACGCGCATATTGTCAGTGCGTTTGCTGCTGCGGGTACGGTAACCCTTGGTTGGCGTACCCCATGGGCTCACCGGGTTCATACCAGCTGCGGTTTTTCCTTCACCACCACCATGCGGGTGATCCACCGGGTTCATCACCACACCGCGGACGGTAGGGCGAACACCGCGCCAGCGCATCGCGCCAGCCTTGCCGATGGAGCGCAACGAGAATTCCTCATTACCCACTTCGCCAATAGTTGCCTTGCAGTCCACGTGCACCCGGCGAACTTCACCAGAACGCAACCTGAGCTGCGCATAGCTGCCTTCGCGAGCCAGAAGCTGAACTGAGGTACCTGCCGAACGTGCAATTTGAGCACCCTTGCCAGGCATCAGCTCCACGCAATGAATGGTGCTACCGACAGGGATGTTGCGCAATGGCAGGGCATTGCCGACCTTGATGGGCGCATCGGAGCCGCTGATCAATTGCGCACCGGCGGATACGCCGCGCGGAGCAATGATGTAACGACGCTCACCATCTGCATAACACAGCAAGGCGATATGCGCGTTGCGGTTTGGATCGTACTCAAGGCGTTCAACCTTGGCAGCAATACCGTCCTTGTTGCGACGGAAGTCGACAATACGATAGTGCTGCTTGTGGCCCCCGCCTTGGTGGCGGGTGGTAATGCGACCGTGGTTGTTACGGCCGGCATTCTTAGATTGCTTCTCCAGCAGCGGCGCATGGGGCTGCCCCTTGTGCAATTCAGGTGTTACCACCTTGATGACGGCGCGCCTGCCTGGGGAAGTCGGCTTAACTTTAATCAGTGCCATGATTCCTCCTATTCGCCCGCTGCGAAGTTGATTTCTTGACCTGGCTTCAGGCTTACGTAAGCCTTCTTCCAATCCTTGCGTTGACCCATGAAACGGCCAGCACGCTTTTTCTTGCCCTTGACGTTGGCAACCGTGACAGATGCAACATCTACCTTGAACATGAGTTCAACCGCAGCCTTGATTTCAGGCTTGGTTGCATCGGTACGAACCTTGAAGGCAACCTGCTGATTCTTGTCAGCGACATAGGTGGCCTTTTCCGTGATTTGCGGGGCAAGAATCACTTGCAGCAAACGGTCCTGCTTGTGAAATTCATTCAGGTTAGCGCTCATGCCAGCATCTCCTCGAGTTTCTTCACTGCAGCCTTGGTCGCCAGTACATGGGGGAAACGCACCAGACTTACCGGGTCTGCGTACTGCGCTTCGATAACCATGACATTTGGCAGGTTGCGGGAAGACAGGTACAAGTTCTCGTCGAAGCTATCAACCAGAACAAGTGCCCCCTGATCGAAACCCAAACCCTTGAGTTTTTGGGTCAAGGCTTTGGTCTTCGGGGCATCCACACTGAACTCCTCGACCACGTTCAGGCGATCCTGACGTGCCAGCTCAGACAGGATGGAACGCATGCCCGCACGGAAAGCCTTGCGATTCAGCTTGTGGCTGAAATTTTCATCAGGCTTGTTAGGAAAAGCCTTACCGCCTCCACGCCAGATCGGGCTGGAACTCATACCGGAACGTGCGCGGCCTGTACCTTTCTGGTTCCATGGCTTGCGGGTGGTATGAGAAACCTCGGCGCGGTCTTTCTGGGCACGTGTCGCAGTACGGGCATTTGCCATATAAGCGACAACGACCTGATGCACCAGGGCTTCGTTGAATTCACGACCGAAAGTGATTTCGGAAACTTCTACGCCATTTTTGGCTGGCTTGCCATTTTGATCGATCAGCTTGAGTTCCATCATGCACCTGCCTTCACTGCTGGGCGCACAACAACGTCGCCACCCTTGGAACCAGGCACCGCACCCTTGATCAGCAGCAGATTACGCTCGGCGTCAACGCGCACGATCTGCAGGTTCTGCACAGTCACCTTGACGGTACCGAGATGGCCGGGCATGCGCTTGCCAGGGAACACACGGCCCGGGTCCTGCGCCATACCAATTGAGCCTGGCACGTTATGCGATCTGGAATTACCGTGAGAAGCACGATTTGAGCTGAAGTGGTGGCGCTTGATAGCACCGGCAAACCCCTTACCGAGGGATGTGCCCGTGACATCAACCATCTGGCCTTCCTTGAAAAGGTCTACCGTAACCTGGCTGCCAGCGGCAAAATTTGCTAGCTCGTCAGCTGCTACGGGGAATTCCTTGAGGCCGGAACCTGCGGTAACGCCCGCCTTGGCATAATGCCCGGCAAGCGCCTTGCTGACACGGCTACTACGACGCTCGCCGTAAGCAACCTGAAGGCCGGCATAGCCATCGCTACCCGGTGTCTTGATCTGAGTCACGCGGTTGGGCTTGATCTCCAGCACAGTTACCGGAACGCTTTCGCCTTCTTCGGTAAATACACGGGTCATGCCCACCTTGCGACCAATAAGCCCTAAGCTCATGATCGTTTCCTTATAATAATTAAAGGGCTGATTACAATTGACCAGCCCATTTACGAGAGGCCGGATTATATCCGACCTATATGCTTATTACAACCTGACGGTTACTTACAGCTTGATTTCTACGTCGACGCCAGCTGGCAGGTCGAGCTTCATCAGGGCATCAACGGTCTTGTCGGTAGGATCCACGATGTCCATCAAGCGCTGATGGGTGCGAATCTCGAACTGGTCACGCGATGTCTTGTTGACATGGGGTGAACGCAAAATGTCAAAACGCTCAATACGCGTTGGTAAGGGCACCGGCCCTTTCACGACCGCGCCTGTACGCTTGGCGGTTTCTACAATCTCAAGCGCGGACTGATCGATCAGACGATAGTCGAATGCCTTGAGGCGAATACGGATTTTCTGTGCTGCCATTTGCTTTTCCTTAAAGAGCGAACTTCATAAAGAGCGAAAGGGCGGCAGGTATACCCTGCCGCCCCCTGAATTCTACTGCTTACTCAATAACCTTGGCTACGACACCTGCACCTACGGTACGGCCACCTTCGCGGATGGCGAAGCGTAAGCCCTCTTCCATGGCGATAGGTGCAATCAGCTGCACCGTGATGGAGACGTTGTCACCA